>ENA-OQCX01000250-OQCX01000250.1-human-gut-metagenome-genome-assembly--contig:-NODE-250-length-28738-cov-4.352172_pt1 | contig 28738 bp, 31 predicted proteins | sample MGYA00242762_ERZ504587 | MGnify/ENA primary metagenome ERZ504587 (study PRJEB26092, sample SAMD00036337) | human gut metagenome | host: Homo sapiens | study: EMG produced TPA metagenomics assembly of...
AGAAAAAAGAAAATATATCGGCAGTAATTGAAAGCTATATCAACACAGGCGAGCCGATTGGTTCAAAAGCGTTGATTGACGAAACGGGACTTGAGGTTTCATCGGCAACGGTGCGAAATGACCTTGCAGACCTTACAAATAAAGGCTACTTGGTCCAGCCGCACACCTCGGCAGGACGAATTCCAACGCTACAGGGCTACAGATACTACATCGACAATCTGATGAAAATTACCCCCGTAACCCAAGGCGGACGGGAATACGTTGAATCCGAGCTTTAACAAAAGCGCAGATTCCCCCGAGAGTATTCTCAAAGAGGCAAGCGGTGTTATTTCAAGGCTGACAGGCTGCACGGCGGTAACAACAACACCTTCGGGTGAGGAAAGCAGAATCCACAGAATAAGATTTGTTCAGACGGGTTCGCACACGGCAATGGCTGTTGTGATTGCCTCAAACGGAATCATAAAAACAAAGCTGTTTCGTTGCGATTTCCTTTTGAATCCCGAACTTTTGACCGTGTTTGACAAGGCATTTAACGAAATCTTTTCGGGAATGAAGCTTTCATCGGTCAACCGACCGTTCATACAGACAGCGGCGGCAAGGCTCGGTGAACTTTCAATGTTTACCCGGGAGTGCTTGTGGCAATTATGGAGGCTTGTGAAACGGCAAAGGAAGTCAGCGTTTATCTCAGCGGTGTGACAAAGCCGTTGTTTATGTCCGATGTCAATTTTCTTAACGCACGAAATGTTATGGAGTTTTTGAACAACAGACACGACCTTGCGGAAATGCTTGAAAATCTTCCGCTTGACACCTCCGTCAGCATAGGCGGCGAAAACAGCAGAACAGAGCTTGCAGGGAGTGCGGTAATCTCCACACGATACCGACTTGACGGCAATCCGTCAGGCGTGCTTGCGGTGATAGCACCCGTGAGAACGGACTACGCAAGAGCAATTTCAATTCTTGAATGTGTGTCCGAAAGCGTTAGCACTCTTATTGATGAGCTGATAGAAATATGATAAATAAAAATCCTTGAAGGAGGATAAAGATGACTAAGAAAAAATCCGAGAAAACCGAAGAAAAAAAGGTTTCCGAAGAAACAGTCGCAGAAGAAACCGAGACTGAAAATACCGAAGAACCTGCAAAGGATGAAAATGCGGATAAAATCAAGGCTCTTGAAGATGAGCTTTCGGCACAGAAGGATAAGTATATGCGACTTGCCGCCGAGTACGACAATTACCGTAAAAGAACGGCAAACGAAAAGCTTTCAATCTATGACGATGCAACTTCAAAGGCTTGTATCGAGCTTCTTCCCGTTGCAGACAGCGTAACGCTTGCTCTTGCAAATCTGAAAGACGCCGATCCCGATATCATCAAGGGTATTGAGCTTATTTCAAATCAGCTTGCAAAGAGCTTTGAAAAGCTAAAGATTGAGTCCTACGGCAAAGCAGGCGATGCATTCGATCCGAACTTGCACAATGCGGTTTCAAAGATTGAGGACGAAAACCTCGGTGCCGACACAATCGCAGCCGTTTATCAGACGGGTTACAAAATCGGTGACAAAATTATCCGTCACGCAATGGTACAGGTTGCCAACTGTGACTGATTTCATATATAAATATTCAGCAGAAAACACACAAACAAAAATAATTAAAAATTCAATTGGAGGAATTTATCATGGCTAAGACAATAGGTATAGATTTAGGTACAACAAACTCATGCGTAGCAGTTATCGAAGGCGGCGAGCCTGTAGTTATCGCTAACGCAGAAGGCGCAAGAACAACTCCGTCTGTTGTTGCTTTTTCAAAAGACGGTGAAAGAATGGTTGGTCAGGTTGCCAAGCGTCAGGCTATCACAAACCCTGACAGAACAGTTGCATCAATCAAGAGAGAAATGGGTACTGCTCACAAGGTAACAATTGACGGCAAGAGCTACACTCCACAGGAGATTTCAGCAATGATTCTTCAGAAGCTCAAGTCAGATGCAGAGGCTTACCTCGGCGAAACAGTTACACAGGCAGTTATCACAGTTCCTGCATACTTCACAGACGCACAGCGTCAGGCTACAAAGGATGCCGGTAAGATTGCAGGTCTTGATGTTAAGAGAATCATCAACGAGCCTACAGCAGCCGCTCTTTCATACGGTGTAGATAAGGAAAAAGACCAGAAGGTTATGGTATATGACCTCGGCGGCGGTACATTCGATGTATCTATCATCGAAATGGGCGACGGTGTTCAGGAAGTTCTTGCAACAGCAGGTAACAACCGTCTCGGCGGTGATGACTTCGATAAGAGAATCATCGACTGGATGGTTGCATCATTCAAGACAGAAACAGGCATTGACCTTTCACAGGATAAGGTTGCAATGCAGAGATTAAAAGAGGCTGCCGAGAAGTCAAAGATTGAACTTTCAGGTGTTACAACCTCTAATATCAACCTCCCGTTTATCACAGCAGACCAGACAGGTCCTAAGCACCTTGACCTTACTCTTACAAGAGCAAAGTTTGACGAACTCACATCAGACCTCGTAGAAGCTACAATGGGTCCTGTAAGATCGGCTCTTCAGGATTCAGGTCTTCAGATCGGTCAGATTGACAAGGTTCTTATGGTTGGCGGTTCTTCCAGAATTCCTGCTGTTCAGGACGCTGTTAAGAAACTCATCGGCAAAGAGCCGTTCAAGGGCATCAACCCTGATGAATGTGTTGCTATCGGTGCCGCTATTCAGGCAGGCGTACTCGGCGGCGAAGTTGAAGGACTTCTCCTCCTCGATGTAACTCCGCTTTCACTCGGTGTTGAAACAATGGGCGGTGTTATGACAAAGATTATCGACAGAAACACAACAATCCCAACAAAGAAGAGCCAGATTTTCTCAACTGCCGCTGATAATCAGACACAGGTTGAAATCAATGTTCTTCAGGGTGAGCGTGAATTTGCCCGTGATAACAAGCAGCTCGGTCTTTTCGCTCTCACAGGCATTGCTCCTGCAATGCGTGGTATTCCGCAGATTGAAGTAACATTTGATATTGATGCCAACGGTATCGTTAATGTATCTGCAAAAGACCTCGGTACAGGCAAAGAGCAGAAGATTACAATCAGTAACTCAACTTCAATGAGCAAGGAAGATATCGACAAGGCTGTTAAGGAAGCTGAACAGTTTGCCGCAGAGGACAAAAAGCGCCGTGAGGCAGTTGACGCTAAGAACGAGGCTGAAAACATTGTTTATCAGGCAGAAAAACTCGTCAGCGAAAGCGGTGACAAGATTCCCGAGGATGACAAGAACGCAATCAATACAAAGGTTGCAGCTCTTAAAGAGGCTATCTCAAAGGACGATGCCGCACTCATCGGCACAGCTAAGGAAGACCTCCAGAAGACTCTTAACGATGCTGCCGCTAAGCTTTATCAGCAGGCTGCTCCGCAGGGCGGTGCTCCCGATATGAACGGTGCTCAGCCAAACGGCGGTAATCCTACAGGCAACAACGGCGGAGATCCTAATGTATATGACGCTGATTTCACCGATGTTGACGATAACAAGTAATTTATGTTAGAATAACATATAGTCAAAGGAGCTGTTATATGGCGGCTCCTTTTGGCTGTATAAGACGATAACCGGCTTGCAATATTGCGTGATTTCGGTATTTTGACAAAGGTGAGAGTAATATGGCAGACAAAAGAGATTACTACGAGGTGCTTGGCGTTCAAAAGGGCGCAAGCGACGATGAAATAAAAAAGGCATACAGAGCCTGTGCCAAAAAATATCACCCGGATTTGCATCCCGGCGATAAAGAATGTGAGGAAAAATTCAAGGAAGTAAACGAGGCTTATGAAGTTCTTTCCGACTCCGATAAAAAGGCTCATTACGACCAGTTCGGTCACGCAGGCGTTGATCCCAACTACGGTGCAGGTGCAGGCGGAGCAGGAAGTCCGTTCGGTCAGGGTATTGATATTGACGATATCTTCTCAAGCTTTTTCGGCGGATTCGGCGGCAGACGCTCCAACAATGCAAACGCTCCTATGCGTGGCAGTGATATTGAAACTACGGTTTACATTTCATTTGAAGAGGCGGCAAAGGGCTGCAAGCAGACAATCAACTATTCATGCGTAACAACCTGTGACGACTGTCACGGAACAGGCGCTCAGCCCGGCACAAGCCCCAAGACCTGTTCGTCATGCGGCGGTTCGGGCAGGGTAACAATCAACCAGAGAACACCTTTCGGTGTTGTCCAGACTCAGCGTACCTGTGATGCCTGTCACGGCAGAGGTAAGATTGTTGACAATCCTTGTAAAAAGTGCGGCGGTTCGGGCAAACAGCGCAAGAACAAGACCGTTGATGTAACGATTCCGGCAGGTATCAAGGATCAGCAGATTCTTAATGTAAGCGGCAGAGGTAACTCAGGTACAAACGGCGGTCCTGCAGGCGACCTTCATGTTTATATAAATGTTCGTCCGCACCCTGTTTTTGAACGCAGAGGCGACGATGTGTGGTGCGAGGTTCCGATAACCTTTACACAGGCGGCTCTCGGAGCAGATGTTGTTGTTCCTACTCTTGACGGCAAGGTTTCCTACACGGTTCGTGAGGGTACACAGCCGGGTGATGTTTTCAGACTCAAGGGCAAGGGTATTCAGCGACTCGGCGGCAGAGGCAGAGGCGACCAGTATGTAAGAGTTACCGTTGAAGTTCCGAAGAATCTTAACGGCAAGCAGAAAGAGCTTATCAAACAGCTTGACGGCGCAACAGGCGACAAGAACTACGCAAAACGCAGAAACTTCTTTGATAAAATCAAGAAGATGTTCAACGAGTAACACAGAATAAATAAGATTTGTGGGGCATTTGTCCCCACAATTTTTTATACGGCGTGCCGCCGTTCCCAACGGGCGGATATCATCCCCTACATTACAAACAAAAATATCGGCATAAAATGCCCGTGAATCAGAGGTTAAAATGGAATCCTGGACAGAAATAAAAATATCCGTTGACGCAAAGGATATTGACAGAGCAAGTGATATTGCAAATGTCGTAGTTCCCTACGGCATCTATATTGAAGATTACACAAACCTTGAGCAAGAGGTTGAGGACATTGCCATATTGACCTTATTGACGAGGATTTGCTTGCAAAGGACAGAAACAAGGCTTTTGTTCACATTTATCTTGAACCCGATGTTTCGCCGTCAGAGGCGGTTGCATTTCTTTCGGAACGCTACAATGCAGAGGTATAAAGCATTCAATTGAACTTCTTGACTGCCTTGAAGAGGATTGGAGAAACAACTGGAAGAAATATTTCAACCCGATTGAAGTCGGTGAAAAACTTCTTATCCGTCCGAGCTGGCGAGATGATTACGATGCCGGCAACCGCAAAGTTCTCAACATTGATCCGGGCCTTGCGTTCGGCACGGGCGGTCATGAAACCACAAGGCTTTGCCTTGAAATGTGCGAAAAGTACCTTAAAGCTGGCGATTCTGTTCTTGATGTGGGTTGCGGCAGCGGTATTCTCGGTATTGCAACATTGCTTTTGGGTGCAGACCGTGCCGTCGGTGTTGATATTGACGAAACTGCGGTTAGAACTGCGGCTGAAAACGCAGAAATTAACGGCGTTGCTGACCGTTTTACAGCTATCTGCGGCAGCTTTACCGACAAGGTTGAGGGCAAGTATGACATTGTTCTTGCCAATATTGTTGCCGATGCGATTATGTTTCTCTCAAAGGGCATTAAGGACTTTATGAAGGACGATGCCGTTTACATTATGAGCGGTATCATCGACACTCGTGCCGAAGAAGTCAAGGCATCCGTAAGTCGGTATTTTGACATCATCGAAGAACATCTTGATAACGGATGGGCTTGCTTTGCCGCACGGCGTGCCGCCGTTCCCCGTTCGTGAAGATAGTATGATATAGAGAAAATTATTATGCCCGAGCGTTACTTTTAAATTGAAAATTAAAAATTGTGGTCGGGAAGACAGTTTGTAAAATGCAAATCATTGTTTCCCGACCGTTTTCTTTATATGGCAGTTATTGTTTATTTGTAGTGGCGTGCCGCCGTTCCCCGTTCGTGAAGGATAGTATGATATAGAAAAAATTATTATGCCCGAGCGTAGCATAGTGATTGTTTGTACAAATATTTACAAAAACAAAACAGCTTTCCGATTTTGAGTTCGGAAAGCTGTTTTTAATTTACATTAACTTTTTACTTGATTATCTCATATGACAAATTGTTTTCTTTTGCATATGCTTCGGCGGCTGAACCTTTTTTGCAATACATTTTAAAGCCCTTGAGCGGGACACTGTCATAATTGTCAGCAACATCCATACCAAGACCGCAATTATCCATTTCCTTTACGGAATCGGGAACCGTAACACTTTTACGGTTCGTCATAGATGTGAACGCATCGCTTTCAAGAACCTTTACACCGTCGGCAATTTCAAGCTCGTATATATTGTCATTGAAGCTGAATGCAAACGAATCCACAACCTTAACGGTTTTCGGAATAACCACTTTAACCTTTACATCGGAAAGATAGACCCCGAAGCTTGAAATTTCAACAACATCCACACCGTCAATCTGTTCGGGAATATTGATTGTAATTTCTGTGACTTCCTTATCGGAGCGAGACAGATTATTGTAGAAGTAATCATCGTCCACGCCCATGATTTTCCATCCCTCATAATCATAACTTTCACAATATGTAACATGAGATTTGGTATCCGTAAGGTAATCGTCCTCGTCAATGTCGGAGGTTGCACTGTCCGAATCAAATGCCGGAGCAGTTGTTTCTTTGTCAAAGTCCTTTGAAATATAGCTTGAAGCATCATCAATTGCATTGTCGCTATGCTTATCTATAGTTTTGACAAATCTCGGAATAATGCTGCATGCCACAACGGAGATAATGACAATCAAAAGTAAGATAATACCTGCAACGACGCTTGTTATAATAACAGCAGTCTTTTTGCTCTTGTTATTACCGCCGTTCGGTGCATTTGTAAACTGCTGTCCGCCGTAGCTGTTTTGTGTATTTGTAAACTGTTGACCGTAGCTTGTGCCGTTTTGATTCGGATTACCGTACCCGTTGTTGTATCCCTGACCATACTGCTGATTATTATTTTGGTTCACCTGATCGTAGCTCTGATTCTCTGTGTTATAATCATAATTTGGCTGTTCGGGTGTCGGATTTTGATTAAACGAATCAACGCTGTTTGTTGCATTTTCCTGTGTGTTGTTCTGAGTGAGAGGTGATCCGCAGTTTTCGCAGAACTTACCGTCAGACTCATGACCGCATACGGGACATTTCATATTGTTTACTCCTCCGGTTTGTAATTGTGAAATTGTGTCTGCCTATTATAGCAGAAAAAGCAAAATATTGCAAATACTTATTTGCTAATTTTTTTTTCGATTATTTCTGCCGCTTCGTCAAGATAGTTTCCTTCAAAAAATTCAATCTTTCCCTCGTCAACACATTTTGCAAGTTCTGGATCAATCGGAAGCTTTGCAAGCACCTGTGTGTCATATTCTTTTGCAACTTCCTCAATGCGGCTGTCGCCGAAGATGCTGTGCTTCTTTCCGCAATCGGGACACATGAACCAGCTCATATTTTCAACAAGACCTAAAATCGGCACATTCATCATCTTTGCCATTTTAACAGCCTTTTGAACTATCATTGAAACCAGCTCCTGCGGTGATGCAACAATAACAATGCCGTCAATCGGCAGGCTCTGAAATACCGTAAGCGGAACATCGCCTGTTCCGGGAGGCATATCAACAAACATATAGTCAACATTTTCCCAGATTACATCTTTCCAGAACTGCTTTACCGTGCCTGTGATAACCGGCGAACGCCACACCACGGGATCGGTTTCATGTTCAAGAAGAAGGTTTACGGAAATCATCTTGATTCCCGTTTCGGTAACAACAGGGAAAATTCCCTCATCGTTGCCTCTGCATCTCTCATGTACTCCGAATGCCTTTGGAATTGACGGACCTGTGATATCTGCGTCAAGAACAGCCGTGCTTTTACCGAGTCGGTTAAATGTTACTGCGAGCATTGAGGTTACAAGGCTTTTGCCTACTCCGCCCTTGCCCGACACAACGCCGATTACCTTTTTTACACTGCTGTATTTATTAAGTTCTTCGTGCAAATTCTGCTCTTTGCTTTTGCAATCCGAAGAACAGCTTGAACAATCGTGGGTGCAACCCATTTAAAACATCTCCAATTTCATAAATTCATTTTATCAAAAGAAAACAATCAGTTTTCTTCAACATACGGTTCATCGCCGCCGCTCTCGTATGACTGTGTCGGCTGAGTGTCATCCGAAGTCTGTGACGATTCGGTAACACTGATATCACTGCTCTGCTGCGGCTCTGTTTCAGGCTGATACTCTGTCTGCGGTTCAGTTTGAACAGGCGCTTCTGTTTCAGGCTGATATTCAGTCGGCGGTTCATATGTCGGTTCTTCCGTGTAAACGGGAACATAGTTGTCATCGCCGTATTCCGTTGTAGGCTGTACCGTTGTCACCTGTTCCGTTGACGGTGCCGTGGAAACCTTGTTATCTTTTTTTTTCTGTGAACTGCATTGTGTGAATGCAAAAACAACGGCAACAATAAGGCAGATTACCGCCGCAATTGTTAAGATAACCGCCACATTACGGCTCGTTCTCTTTTTCTTTTTAACAACCTTTTTACGCTTTGGGTGTATCGTTGATTTTGTGTAGTAGTTACCAATATCGTCAGATGAAAGGTCATACTGAAAATCCTTTGTAGCCTTTGACACCTGCTCTCCTGTCTGAGAATCAAAATTGTCGCCATAGTCGGGAGTCTGTGTGCGGTCATCTCTTTCCGACGGCATTTTTACGGGAGTTTCCATATCGTCCTCAAAGTCGATTTCCGGCATCTGAACGGCGTCTTCGTCATAATCGCCGACAAATTTTACATCATTGTCAAAGTTATCGCCGTAATCCTCCTGAATATCGGTAGATCTTTCGGGAGCGTTGTTTCTTCTTGCAGGAAACGCAACCTCGTCATCAAAGTTGTCAGGCTCATAATCCTTGTTTCTATTATATTTATTGTTATCGTCCATTATGTAATTCTCCTTTGAAAGAAAAATTTTGAAACAGAAAAATACGGTGCATTTATTCTGCACACCCCGTACCAAAATAATAAATCAGCCGTGACAATTTGTCAACTGAATATTAGCGCTGTTAAGTTTAAAAGCATAATTTTTGCCATATACAAAAAGTACCCGCACAAGCCGTGCAGGTACTCGTCGATTTAAGAAAAATCAGCAGTGAATCAAGCGTTTTCACCGTTATCGGTTTCGTCTGTTGATTCGCTTTCATCCTCGGAAAGTTCCTCTGTTTCAACCTCTTCGGATTCTTCAAATGCAGTATCTTCTGCGTTTTCGTCATCTGCAAGATCAGCCTCAATGCCTCCCTGAACAGGGTTGCCTGTTTCTTCTTCAACAGCCTCATCATCGGCAACTTCAAAACCGCTGAGGAATGAGTAAGGAATTCCGTAACCGAGTGCGATACTTGCAAGCGTTACAATAACGCTTAATCCCGAGCCGTTTGCATTTGAAAATACATCATAAAGCGGAAGTCCCGGAGCAAGGGAAGCAACGATTATGTAGAGTGACGGGAGCACCATTACAATAAGTGTAACGAGCGAAAAACGCTTTACCGCCTTGCCGTCACCGACACGGGTTGCATAGAACACCAAAAGACCGAACACAGCATACACAAGAATCGGAATGATTGAACCGAGTGGCTGTGAAAGGGCTGATGCGTACTGTGAGAAGAAGTGTGCGCAAACGATAAATGCGATGATCAGAAATGCAGAGAAAAACAGGTTGATTGTATCTCTTTTAGTTAGGTTTTTTCATAATATGTCCTCCGTACATACGATATTGGTTTAAGTTTAACATTAAAATGTGACGGTTTTGTGAACAAACAATGATATGTACATTAGAATAATGTAAATAAGGCGTAAAAAACGCAACCGCCTTTTGTTTGACAAAATCTGTAAGGGAGTTTATCATAAATCATAAAGGGATTATGCAACTGATTTTTACATAAAGTGTAAAATCAGGTTGGTAGAAATTGCGTTACATATGAAATATACTTAACTCAGGAGGTATGAAAAGTATGATTGGTATGAATTTGAAGTATCTTCGGAAAAAGTACGGATATTCACAGGAGGACCTTGCGGAGAGGCTTGAGGTGTCAAGACAGTCTGTTGCAAAGTGGGAAAACGAGGAATCTCTTCCCGATGTCGAAAAATGCGTGACGATGGCGCAGATTTTTGAAACTACGGTAGAAATGCTTCTTGTGTGTCCTTTTTACGAGGAAGAATCTGACGCACTTACTCCCGACGGTGACGGAAAGTACATTTTCGGCATTGTTAAGGTCAGCGAAAGAGGACAGATTACACTCCCTAAACACGCCAGAAAGGTGTTCGGAATTGAGGCAGGCGACAGACTTCTGGTTCTCGGTGACGAGAAAAAAGGTATGGCACTTGCAAAAATAAAAAATCCCTTTGATAAGTTAATGAAGTAAAATTTGACTTGAATCCCTTTTATCCTGAATTGAGGAGAAAATATGTACGCAATAAAAACAGAAAAACTTACAAAAAAATATAAGGAAAAAACGGCTGTATCAAACTTGACCTTAAAATCAATACGAGGCGAAAGTGATACGGTTTGCTCGGAGTCAACGGTGCAGGAAAAACAACAACAATGAAAAGGCTGTCGGCGGAATCTGCGGTGCATTGCTCACAAACCTTTCGGCATGGTTTTCAAACATTTGGTTCGATACTGAAATGGTCGGCGGTTGGTTCAAAAACCTTGCAAACGCACTTCCGTTTGCCCATGCAGTAAACGCCGCAAGAGATGCAATTTCGGGCAACTATTCGGACATTATGCCCGAACTTATCCCTGTCTGCGGATATGCGGTTGTGTTGCTTGTTCTGGCTGTGGTCGTCTTTTCCGTTATGATGAAGAGGAATAAATAATTGATGAATCCAAACGGTAAAGCCTTGTTAAAAGAAAACAAAAGATATTATCTTCTCGACTCTCTGCGTGGAATTTCAACCGTCAGTATGGTTGCGTTTCACTTATGCTACGATATTTTTATGATGTACGGACTTAACATAAGCTGGTACTTTTATCCCATGACTGCGGTCTGGGAACGCAGTATCTGCGTAGTGTTCATACTGCTTTCGGGAATGTGCCTTAACTTTTCGGGAAACGGCATAAAAAGAGGTGTTCTTTTAAATCTTGCGGGCTTTGCCGTTACCTGCGTTACCGTGATTGCCGAACCGAATCAGGCGGTATGGTTCGGTGTACTGAATCTGATAGGCTGTTCAATGATGATTGTTTCCGTTCTGTCGGATAACCTCAAAAAAATAAGCCCCCTGTCGGGAGCGTTGATTTCACTTTTGTTGTATGCGGTTTCGTATGATTTGCAAAAAGGCTGTGTCGGATTTTTCGGGCTAAATATCGTAAAATTGCCCGATTTTCTCTATTCGTGCAAGTACCTTGCCTTTCTGGGATTCCCATCGTCCGACTTTGTGTCGGCAGACTATTTCCCGATTATTCCGTGGATTTTCCTCTTTACGGCAGGCTTTTATCTTTGGAATTTCATCGCACAAAAAAATCTTGCAAAATATTTTGAATTCAAAATCCCGCTGTTTGACAAAATCGGCAAATACAGCCTGTGGATTTATCTTGCCCACCAGCCTGTTATTATGGGTGTTTTGATGTTGATAATGTGACTTTGCCGATTGAAAGTTATAAACAAAAAAATAATGTCGGAGGTGTACCGCCGACATTATTTTTTATTTTAAATTGTTTCCGATTGTGCTGCTAAGCCTTCGGATGCTACAAAGGATTCTTCTCTGTCAAACACACCGCAGAGCCACATATATGAAGCTGTTGAAAGGCAATGCTTACAAAGCCGAACCAGATGCTGTTCACACCGATAAAAACGCTCGGAACGCAGGCAAGGACAACACCTATATGATAGCTTGCAAGCGTAAGCCAATAGAATTTAGCCTTTTTCTTCATATCCTTGTCCTTGTCAATAATACCCGTGAATGTTGAAACCGTTGCAACACGAAGGTTGTTTGTCGAGAAAATCGGAGATGTGACATAACTTCCGGCTGTTCTGAATGAATTCCACAAAACAGGAGTTACGAACAGAATCGGCAGAATTGCAAGGTAGTTGTTTGAAATATTCGGAAAAATTCCGATAATCAGAAGTGCAACCGCACTTGCAATAAGGCTGACGGTTTTGGTTTCAAGCTTAATAAAACGGTCGCAATTACAAAGAAAACATTGCCGAGAATATATGTAAGGAGAGCGATGACGATAAATACAACGCCCTCAAAATCACCCGTAAAAATTTTGCTGACAAGGTGAATCATATTTGCTGTCTGTGCGTTACCGAACACATCACAGTGATTGTAAATTGCATATCCGCCCATAAATCCGCCCAGAGAGCTGACTGCAAAATGCAGAATATGCTGTTTTTGTTCTCTTGTCATTTTAAAGACTTCCTTTTTCGCCATAAAACGTGTAATTACTTAACATAATTATACACCTGCAATTCTGATTTTGCTATTATCCCCCAATGGAATTATACTCCGTTTTGCAATAAAAATTAAGTCACATTGCACAAAACAGCTATCTTACTGTTGTGCAATGTGACTTTTTTGCTTTTTATGAATCTTTAAAGAATCAAACTGTCATCAAACTTTTTCAGGCATTTCATCTGCCATACATTCAACAAGAACAGCCTTCTGAGCGTGAAGACGGTTTTCTGCCTCCTCAAAGATTTCGTTTGCGTGTTCTTCAAATACATCTGCAGTAATCTCTTCGCCACGGTGTGCAGGGAGACAATGGAGAACCATACAATCCTTGTTTGTAACAGCCATAAGCTCCTTGTTAACCTGATAGCCTGCGAATGCTGCCTCACGGATTTTCTTTTCTTCTTCCTGTCCCATTGATGCCCATACATCTGTATAAACAACATCGGCATTCTTAGCGGCCTCAAGGGGATCTGTTACGATTTCAAACTTGCCGTTGCCGTACTTTTCACCAAACTCAATAATATGCTTAGGCGGCATATAATCCTTTGGACAGGCGGCAGAGAAGCTCATGCCTGTGCTGAGTGCGCCGACGATGAGCGAGTTCATCATATTGTTGCCGTCACCGATAAAGCACATCTTGAGTCCTTCAAGCTTGCCCTTGAATTCACGAATTGTCATAAGGTCTGCGAGAACCTGACATGGATGACAATAGTCTGTAAGACCGTTGATAATCGGGATTGAACCGTACTCTGCAAGAGCCTCAACTTCTTTCTGCTCAAAGGTACGAATCATAATACCGTCAAGAAAACGGGAAAGAACACGGGCTGTGTCCTCAACAGGCTCGCCTCTGCCAATCTGAAGGTCATTTGATGAGAGGAAAAGCGGATAACCGCCGAGCTGTGTCATACCAACCTCAAATGAAACACGGGTACGGGTGCTTGACTTTTCAAAAATCATACCAAGAGACTTGCCCTTGAGAATTTTATGCTCAATGCCGTGTTTCTGCTCATATTTAAGCTGATCGGCAAGGTTAAGTGTGTTGATAATTTCTTCTGTTGACCAATCCTCAAGTTTAAGTAAGTGTTTCATTAGTTGTTCTCCTTTATTGTTTTTTCGAGTATATTAATCGCCTCGTCAATTTCATTGTAATCAATAACAAGCGGTGGGAGCATACGGAGCAAATCTTTTGCCGTGATAATGAGCAAGCCGTTTTCAACGCACTTGATTGCAATGTCGTGTGCATCGCCATTTTCAAGCTCAACACCAATCATAAGTCCCATTCTGCGAACGCTCTTTACACCGTCAATTTTTGTGAGCCTGTCCTCAAAATACTGACCTTTTTTCTCAACCTCGGCAAGAAATTTGTCATTTGCAACTGTGTCAAGAACATAGTTTGCACCTGCACAAACAACAGGGTTTGCGCCGAATGTTGTGCCGTGAGTTGACGGTGACATAACATCCTTGAGCTTTTCGCCGCACATACAAACACCGATAGGAAGTCCGCCGCCGAGCCCCTTTGCAACCGTCATAAGGTCGGGGAGGATACCGTAATTCTGATGAGCAAACAGCTTGCCTGTTCTGCCGACACCTGTCTGAACCTCATCGACAATAACGAGAATATCGTTGTCGTTGCAATACTTAACAAGTTCTTTTACATATTCGGGATCGAGGATATTTACACCGCCCTCGCCCTGAATGAGTTCAAGCATTACTGCGCAGGTTTTGTCTGAAACAACTGCTTTCAGAGCGTCCATATCGTCTGCGTCTGCATACTTAAAGCCTCTGTAAACGGGAAGAAATAGTTATGAAAAACATCCTGACCTGTTGCGGCAAGGGTTGTAACAGTTCTGCCGTGAAAGGAATTGTTAAGCGTTACGATTTCATTTCTGCCCTCGCCGTACTTGTCAAAGCTGTACTTACGGGCAATTTTGATTGCGCATTCGTTAGCCTCTGCACCGCTGTTGCCAAAGCAGACCTTTGAAAGACCTGTAAGTGTGCAAAGCTTTTCGGCAAGGTCACTTGCCTGTGAACAGTAAAAATAGTTTGACATATGCTGAATTGTGCCTGCCTGCTTTGAAACTGCCTCAACCCAACCGTCATTACAATAACCAAGGCTGTTTACACCGATACCCGATGAAACATCAATGTACTTTTTGCCGTTTTCGTCATATGCGGTAACGCCTTTTGCACTTTTGAGAGCAACATCGTAGCGACCGTATGTGTGCATAATATATTTTAAATCTTTCTCTTTTACAGTCAAATTAGTCACAGCCTTTCATATTTTATCGTTGCTGAAGGAGTAAACAAAAACATCCTCACGCTTTTCAAAGCCGAAATCACGCCAGAAGCTTTGACCTGTTTCGTTGTTCTGATAACAGAAAATGTGAGTTTTGTCGATGCCTTGTTCACGAATTTTTTGGATAGCGGTCTGTGCAAGAGCGTGACCGATTTTCTTTCGTCTGAATTCGGGCAGAACAGCCATATGGTGGATAAATCCCCGTCTGCCGTCATGACCTGCAAGCACGGTTCCGACAATTTTTCCGTCAACCACGGCAACCTGACTCATACCGGCGTTGTGCTTGAGATAACGCTCCATCTGATCTTTTTCATCAGCCTTAGAGAGCGCACGCTTTGTGGTAATCTGCCACATCTCATAGACCTCGTCATAGTCATCAATTGTCATTTCTCGTATAATCATTGCACCCTCCAAAATCTAATCTGTAGGGGCGAACCGCTTTCGCCCGCGGGAGCACACGGTGCTCCCCTACAAACAATACACTGCTTTTATCAAATGAAAATTTTAAGTTAAACAGAAAGTTTTATTTAGCGAGCGACCAATGACCGCCTCTACTGTTTTTACAAACCAGCAAAACAGCAATGCTAATCAATAAAACATTGTACCGATGCCTTCATCGCTGAAAAGCTCGAGCAGAATTGAATGTTCGATTCTGCCGTCAATGATATGGGCACGGTTTACACCGCTGCGGACTGCCTCAACACAGCAATCAATCTTGGGAATCATACCGCCGCTGATGATGCCGTCACGCTTGAGCATAGGAACTTCGCTGACATTGACAACGGGGATGAGTGAATCTTCATCGTGAACATCACGGAGAAGTCCTCTGATATCTGTCATAAGAATGAGCTTTTTTGCGCCGATTTTAGCGGCAATCTGCGATGCCGCAATGTCTGCGTTAATATTGTATACATTGCCGTCATAACCGCCTGCAACTGTTGAAACAATCGGAATATAACCGCTTGCAAGAGCATTGTTGAGCGGTTCGGGGTTAACCTCCTTAATCTCGCCCACATAGCCGAGGTCTGCGCCTGTAACAAGCTTTTCAGCCATGAGCATTCTGCCGTCAAGACCGCAAAGTCCCATAGCCTTACCGCCGTGACTGCCGAGAAGCTGAACAAGGCTCTTGTTGACCTTGCCTGCAAGCACCATCTGAACAATGTCGATAGTTTCCTTGTCGGTCACTCTCATACCGTTGATAAACTTGCTTTCCTTGCCAACGGCTTTGAGCATTGCATTGATTTCGGGTCCGCCGCCGTGAACAAGCACAACATTGACTCCGACAAGCTGCATAAGAACGAGGTCGCTCATAACTGCCGCTTTAAGTTCTTCGTTTATCATAGCGTTTCCGCCGTATTTTACAACAATTGTTTCGCCCGAATATTTCTTGATATAGGCATTGCCTGTATAAGTACCTTGGCTCTCTTTGAAACATCCATTTTCTTCAATCCTTTATGTAGTTGATTTCCGCTCACACAATCAAATCGCATATTATGTGCGGTAGTCACCGTTGATTTTTACATAATCATAGGTAAGGTCGCAACCGTAAGCCTCGGCAGATGCATTGCCGTCACCTAATTTTACGAGAATTTCAATTTCATCCTCAAGTAAAATTTCCTTAGCCTTGTCCTCATCAAACACAAGACCGTTGCCGTCCTTGCAAACAAGGATTTCACCCTTTGCGGATTTATATGAAACATCAATTCTTTTAACATCTGTTTCGGCACCGCTGTAGCCGATTGCGCAGAGGATTCTTCCGCAGTTTGCGTCAGCCCCGAACATTGCCGCCTTTACAAGACTTGAACAGATGATGCTCTTTGAAATAATCTTTGCACTTTTATCGTCTTTTGCACCGTCAACTTGCAGATAAGGAGCTTTGTTGCACCTTCACCGTCTTTTGCAAGCTTCTTTGCAACCTTTTTGAATGCATCGGTAAGAACGGCTGTAAAGGTTTTGTAATCGTCGTTCTTTTCTGTGATTTCCTTGTTGCCTGCATAACCCGATGCCATAATTGCAAGGGTATCGTTTGTTGAGGTGTCACCGTCAACGCTTACCATATTATAGCTGACATCAGCGGCTTCGATAAGTGCGGACTTGAGCATTTCGGAAGAAATTGCCGCATCGGTTGTTACAAAGGAAAGGGTTGTACCCATGTTAATATGAATCATACCGCTGCCCTTAGCAATACCGCCGATTGTAACCTTTTTGCCGTCAAGAACCGTTTCAACAGCCCACTGCTTTTTCACGGTGTCGGTTGTCATAATTGCCTCTGCGGCAGAGATTCCGCCGTCCTTTGAAAGCGTGCCTTTGAGCTTTTCAATTCCGCTTGCAATGGGTTCAATCGGGAGAGGCTGACCGATGACACCTGTTGATGCAACGATTACATCGTTTTCGTCAACACCGAGAGCGTCTGCGGCAAGACTGCACATTTTCTCAGCCTTTTCATAGCCGTCAGGGTTACAGGCATTTGCATTGCCTGAATTTACGACAACAGCCTGAGCCGTACCGTTTTCAAGGTGTTTTTTAGTAACATATATAGTATCGGACTTTACAAGGTTCTTTGTAAAGATAGCCGCACTGTTGCAAACCTTGTCGCAGTAAATGAGCGCAAGGTCTTTTTTAGTTGTGTTAGATGCTTTGACTCCGGCACAAATTCCGTTGCTGTAAAGCCCTTTGCGGAAGTGACCGAGCCGTTTTCAATATACTTGATTTCCATAGATATTCACCCTTAAAATGCAGGCGGAACGATTACCAAACCTGTTTTTTCGTCAAGTCCGAAGATGATGTTCATATTCTGAATAGCCTGACCTGCGGCACCCTTGACCATGTTGTCGATTGCGGCACAGGCAACGAGCTTGTTGGCTCTCTTATCGTGATGAATTGAAACATCACAGAAGTTAGAATATTTGATATTGTGAATGTCGGCACATTTGCCGTCATCAAGAAGTCTTACAAAAAATTCGTCCTTGTAAAAGTCCTCATAAGCCTTTCTGATTTGTTCAAAGGTTACACCGTCTTTGATGTCGGCATAAACAGTTGCGAGAATGCCACGGTTTACGGGAGAAGGTGCGGAACAAAGGTGATAATAACCTTTTCGCCCGAAAGCTTTGAAAGAGTCTGCTCAATTTCTGGAGTGTGGCGGTGGCTTGCAACCTTATAAGCATGGAATCCTTCGTTAAGTTCGGGATAGTGGTTGCCCTGATTTGGCTTTCTGCCGGCACCCGTAACACCGCTTTTGCAGTCGCAAATGATGCCCTTTGTGCTGACAAGTCCGTTTACAATTGCAGGAGCAATTGCGAGCGGTGAACAGGTTGTGTAACAACCCGGGTTTGCAACAAGCTTTTTGCCCTTGATTTTATCTCTGAAAAATTCAGGAAGTCCGTAAACTGCCTGTTCGTGAAGTTTTTTATCGAGAAAAGTTCCACCGTACCATTCGGTGTATTCTTCTTCGCTTTCAAGGCGGAAGTCAGCGCCGAGGTCAATAAATGCCTTGCCCGCATCAATGCACTTTGCGGCAAGCTCCTGTGAAAGACCGTGTGGAAGAGCGGCAAAGATAACATCGCTCTTTTCAACAACGGCGTCCTGATTTTCACAAACCATATCATTCAAAAATGTATAAGACGGATAAACATCGCTCAGCTTGTCACCCTCAAAGGAAACAGAGCTGATTGCCGAAATTTCAGCCTCGGGATGAGCGGTAAGAAGTCTTACAAGCTCTGCACCTGCATAGCCGGTTGCACCGACAATACCTGCTTTTATTTTCATTGCTATCACCTAATCTATTGTAAATTTATATATTGTTCCTATTGCTTAAAAACATTCTGACAAAACATAAAGTTTCCTCAATACCACGGATTTGCACACACAATTTCAATATTACGCTCGGGCAGAATATGCTTTTAATACTGCAAACTTTCTACACGAACCGGGAACGGCGCTCGCCGTACTTTATATCTCTGTCAATTCATATTGACTTTTATTTGCATATACTATATAATAAGGCTACAGGGAAAACCGTTTAAAGCGGTTGACCTACTTTGTCTGGTGTAATAACCGTCCGAAAGTAGAGCGTCGGGCGGTTATTTTTTTATGTTTTTAATGACTTCTGCAAGTGCTACGAGTAAAATTACGAGTAATACCGTTTCAGTCATACATATCACCCCCATTCATTTGGGAGTGTCAACCGCCTTAACTTCCCTGCAACCCCAACAAACCCGAAAATCGGGTTTATCGGCATTGAGTTTTCTTATTTATTAAATTATTTGAAACATTCCGTTAATTCGGAATGTTATTTTATTTTTACAGCTTTTCTGCGATTTCTGCAACACGCTTAGCCTGAGCTTTTACATTTGCCGATGCAGGACCGCCAAATACTGTACGCTCGTTTGTACAGCGTTCAAGTGAAATTGCGCTGTAAACATCATCGTTGAACACATCGCAAACCTTTTTGTATTCGTCCATTGGAAGATTTTCGAGGTCTGTACCGAGTTCAATACATCTTGCAACGAGTTCGCCTGTTGCCTTGTAGGCATCTCTGAACGGAACACCGTTCTTTGTGAGCCAGTCGGCACAGTCTGTTGCGTTGATGAAACCGCCTGCTGCAGCTTTTCTCATATTTTCGGGAATGACACGCATTGTGTCGAGCATGGGAGTAAAGGCTGTGAGGCACATTTTAACCGTGTCGAGTGCGTCAAAGATAGCCTCCTTGTCCTCCTGCATATCCTTGTTGTATGCAAGTGCAGTACCCTTCATAATTGTGAGGAGCGTCATATTGTCACCGAAAACTCTGCCGCTCTTACCACGAACAAGCTCTGCAATATCGGGGTTCTTTTTCTGCGGCATAATTGATGATCCTGTTGAAAAAGCGTCATCGAGTTCAATGAATTTAAATTCCCAACTGCACCACATAATGATTTCCTCTGAAAATCTTGAGAGGTGAACCATTATTATCGAAAGCACCGATGCAAATTCGATGCAGTAATCTCTGTCGGAAACACCGTCAAGAGAGTTGTTTGTAATTCTGTCAAAGCCTAGGAGTTCGGCTGTGATTGTTCTGTCAATCGGATATGTTGTGCCTGCAAGCGCACATGAACCGAGTGGCATTTCGTCCATTCTTTTAAGACAGTCTTCAAGTCTTGAAACATCTCTCAAAAGCATTTCGCCGTAAGCAAGGAGATGATGTCCGAAGGTAATCGGCTGTGCTCTTTGGAGGTGAGTATAGCCGGGCATAACGGTTTCGCTGTACTTTTCAGCCTTGTCGGCAATAACCTTGATAAGACCTACAACGAGATTTTTTACATTGACAACCTCTTTTTTGAGGTAAAGCTTGATGTCAACTGCAACCTGATCGTTACGGCTTCTTGAGGTGTGAAGTCTTTTTCCGTTGTCGCCGATTCTTTTGGTAAGCTCACCCTCGATAAAGGTGTGAATGTCCTCAGCCTCCATATCAATGTGCAGAGTGCCGTTTTCGATATCAGCAAGAATGCCTTTAAGACCTTTTACAATATCGTCTGCCTCTTCTTCTTTAATAATGCCGCATCTGCCAAGCATTGTTGCGTGGGCAATGCTGCCCTCGATGTCTTCTTTATACATTCTGCTGTCGAATGAAATCGAGCTGTTAAAATCGTTAGTGGTTTTTGAAAGCTCCTTTTTGAAGCGTCCTTTCCAAAGCTGCATTATTATTTCTCCTTACATTATGTTTAGCCGTTGTAAAGCACTTTGTTGCTTTTGGTTTTAAATATTTATTTACACCTTGTTATTAATGTTGGGTTAACCTGTAGGGGCGTTCATTAGACGCCCGCAAGTAATCGCAGAATATTTTTCAACCGACAAATACCGTAAAAAATAAAAAGGTGTAATAAACACTTATCGGGGCAGAGAAATTCCCTGCCCCTGATTATGTATGCAAATCAAAGATTTAATTATTTGATAAGGCCTTTCTTTGCACGAACCTTGATTGGAAGACCAAAGAGGTTGATGAAGCCTGCACTGTCATTCTGGTCATAAACCTGATCTTCGTCAAAAGTAGCAATTTCTTCGTCATAGAGTGAATACGGGCTTGTTACGCCTGCATCAATGATGTTGCCCTTATAGAGTTTAAGTTTTACATCACCTGTTACATACTCCTGAGTGCTGTCAACGAAAGCTGAGAGAGCCTCACGGAGAGGTGTGTACCACTTGCCGTCATAAACGAGCTCTGCAAAAGCATTTGCAACATTTTGCTTGTAGTGGAGTGTGTCTTTGTCAAGGCAGATTTCCTCAAGCTTTGCATGAGCAGCATAGAGGATTGTACCGCCCGGAGTTTCATAAACGCCACGAGCCTTCATACCAACAAGACGGTTCTCAACGATATCTGTGATACCGACGCCGTTTCTGCCGCCGATTTTGTTGAGTTCCTTAATGAGTTCAACGCTGTCGATAGCCTCGCCGTTAAGCTTTGTGGGAACACCCTTTTCAAATGTAAGAGTTATATATTCTGCCTTATCGGGAGCCTGCTCAGGTGAAACACCGAGTTCAAGGAAGCCTTCCTTATTGTACATTGGCTCATTTGCAGGATTTTCAAGGTCAAGACCTTCGTGCTCAAGTGCCAGAGGTTCTTATCCTTTGAGTAGTTTGTTTCACGGTTAATCTTGAGCGGAATATTGTGCTTTTCAGCATATTCAATCTCATCTTCACGGCTCTTGAATTCCCATGTTCTCCAAGGAGCGATAATCTTCATGTCAGGAGCGTAAGCCTTGATAGCAAGTTCAAAACGAACCTGATCGTTACCCTTGCCTGTACAGCCGTGGCAAATTGCGTCAGCACCTTCGGCTTTTGCAATTTCAACGAGTCTTTTTGCAATGATAGGACGGGCAAAAGATGTGCCGAGGAGGTACTTGCTCGTAAACAGCACCTGCTTTTACTGTGGGAATGATATATTCGTCAACAAATTCCTTGTTGAGGTCTTCAATGTAAAGTTTTGATGCGCCTGTTTTGATAGCCTTTTCTTCAAGACCGTCAAGCTCTGTACCCTGACCAACATCACCCGAAACAGCGATAACTTCGCAGTTGTCGTAGTTTTCTTTAAGCCACGGAATGATGATTGAAGTATCAAGACCGCCTGAATATGCAAGAACTACCTTTTTAATCTTATTGTCAGCCATTTTTGATTCCTCCGAAATTTGGAAACACTTTATGTCGGTGTTTCCTTTACTTAATTTTTATTACTCTTACATTATACACTCTGTTTTCAAAAAATCAAGTGTTTTTTGAATAAATATTCAATGTTTTTTCAAATTTGCATTTTTGGGTACAAATTGACCGAAATCTGCTTGGTTTTCGCTGTATTATCGGTATTTTTGGCGGTTGATATGTCACATTCTCCCCTGAATTTCTGAAAAATGTATATATGCACAAAATGAATATTCATTTTATTCATCTCTTTATGCATATTCATACATACATATACACCCATTTTGCATATTTTTATTTTGTGAAACCGCTGAAATCACTTCAAAAACCTGTTGACACCGTATGTGATACCATTTATAATATTATTCGGAAATACGAAAACAGACATTAAGACAAATTGTTGAAGGTGAGGCGAAAGATGATGAAAACACTTAACGATTATCTTGCAATGTCATATCGTATGGAAATTGTCGAGGACAAGAACGAGGGCGGTTTTGTTGTATCATTTCCCGAGCTTCCGGGTTGCATAGCCTGCGGTGATACGATTGAATCGGCTGTTGCAAATGCAGAGAACGCTAAAAAAGCCTGGTTTGAAGCCGCCTTTGAAAGCGGAGTTGTAATTCACGAACCGACAGCCTTGAAGAATATTCGGGACAATTCAAGCTGAGAATCCCGAAAAGTCTGCACCGCTCACTTGCCGAACATTCAAAGAAAGAGGGCATAAGTATGAATCAATACTGTGTCTATCTTCTGGCAAAAAATGATGCAGTCTATTCAAAATAGAATTTTGAAAGCATATTATATAAAACACAATTGTTGAAAGGAAGATCTATATGTCAGCATTCAAAGAGATAAATCCGAAAGAAATTGTTGAAAGTCCGTTTAAGCTTATCGGTGATGATTGGGCGCTTGTTACTGCGGGCGACAGAGAAAAATTCAACACAATGACGATAAGCTGGGGCGGTGTAGGCATTATGTGGGGTAAGCCCGTTGTATTCACCTTTATTCGTCCGCAGAGATATACATTTGCGTTTATGGAGAACGGCGACCGCTATACAATGAGCTTTTTTGATGAAAAGTACAGAGATGCCCTCAAATTCTGTGGCTCAAAGAGCGGCAAGGATTATGACAAGGTAAAGGAAACAGGTCTTACTCCTGCGTTCACGGAAAACGGCTCTGTATATTTTGAAGAGGCAAAGCTTGTTCTTGAATGCAAAAAAATGTACGCTCAAAGTCTTAATGCCGAAAGCATTACCGACCGTGAAAGCGTTGACAAGTGGTATGACAACGACTTCCATAAAATGTACATCAGCGAAATTACAAAGGTTCTTGTAAAAGTATAATCGGTAATTTTAAATTCATCATGACAAAATGGCAGACAATCACACGGTTGTCTGCCATTTTCTATTTAAAAAGCTGTACAAAAAATGCCCCTCACATTTTGTGAGGGGCATTCCTTACTATATCGACTAAACGGAACGATATGTCAATTGCTTTAAAACTTATTAAAAGTTGCTGATGAGGTCTACAACAAACTTCTGAATAGTAGTAGCATCCTTAACTGTGATTGTGCCGTCATGGTCAACATCGGCAGCAGTAAACTGGTCGTTTGTGAATGCAACGAGCTGAGCAACATACCTCTGAACTTCGGTTGCATCTACAACTGTGATGTCGCCGTCCATGTTAACATCACCAAGGGTTACATCGCCGACAAATGCCGTTGATGCGTTTACTGATACTTTTTCAAAGCCTGCAATGCCTGTTACATCGCAAACCTTGCTGTTATTTACAACAGATGCCTGATTAAGCTTGTTGCCCTTTACATAACCTAATGTAAGGTACTGTGTGTCAAGATATACGCTTGCAGTACCTGAACCGATAACCTCAAATGTGAGTGAGATAAATGTATCTCCGTTGTACTGAGTAGGCTCCTGTGGGTTAGTAAATACACCCTTAATTACATTGCTGTAAGCATTGTGAATAAGGTTTGACTGTGAAGGCATGATTGTCTGCTTGCCGTCTGCCTTGTTATCAGCCATGTTGAATTTGAGCTTGCTTGAATCATACTTAACAGCCCACTGTCCGTCAACAACACCCATGTTTGAGTTGAGCTTGTAGAGAACAGTTACCTTCTTGCCGTCAGTGCTTACTGTCTTTGATGCAGAACCAAAGTAATTTGAAGTAGCGTTTACTGTGAGCTTCTGAGCAGGAGCAGTAGTCGGCTCTGTAGCTGTTGTAGGCTGTGTAGGTGCAGTCGGCTGAGTAGCTGTTGTTGGCTGTGTAGCTGTAGTCGGCTGAGTTGAAGTAGTAGGCTGTGTCGGAAGTGTAGGAGATGTTGGAACAAATCCGTTTTCAATGTTGCCGTTCTTCATCGCATATGAATATGTGCCGTTTACACCGTTTCTTGTTGCGTCAACCTTGATTGTGCTTGTTGCCTTGAGAGCTGATGTTGCAACTGTGAATGCACCTGTTACATCGTCTGCAGTAGCAGTATATGTCTTACCGTCAACTGTAACAGTTACCTTTGCAGCGCTGGCTGTAACACCTGATACAACGCTCTTGCCTACAACTGCATATGTGAGTGTTGCAGGAGCAAGTACAAGTGCCTTCTGAGCTGACTTGAGGTCTGCAATCATAGCATTCATATCTTCAGCTGTTGTAGCGTCTTCGCCTGCTTTAATCATAGCCTCGGCTGACTTGAGAACCTTCTGAGCATTTGCCCAGCTCTCTGCTGTGTAGTCTGATGCTGTCATAGCAAGAATCTTTCTTGCTTCTTTTTTGAGTGATTCATAAGGTGAAACAACGATTGGCTTTGATGTAAGCTTGTATGTTGTACAACCTTCGTTTGTAATTTCGATTGTAGCGCCGTCTCTAACGCCTGTGATATCTGCTGTCTGACCTGAACCGCTGCTGAGAATAATGCTTACTTCGTCAACATTATCGAACTTAACAACATAGTTGCCGTCAGAATCTTTTTCTGTAAGAGCAACGCCCGGCCATGTGCCTGTGAGCTTCTGTGTATCATTCCAAGCATAGATTTTGTAGCTTGCAGATGGGCTGTAAGGCTTGATTGTTACGGAAACAGAACCTCTGCAGCTCTGGCTCGCCGCCGCCTCCCTGCTGATTACCGTTGGTTACTGTCTTAACCGATGCGTAGTTGCCGTTCTGAATTTCGAGAACAGCACCGTCATAAAGACCTGTGATATCGCCTGACTGTGAGCCGCTGCCGTTGTTGAGAACAACGCTGAATGGCTTGTCGGCTGAAACAGGAAGTGTGAGTTCATATGTGTTTGCCTGACCTGAAACGGCTGCTGCCTTTTGACCCGGCCATGCACCGTTGAGTGCTGTGCTTGCACCTGTCCAAGCGTAAACATTCGGAGCGCCTGCTGTGCTCTTGATTGTAAGCTTTGATGTCTGACTTGCTGTCGGACCGGGAACAGTTGTGCTCTGTGTCGGGCTGGTTGTAGGCTTTTCGTCGTTTTCGCCGAGCTTGAGGAATGTGAATTTAGCCTCTGAGGTTGCCTTGTCGTTTGTAGCTTCAACAGTTACTTCGATTGTATCGTTCTTGTAAGCTGTCTGACCGATTGTGAATGTGTCGCCGTCCTTAACAACAAACTTGTTACCGCCGTCAACAGAAACCTTTGCGCTGTCGCATTCCTTGAGAGAAACAGTAACCTGCTCTGTGCCGTAGAACTTCGGCTCGCCTGTGATTGATACAAGCGGCTGACCGTCAGCATTTTCCATAAGGATTGTGCCGTTTGCACCGCTGTTGAAAGTTACCTTACCGTCAGTAACAACTGAAGATGAGTTGTCATAAGTATTGATTATATAACTGCCGTCTTCCCAAAGAGTTGAAACATCAACAGTTACGCTTGAATTTTTGTTACAGCCGATTACTGCAGCAGCCTGATCTGTTACATCGTTCTTATCGTATGTACGGCCGAAAGCAACACCGCTTGTAGCTGAGAGCTTAACATTTGCGCCGGCACCGATAGATACGTGCTTGTTACGGAACTGACCAACCTTCTGCCACTGAGCAAGAAGAGTTTTGTCCATGTCGTTCCAGTTCATATCACTTCTGAGTGCGTGACCGGATCCGCCGTAACCGTCAAATGCAACGCCGGGATAGAGAGGACGGTTGGTTTCGTCACCGTAGAAAATCTGAATTCCGCCCGGGAGAAGGAGGAATGCAGCCGCATTGTAAAGCATTGTGTTCTCATCGCCACGGGTAAGTGTTTCATCGTGTGATGACATAAATGAAAGAACGTTGAAGCCTTCCTTTGTGTTGATCTGGTCTGCATAGCCCTGATATGTGCTTGCAACACTACCGCTTGCAAGAGCACCGCCGCCTGTAACTGCGAAGTTAATCATTGAGTCGAAGCCGCCCTCGGAATAGTATGTGTCGTAGCCTACACCGTGATCCCAATGCTCGCCTGTCATCCAGAAATCTTCTTTCCAGTCAGCACCTGCTTTGCCCTTGTTGTTGGATCTCCACTCTCTGAGAGCAGAAACACAAGCCTGCTTGAGCTGGTTCCAAGAAGCCTTATCAACATGCTTTGCAGTATCGCAACGGAAACCGTCAACACCGTACTCCTTAACCCACTCTGAAAGCCAGGTTGAAAGGTAGCCTGTTACTGTGTTTGCTTTACCGTATTTTGCGAGCTTCTGAGCATATGTACCTTCCTGCTTCCACTTTGTTTCGAGGATCGGAGGAATTGTAACATCCTTTGTCTGCTCTGTTCTGAAGTCGGGAAGTCCGCTGAGTGACATTGTAAGATCACCGCCGGCACCCTCTGTATATCCGGGAAGACCGCTGCGGATCCAGTCATTGCTCCACCATTTGCCCCAGTCTTCTTCTGATGTTTTATAGTCAATGTGGTCGTTTACTTCACCTACATCTGTGAGCTTGTATTTGAAGTCTGTTGCACCGTCAAGGAGAGTACCGAAGCCGAACTGCTCCATATCTGCAACGGTGTTGTAGCCTGTGTGGTTCATTACGATATCCATGATAACTCTGATACCGTGCTCATGCGCTGTGTCAACGAGAGTTTTGAACTCCTCTTTTGTACCGAAGTTTGCATCGGTTTCGGTATAGTCAAGAACATAGTAGCCGTGATATGAGTAGTGAGCAAAGCCCTTACCTGAATCACAATAGCCGTGAATCTGCTCATACGGAGCTGAGATCCAAATTGCGTTTACACCGAGGTTATCAAAATAACCCTCTTCAATTGACTGAGTAACACCTGCAAAGTCGCCGCCGTGGAATGTACCGGGGTTTGTATCCCAGCCGTCAAGCGGTTTGCCGTCCTTGTCAAGTGTTCTGCCGTATGAATGGTCATTTGCGGTGTTTCCGTTCTTAAAACGGTCGGTAAGCAGGAAATACACATTGGCATTATCCCATGTAAAGCCGTCATCTTCAACAAGTGAACCTGCGGCAGTTGATGATGCAGATGTGCTGCTGTCATCGGAAACTGTTGCAGCACTTGCCGAACCAAATGCTACGGAAGCACCGGGGAGAGCCATACAAAGTGTCAATACGGCACTGAGTGCTCTCTTCATACTTCTTTTTTTCATTGTTTGATTACTCCTTTCAAAGCTTTTAAAACGTAGGGTCAAACATCCCTAGACAAGTTAATTTTATCACAAAACTCTCACAAAAACTACACATAATGCTTTTATTTTGTAAAAATAGCAACTTACACAATCTTTACACTGGAATTTTATGCAAAATTACTTTTAGGGCATTTTCCTTTTTGTAGAAATTTTCTTGAACAGACACGAATGTTTATGTTGACTTATGCGTATAATATGCGTATAATAAAAATAGAGGAGTGATGCCGATGAAACGCAGGGATTTGGTTAAACTACTCGAGAGTAACGGTTGGTATTATGTCCGTGACGGAGGTCGGCATGATATTTATTCAAACGGCATAAATTCCGAGCCGATACCAAGACACCGTGAAATCAACGAATTACTTGCAAAATCCATCATTAGAAAGTATGGACTCAAATAGTCCGTACTTCTTCCCTCTGCTAACGAATTTTATTGGAGGTATTACAATGAAAAATGTATATCCTGTGGTTTTAATACCGTCTGACGGAGGATATGTTGTAAATGTGCCTGACTTTGATATTATGACACAAGGCGATGACCTTGCCGATGCGATAGATATGGCAAGAGATGCAATTTCACTTATGGGTGTTGATTATCAGGATGACGGTAAAACAATACCTGACGCATCTAACATTGATGACATAAAACATAACAAAAATGAAATAATAACCCTTGTCGATGTAGATTTCGATTCATACAGAAAAATGCTTGAAAATCGTGCAGTCCGCAAAAATTGTACAATTCCTGCGTGGCTTAACACTATGTCTGAAAAAGAGCACATAAATTTTTCCGCAGTTCTTCAAGAAGCACTTATGGAAAAAATTAAATCTTAAAAAATAATCAAAATAAAAATCAACGGCAGTACCGTGCAAATTGCATTGTACTGCCGTTTTTTATGTTGCAAAACAAATGTCATTATTTGTCTTTTTTGAAAATATTTTTGTGATATTTCACCGTTATTTATAACATCTTACAATTTTATCGTAAAAAATTTCTTATATTCGGTGAATTTACCGTTCAAATTTTCCCCTTCCTAATTCGTATATATAACGAACAAACAAACCGCCAAAAGCGGACACCCTTAGCGACATAAGTAA
>ENA-OQCX01000251-OQCX01000251.1-human-gut-metagenome-genome-assembly--contig:-NODE-251-length-28704-cov-6.733527_pt1 | contig 28704 bp, 30 predicted proteins | sample MGYA00242762_ERZ504587 | MGnify/ENA primary metagenome ERZ504587 (study PRJEB26092, sample SAMD00036337) | human gut metagenome | host: Homo sapiens | study: EMG produced TPA metagenomics assembly of...
CCCTTCGCGGACGGTCTCCATTGCGGTTCGGACGGTCTCCGTTATTGTTGAAACGCGCGTCTCCCTGCGGACGGTCTCCATTGCGGTTCGGACGATCTCCATTTCCTCCGTTTCCGTTTCCACGGTTCGGACGGTCCTCGCTTCTTCCGTTTCCATTGCGGTTTCCTTCCGGACGGCCGTTTCCGCGGGACGGACGGTCTTTTTTCTGTCCCTGGTTCTTTGTGAACTCTTTTGCTTCTTTACTTGTTGCGTTCTGCGGACGCACAACGGAAATAATTTTCTTTTTCTTCGGTTTTGCCTGCTCTTCCGGTTTCTTCATTTCCATATTTTCTGTATCTTTCTTTTCCAATGATCTTTTCTCCTCTTTCTGCGGTTTTCGTGTTTCCTGCATCCATCCACCGACCTTTCCGGCCTTACGCCTTACGCTTCTGCCAACAATGCTGCTATTTTTTCTGCAAAATGCGCTTCACATACGGCAAGGGAAGAACGGTATTCTCTTCCGATGGCTCTTCCAAGCTGCTCTTTGTCCCCAAAAAGAATGCATGGCACTTTATAGTATGCACACATATTGCGAAATTTCTTCTGTGTATTGGCCGACGCCGTTTCCGCCAGAATGACAAGGTATGCGCTGCCGCTCTTTACGGCCTGCTCGGTCGCAAATTCGCCGCTCGATACCTTACCCGCCTTCATGCAAGGCCCAGCATGGATAATCCTTTACTTTGACTGTTCAATCTTCGCAAATGCCTCCTTTAACTGCTCATAAACCTCTGATGGAATTTCTGCCTTCAGAGAACGGGAAAGTCCTTTGTTTTTCATTGCTTTCCCCAGACATTCCAGAGAGCAGACATAAGCACCGCGTCCGTTCATTCTTCCGGTTGTGTCCGGAACAATCGTTCCTTCGGTGGTTTTCACCACGCGGATCATTTCTTTTTTGTTTTCATTTCATTGCAGCCAATGCATTTACGCAGCGGCACTTTACGAACTGTACTCAAATGCTCATCCCGCCTTTGTTTTTATTTTAATTACTCTTCGTCTCCGGCTTTCTCTGCTGTTTCTACATCATTCTCGTCGAAGTTTTCTTCTGCAGAGATGGTTTCCTCCTCTGCTGCGGACTCATCGTAATTGCCCTCTTCCTCGTATTCCTCTTCTTCTACGTAGTCGAAGTCTCCTGCCTCGCGTGCCTGGGTCTCGCTCTTGATGTCGATCTTGAACCCGGTCAGACGTGCGGCAAGTCTTGCGTTCTGTCCCTCTTTACCGATGGCAAGGGAAAGCTGGTAATCCGGAACGATTACTTTTGCGGTCTTCTCATCCGGGTCTGCCATAACGGAAATAACTTTTGCCGGGCTCAGTGCGTTCTCGATCAGGAGTGCCGGGTTCTCATCCCATGTGATGATGTCGATCTTCTCGCCGTTCAGCTCGTTGACAACCGCGTTGACACGACTTCCGTTCATACCGACGCATGCGCCGACTGCATCGACATTCGGATCGTTGGACCATACTGCCATTTTTGTACGGCTTCCCGCCTCACGGGCAATGCTCTTGATCTCTACGATGCCTTCCGCAACCTCGGAAACCTCAGACTCAAAGAGACGTTTTACGAGTTCCGGATGGGTACGGGATACCATAACCTTCGGTCCCTTGGTTGTATTCTTTACTTCCAGAACGTATACTTTCACACGCTGGGTCGCTCAAATTTCTCGCCTTTGACCTGCTCGTTCTCGGTCAGAAGAGCGTCTACTTTACCGAGGTTGATGCTGACGTTGCGTCCTACATAGCGCTGTACCACACCGGTAACCACATCGTGCTCTTTCTCGAAGTACTGATCAAACAGAACTTTACGCTCTTCCTCACGGATCTTCTGAAGAATGACGTTTTTGGCATTCTGGGTTGCAATACGGCCGAACTCTTTGGATTTGATTTCTACCGGAACGATATCGCCGAGTTCATAGCGGGAGTCTGCACGTTTTGCATCGGAAAGGGCGATCTCCATGATCGGATCCTGTACCAGATCAACAACGGTTTTCTCTGCTACGACTTTGAAATCACCAGTCTGGGCGTTGATGCTTACCTTTACATTATCTGCTTTGCCAAAATGGTTTTTACAGGCCTGGATCAGCGACTGCTCAATTGCCTCAAGCAGGGTATCTTTGCTGATATTCTTCTCTTTCTCAAGAACTTCAAGGGCCTCCATTAATTCTGTATTCATTTTTCTCTTTTCCTCCTGTATCTGCGTCTGTTTAGAAATCAAATGCTAAACGGATCAATGCAATATCGCTTTTCTGGAAGACGCGCTCTGTTCCGTCCTCCTCCAAAATGGTCACACTGTTATCATCATATGCGGTGAGTATTCCGTAAAATTCCCGGTTTCTCTCGATCGCACGGTATGTCCGGATTTCCAGCTCTTTTCCCATGCTTCTCTTGTAGTCTTTCTCTTTTTTCAGCGGACGTCCAAGACCCGGGGAGCTGACCTCCATGATATAGGCGTCATCGATAAAGTCCTCTGCGTCCAGCCGGTCAGAAAATGCACGGCTGACGATTTCGCAGTCATCCACGGTAATTCCGCCTTCTTTGTCGATGTAAGCACGCAGGTACCAGGTACCGCCCTCTTTGACATACTCCACATCCACCAGTTCAAAACCATTGGCTTCTACAATCGGAGTGATCAGTTCTTCTGCCTTCTGTTCGTATTCTTCTCTTCTGCTCAAATCCTCACCACCTTTTTGATTCAGGGAAACTTTCGAAAAATTCTTTCATTTCCCTGTACACAAGAAAGAGTGGACGAAATCGTCCACTCCTTAACAGTCACTTATTAACAACTCTACTATAGCACCTTTTCCGTGCAATTGCAAGGGTTAATTTTCAAAATATCCTTTATTTATCGCCTTTTCCGGCTTTTTTGTTCGCCGGTTCCGGGCAGATGTGGACATCGAGCTGGTTATACGGGATGGAAATTCCCGCCGCGTCAAACTCTTCTTTGATGCGCTCATTCATTTTCCATTTGACCGGCCAGTAATTTTCCGTTGCGACCCAGGCGCGGAGACCGACCGTAATCGCGCTCTCGCCCAGCTCATCTACGAAAAACTGCTGTTCCTCCGACTGAAAATGCGGCTCCTCCTCAACGAGGCGGCGCAGGATGTCCTTCGCTTTTTTGATATCGGACTCATAAGAAATGCCGACTTTGATCTCCAGCTTTCTCCGGTCCATCGCCGTCACGTTGATGATGGTGTGGTTCGTCAGATTAGCGTTCGGGATCATGATGGTACGGTTGTCGATGCTGTTGATTGTCGTGTAATACATCTCAATCTTTTTGACCGTTCCCTCCTGACCTTCGCCCGGAAAAATGATGTAGTCACCGACCTTAAATGGTTTCAGCAGCAGAATCATCACGCCGCCTGCAAAGTTTGAGAGGCCGCCCTGCAGTGCCAGGGATACGGCAACGCCGGCGGAGGCGATGGCTGCTGCGATCGACGCTTCGGATACGATACCGAGCTGAACGATAATGGTCAGCACCAGCAGCGTGTTCAGACTGTATTTCACCATGGAAACGGTGAAACTGACCACCGCCTCCTCCGTGTGAAAACGCCGCATGTTTTTCCGGATCAGACCACAGAGCCACAGGATCAGTTTGCGTGCAACCAGAAAAAGGATTACCGCAAACACGATCTTCAGCACCAGATCGGCAGCCGAAGAGGCCTTGTCGATCCAGTATTCATAGACGCGTTCCGCCGCTGTCAGATTCACCATGTGTTATCTCTCCTCTGTCTCGAATTTTCTCTGCAGCTCCTCGCCAAGTTCACTCATGCCTGTGCTTTTTTTCGTTTTTGTCTCTGGTTTTGCCTCTGATTTTGCTTCCGACTTGGTTTCCGGCTTTGTTTCCGGCTTTGTAGCCGGCTTCTTTTCCGGATCGGCGGCTGCGCGGTATTTTTCCACGGCTTTTGCTGCCTCTGCCGCTGCGGATTTTCCGGCTTTCACCAGCTTGTCCACCGTCTGCTCTACCGTTTTCACCGGTTTGCTGTCGATCGCCTGCTTTACGGCTTTCTCCACCTTCTCTGTCGCAGTCGTAGTTCCCTGCTTTTTCTCTGCGGTTTTCACCGTTTTTTCCGATACCTTTTTCTCTGCTTTTTGGGCAGTCTTTGTTGTTTTCTTTGCTTTTACTGCTTTTACTGCTTCTTCCGTTTTTCCAGCCGGTTTTCCCTTCTTTCCGGTTTTCTTCTCTGCTGCCGCCTTCGCTGCAGTTTTTGCCTTTGCGCTCTTATTGCTTGCAGCGCCCGTCTCCGGCTTCGTATAAGAAAATACCTGAACAGAAAGCGGTGCGAGTTTCACGGTAATCGAGTTTTTCCGTTCGTCGCATTCTGTCTTTTTCGACATTTTCACGCGTGGATTTCCGACGCCTGTTCCGCCATAGCTTTCCGCATCGCTGTTGAACATCTCTTTGTACTTTCCTGGATACGGCACACCAATGCGGAAATCATCGTACTCGACATTCGAGAAGTTGCATACGACAAGCAGCGTGTCTTCTTTCTTCCTTGTTCTGCGAAGGAAGATCAGAAGATTCTTTTCCCACTCCATGCCATTGATCCACTCAAAGCCCTCCGGCTTTTCGTCAAGCTGATACAATGCCGGATTTGCTTTGTAGAATGCATGAAGTGCCGCCATATAGTTTTTTAGCTGCAGATGTTCCTTGTCCTCAAGAAGCTCCCAGGACAGGGACTGTTTCTCATTCCACTCTTTTTCCTGTCCGAATTCCTGTCCCATAAAGAGAAGCTTCTTTCCGGGATGCACCATCTGATAAGCGTACGCCAGACGAAGATTTGCCATTTTCTGCTCCGGTGTACCCGGCATTTTGGTATACATAGACCCTTTCAGGTGAACCACTTCATCGTGCGACAGACTCAGCATGAATTTCTCCGAGTATGCATATACCATAGAAAAAGTCAGCTGATCGTGATGTGCCCCGCGGTATACCGGATCGTTTTTCATATATTCCGTAAAATCATTCATCCAGCCCATGTTCCACTTGTAGTCGAAGCCAAGTCCTTCATCGTCGAGTTCTCCCGTCACCTTCGGCCATGCGGTCGATTCCTCTGCGATAAGAAGCGCATCCGGGAACTCTTTTTTGAAGATGGAGTTCAGATGTTTTAAAAATTCGATTGCCTCAAGGTTCTCATTTCCGCCGTAGATATTTGCGACCCACTCCCCGTCCTGCTTGCCATAATCAAGATACAGCATCGATGCAACCGCATCCATACGGATTCCGTCGGCATGGTACTCTTTTGCCCAGAAAAGCGCATTGGCGATCAGGAAGTTCTTTACTTCCGGTCTGCCGTAATTGTAAATCAGCGTGCCCCAGTGTGGATGGGATCCCTGTCTCGGGTCAAAATGCTCGTACAGACACGTTCCGTCAAACGCAGAAAGTCCGAAGGTATCGCGCGGGAAGTGTGCCGGTACCCAGTCGAGAATAACACCAATGTCGTTCTGGTGCATCGTATCCATAAAATAGCGGAAGTCATCCGGCGTTCCGTATCGTGCTGTCGGTGCGTAATAGCCCGTTACCTGATAACCCCAGGATTCATCGAGCGGATGCTCCATCACCGGCATCAGCTCAACATGGGTGTAGCCGAGCTCTTTCACATAAGAAGCCAGCATCGGAGCGATCTCACGGTAGTTATAAAATTCACGGCCATCGTCCGGTTTTTTCCAGGAGCCAAGATGCACTTCATAAACAGAAATCGGCGCTTTGTCGCCCTGTGTGACACCACGCTTCTTCATCCAGTTCTCATCCTGCCAGGCATATTTTCCAAGATCAACCACAACACTCGCATTGTTCGGACGCAGCTGTGCTGCATTCGCGTATGGATCCGATTTCAGATACGTCAGACCGCCCTTTGCCTTGATTTCATATTTATAGATGTCGCCCGCGCGAACACCGGGGATAAAGAGCTCGTAGATTCCGGACTCCAGAAGATTCATCTGATATGCTCTTCCGTCCCAGTTATTGAAATTTCCGACAACACTGACACGGATCGCATTCGGTGCCCAGACAGCGAAGTAAACACCGCTGATACCATCGATCTTTACCGGGTGTGCACCCAGCTTCTCATAGATGGAATAACAGATGCCGTTTTCAAACTGTTTCTGTTCCTGCTCGGTGAACTGCATCGGATAGGCGTACGGATCGTAATGCTCCATCTGGTTTCCGTCGCGTCCCAGTAGATCAGCGTATAGGACGGAATTTTCTTTCCTGGAAGCAGCACAGCGAAAAATCCCGCCTCATCCTCGCAAACCATCTCGGTCTGTTTTCCGTCGCGGATCGTATGTACGGCTGCACGGGTTGCGCCCGGGAAAAACGCCTGAATCAAAATACCATCCTCCGTTACGCGCGGTCCCAAGATGTCTCTTGGATGATTTTCCTCGGAATAGACCACGGCTTCTATTTCCGCCCAATCCATATAATCGTTATAATTTTTCTTCCATTTTCAAAATTATAACCCCTCCTTTTTTATTTTACGTGCTCTCGCTGCTGCTTCCCCCATACAAAATCGCATAAAAAAGCACTCATTCATGCCAGAGCGTGTTTGAAAAAAGCTTTTCGTGAGCTGCGAGTCCCATTTTCAGCCCAAACGGTCTGCAGCAACCGGATAAGGTCAAAACAGATCGCGAAGTGGGGCTTGCAGATTGTGGAAATGATTTTTCAAATTCTGTTTTTATTCTACCATCCTAACTGCGATTGTACAATGCAAATCTGGTTTGTTTTTTATTCATTTCCTACGATTACGGCAAGATCTTCATCTGTCGTCTGCATCTCATCGTCCTCAAACCAGATGCTGTAAATGTTCTGTGAAGTCAGTGTTTCCAGGGACTCCCTGGAAAGCGATTCGGCCTGATAATCAGAAAATGCTGCAAGCAGCGTATTGGCACAGCCATATTCACCGGAATAGACGATCAGTTCGGATGCTGCTGTGTGGTCTTTTCCGTCTGCCGCGCTAAGATACGGCGTGCACATCGTTTTGTCCTGATACTGATAATAGCGGTACGCATCCGGGCTGCCCGCCTGGTAAGCGTGGAAAAACACGATGCTTTTCGGTCCTTCATACGTCATTGTTCCGTATGACTGGATTTCGTTCCCGGAAAGATGATACAGTGGATACCGGTACTCTTTTTCTCCCGTTTCATCGAGACAGCGCACGAAACCGTCCTTACTGGAAATAATGCCGAGCTGATAGCCCTCGCCGCGAATCGTATCCGCCAGATAATCAATCAAAAAAGCATTTTTCATCCAGAAAAAGTCGAGATATGCGGTATAGCCCATCTCTGCGGCATACGCCTGATACGCGTCTGACACATGCAGACAGACCTGGTTTTCCCCTGACAGCTCCAGTGAAATATCATCCGGGTTCTGTGTAAAGGCAGCAACTGCTGCCGTTTCTTCTGCTGCCGCATCGTTCCGGTTCGGATCAAACTGCGCTGCAGCCGCATCATCATTGCTGGCGCAGAGATTTTCCAGGGACGCATACAGCGGTCCCAGATAAATTTCCCGGCAATTGGCATCGGATACTTTTTTCAGTGCATCGTATAAAACCGGATCTACCGTCAGCACTTCATTTGGATGTTGGTTGATATCATACAGGTTTGTCACATCCTCAAAGCTCTCATCTATATTGAAAAGCCGGTAGCCTTTCACCGCCGCATCTGTGTAAAGCAGCGAAAGTGCCTTTGCCTCCCCGCCTGCGGAAACCCCGCTTGCGCCAACGTTATATTTCAAGGTAAAATCCTCACCGCAGTTCAAATCCGCGCCTGCCTTTACACTGATCTCACGCCAGCCGGAATCTCCGTGCAGAAAGTTCATAAAACCATACACCAGAAAACCGGATCCAATCGCCAGAAGCAGTACTACAAGCAGGATGCGCCGTCCGACATTTTTTTCGGAAAGCCAGACCTTCTGTACCGGCTTTGGCAGCCGTCTGTTCGGATCTTTTACTGTTCTTCCCATTCTGTTGCTCCTCTTTCCTTTTATTTTCTTTTTTGCTGTGATTTATTGTCCCAAAAAACACATCTCCCGTCAAGTAAAATCGGAACGGAATTCTTCTCACGCTTCTCTTTTGTGAACCGGCATAAGAAAGCGTTCTGCCCGGAAGGCTTTTTGATTTGCAGGAAAGTTCAACGAAGCTTCCTGTAAACTATGAGAAACACGCTCCGCGAGTTTCTCAAGTTATCGCGGCAGTAGCAAGGTCTCGTGCAAGCACGGACTTTGGCTCGTTGCTCGCGTAAATCAAAAAAGCGGCACCGGAACCTTTTTTCTGGTTCCGGGCCACTTTTTCTTTCCTGTCCACTATAGGGCAACTAAAATCAATGCAATGATAAAGATCAGGAGAATCACGGCAAGTACGGCAAATCCGTACAGCGCGCCCTGCTTGCATGCTTTGTAGTTGTGATAGTACTGTTTCTTTTTGTATACCATCGCTGCGATGATACCGATGATCGGGAAGAAGAATGACAGCACTTTGTACCAGACGCTTCCGGTATCGTGAACCGGAGTTTTCAGGAATTCATCTTCTGCCTTGGAAAGATGAACCTCGTGGTTCTCCTCTTTTACTTCCTCGCCAGGCTTTCGGATGGTGATCGGCTGCAGCGGCTCTCCCTTTTCACGGAGTGCCTTGTACTCTTCGATCTCTTTTTTATTTCCATATACAAAGTGGTTGTGTCCGATATCCACGAATTCCGGTTTGTCCACGGAATAATCATGGATGGACGGGTCGTAGGTGTACAGCACCTTATTCTTCTCGAGCTGCGGATCCGGAATCGGAATCGCAGAAATCAGAGAATGCGTGTATGGGTGCAGCGGGAAGTTAAACAGCTCCTCTGCATCCGCAACCTCTACGATATTTCCTTTGTAGATAACACCGATACGGTCGGAAATGAACCGAACGATGGAAAGGTCATGAGCAATAAACAGATAAGTAACCTGTTTTTCTCTCTGGAATTTTTTCAGCAGATTGAGGACCTGGGCACGGATCGATACGTCCAGTGCGGAGATCGGCTCATCGGCTACAACCAGCTCCGGCTCCATAACCATGGCACGGGCCAGACCGATACGCTGGCGCTGTCCGCCGGAGAACTCATGTGGGTAACGGGTCAGGTGCTCTGGCAGAAGACCAACCTCGTTGATCATGTTCTCTACCTTTTTCACACGGTCTGCCTCGTTCTCGTACAGATGGAAGTTGTAAAGACCCTCGGATACGATATAATCGACCGTCGCACGCTCATTTAACGATGCGGCCGGATCCTGGAATACCATCTGAATGTTTCGGATAACCTCCCGGTCCAGGGAATGCGGAATCTTACCGGAAATTTTAACGCCCTTATACAGGATCTCTCCTGCGGAACACGGGTTGACACGAATGACCGCACGGCCGATCGTTGTCTTTCCGGAACCGGACTCGCCTACGAGGGAGAAGGTCTCTCCCTTGTAGATGTCAAAAGAAGCATTTTTTACCGCTTTGACTGCGTCATCGCCCTTGCCGAAAGTGATATCTACATTTTTTACCTGCAGTAAGATTTCTCTTCCATTTTCGTCAATCGGACCATGCTCCGGCAGATGCGAAACAGTGGTCTTGCTTTCCTGCTTTGTAGACACTTTCAAACTCTCCTATAAGTTATATGCTTTTAACAGTTTTTCGTGAATATTCTGAATAGCTTCCGGTTTTTCTGTCTTCGGCGCTCTCGGATCCAGCAGCCATGTCTTGGCATAGTGGGTATCTGTTACCTTGAACATCGGCGGCTCCTCCAGAGTATCAATCTTCAGACAGTACTGGTTACGCGGTGCAAACGGGTCTCCGATAATCTTATTGTACAGAGACGGCGGCGTACCGGTAATGGAAAACAGCTTTGTATTCCGCTCCGCAAGCTGCGGCAGGGAAGAAAGCAGCGCCCAGGTGTACGGATGGCGCGGATCGTAGAACAGCTCTTCTACGTTCGCAAACTCGATGATCTGTCCTGCGTACAGAACGGCAACACGGTCTGCGATATTCGCTACGACACCAAGGTCGTGGGTAATAAACACGATGGTGTAGTTGTACTCTTTCTGAAGATCCTTGATCAGCTTCAGGATCTGTGCCTGAATCGTAACGTCCAGCGCAGTTGTCGGCTCATCGCAGATCAGAATCTTCGGACGGCAGGAAAGTGCAATCGCAATAACGATACGCTGTCTCATACCGCCGGAATACTGGAACGGATAATCATCGAAACGCTGCTCTGCGTTCGGAATACCAACCTTTTCCATCAGCTCAAGCGCCTGTGCTCTCGCTTCCACCTCGCTAACATTCTGATGCTTCATGATAACAGAAGTGATCTGTTTTCCGATTGTGATAATCGGGTTCAGGGAAGTCATCGGATCCTGGAATACGGTTGCAATTTTCTTGCCGCGGATCTGGCCCCAGTCATTCGGATCCTGGATTTTTGCCAGGTTAATGATACAGGTTCCATGAAGCTGCTCCGGCGTTTCATCCAGATAGCGTACACGGAAAGTTGCCTGGTCGAAAACGCTGTTCCGTTTCTGCTCATCGTTCAGATCCACACCGCGCTCCATTGCAGCTTTGAATGCCTCGTGCAGCTTTTTAATCATGCGGACTTTTTTGCGCAGTTTGTAACGTCCGACGGAAAGATAAATCTCTTTGGCAAGAATCTCGTTTCTCTTTCTCGTCTCGTCCGTAATTTCTTTTGCTGTCAGGCCGGCGTACTCTTTTTTGTACTCTGCCATCTTTGCATCATATGCCTGATTGTAGGCCGTATCGTTCATGGCAGCCTGTTTGTGAGCCTTGATTTTTTCCTCTTTTGCTTTCTGCAGAGCCTTAATTTCTCCATCCAGTCTGGAAATCTCGGCGGATGTCTCTTTAACCTTCGCTTTTTCTTTGGAAGTATCGAGTGTCTGCTTGTAGTTGAAAAGTTCGGTTCTCTTTACTACGAGTTTCTTAATTTCAGCATCTGCTTTCTCGCGCTCTTCCTCGCTCAGTGTCATTTTTTCTTCTTTTTCCTGCTCCAGAGCCTTCATTTTCAGAAATACTTCTGAACCATATTCCAGTTTGGAATAGTCATTCAGCTTTTCCCAGGTGGATGCGATGGTCTTTTTCGCATAAGAGTTCAGCGGCACAACGGTATCGCTCAGCTCGGCATCGTTAAAAATGATATCTCCCTGGTCGATGAAGCCGTTGCTGTCCAGCATTCCCGCAAACGCTTTTGTGAATACGGATTTACCGGCGCCGGACTCTCCTACGATAGCAATGGACTCGTTCTCGTAAATATCCAGCGTTACGCCCCGAATTGCCGTCAGGATACGGCCGCGGACACGGAATTTTACCTGTAAGTCCTTAATCGATAATAATACTTTTTTATCTTCCATGCGGCTTTCCTTCCTACATATGTGTTCTCGGGTCGGACGCATCTCCAAGGTTCTGTCCAACTACATACAATACTACGGTGATGATTGAAGCGACAACAACCGGACTCCAGAATTCGAATCCCCATCCCGGTGTCAGCATGGCGCCCTCAGCCTCATAAATCAGTCTTCCCAGAGACATGTCAGAAAGTCCCATACCGATGTAAGCCAGGAACACCTCGTAAGAGATGTAGGACGGAATCTCAGTTGCCGCCAGAGTAACAATGACAGATGTCATAAACGGGAGAATATTCTTCATCGCAATGCGGAAAATCGAAGTTCCAAGACATTTCGATGCCAGATTATACTCTCTGTCACGGATGATAACGACCTGCGTACGGATAAAGTACGCGATGGCAAGCCATCCGGTAACGGTCAGTGCAAATACCATAGTCCAGAAGCTCGGAGAAAAGATAAGCACCAGGACGGAGATCAGAAGTACATACGGAATATTTCCGATGATGTTGTAAACCTCCATCATGAAAACGTCAACCTTCTTCGAAAATCCCCAGACAGATCCGACAATTACACCAATCGAAAGGTTGATGAGCGCACAGATAAACGCCAGGGAAACTGAAATTCTGGAACCAAACCAGACAGCGTCAAATGTCGACTGTCCGGAAGCACCGGATCCTAAAATCCAGTGAATATTGAATCCAAGCTGCTGCAAGGCTTTGCTTGGAGACAGATGTTTTGTCGCGCCGTTCATCAGATTGGCGAAACGGTCGTACTCCACAAAGAGCGGATACACATACGTCATCAGCAGAATCACACCCAGGAGGCAAAGTACGGCAATATTGATTTTTTTCTTAAAAAATACGCGGAACACGGAATGCCAGTAGGAATATCTCGGAGCCGTAATTTTCTCAGACTCCAGAGAGCTGTTATCTACAGGAGAAAACAGTTCTTCCTCAGACAGACCGAATTTATCTAAATCATAATTCATAAGTCCCTACCTGTCTTTCGTTGAGAATGAGATTCGCGGATCCACCATGGACATCAAAACGTCGCCCAGGATGATGGAAATCACGGAGAGCACTGCGTAGAACAGTGTAACACCTACGATAACACCATTATCATATTTGCTGATTGCTTCGGTCAGCAGATTACCGGCACCAGGTACTACGTACACACGCTCGGTGATGATGGCTCCGGTCAGTGCGAACAGTACGCTCGCCGGAACACCCTGCACGATCGGAATCGCTGCGTTCTTCAAAATGTGTTTCGTAAAGATTTCTCCCTCTGTCAGTCCACCGGATCTTGCGAATTTTACGTAATCGGAGTTCATCTGGTCGATCATGTATCGACGCAGCCATTTCATCAGGTTTGCCACCTGCGGCAGTGCCAGAGAAACGATCGGCAGAATATACATCAGCTTGCTCTTCGAATCCATGTCAAAGGTGGTTGGCAGACCCATTTTTCCTCCGATTGCCTTAAACAGGAAGATATAGGCCAGTGAAGGTACTGCTATAATGAATACAATATAGATGGTTCCAAGCTGGTCAACCAGTTTGTCTTTCTTTCTCGCCATCAGAATGCCAAGCGGCACTGCGATGAGATAGGAAAGAATCACGCAATGATACCGATCACAAAGGAATAGCCGATTTTTGATTTACCACTCTTAACTGTATCCACGTTGGTATAGTCATCTGTGAACCGATCGGAATGAACAGCGCTTGCATCCTGAGATTCGCTCATATACGTTGCGCTGTGCAGATCGTCTGCACTGTATTCCACCAGACCGCTTGGTAGGTAATCTCCGATTTTACGTAGGATCCCTGCGCGCGGGTCATGGTCAGTGCTACATCCACACCCTCATTTACGGAATAGGACTTTCCTAAATTTATGGTGATTATATTCTGATGGAAATATGGGAATTTTGAGTCAAAGTACATCAGGTACTTGTGTGTTGTGCCATTTCCCATGATGGCCGGTGAAAATTTCTTTCCCCCATATACCGGATCGTGTAAGGTAAATGTAATCCCCCTCTTACCTTCTACCTTTGCAGCATCGTGAATGCTGTCGATGTCAATCAAACCGGAAAAATATTTTCCGAGACGCGTTGCAAGCGGAATATCCCTGTATGCAAACAGCTGCTGCTGTCCGCCGTTGGCATATTTTTTCTTACCCATCATGATCGCATCGTATCTTCTTACGGTGTAACCTTTTGCTTTATAATAAGCTGTAAATTCCTTTACATATTCAGATACCAGTTCTGAATCCTGGTCTTTCGTTCTTCCGAATGCTACTGCTTTGGATCTCGTATCCTCGTCAATTTCGCCTTTTGCTTTGAGAGCGTTCAAATAATCTGCATAGGTTACATAATCAAGATATCCGTATGTCTCCCACTTCTGATATTTGTACACCTTTTTCTGGTTATTGCTCTGATGGGAATAGGTGGCGTCCTGTGCGAAAATCAGATTTCGGTCCATCAGAGAATAAATCATAGTCATAACGCATCCAACAACGATTACTACGGAAACAAGGCCATGCAACAAACGCTTAAAAAGATATTTTGTCATATTCTCTCATTCCTTAACACAATATGACAGGGGAATGGCTTTTTTTGTTCCCATCCCCCTGCCGGTTTATTCATTGGCTTTCAACTGTTCTGATCTTTCCAATTTTACCTTTTCCAAAATTAGAAGATACCGAAACATTTGGTCATGTATCCTTCGTAGTCCGGAAGCATGGTATCCAGGTAAGAGCACGGATCACCAAAGTCCGGACCCCATCCGGAGACATCGTATACGTCGTAGTTTGCTTCATAACCATAGTTGCATAGTATCCTGCATAGTACCATCCATCCAGGTCTACGGCATCAACCAGATTGATCACAACTTTTCCGCCAAGGGCAGCCTCTACTGATTTCTTGTAGGAGTTTGCTTTGTTGGTGTAAACTTCTACTGCAGACGGATATGGATATTCCATCTGGATCGGGTTGCTCTCATCGATGGTGATGCCCTCTTCTGCGAGCTCCTCGATTGCGGTATTCAGTTCTTCTACTGCGTTTTCCGGATTGTACCATCCATCAAAGCCATCGCTGGTCTTGTTTTCGGCATCCCATACTTTGATCTTCACGCCGTCGGCGTCGATCTGTTTCTGTACGATTTCACCATAGTAGGTGCCTGCCGGGAAGGTTGTGTCGGTTCCGTTGATCTGAATGGTAGTGTCTTTTGACAGGCTTACGAAATATCCCGGGGTAAAGGTATTTCTAAGGGAAGTATACTTCAGATCCTCGCCAACCTGCTGTGCATTGTAAGCGCCACGATCTGCTGCAAAGCTGATCGCTCTTCTGAAGTGAACGTTCTGCAGTGCTTTGTTCGTTCTCTGGATTTCTTCGTCAGACTTTGTACTCTTTGCTGTTGTTCCGTCGTTGGCATTTGCAGTCGCAGTACGGTTGATATTGTAGAATGCCATGAAGGAAGTAGCATCGGTATCTGAAACTACTGCGTACTGGTCGTACAGACCTTCGGATTTTGCTGTCTCCATAGTGGAGGTGTTCAGGTTTACATAGTCAACGGTACCTGCTTTTGCATCTGTGTACATTTTGGTAACATCAGACTGGTCATTGAACAGCCAGGTCAGGGTTTTAATGTTTACGTTGTCTTTGTTCCAGTAAGAATCGCTCAGTTTAAATACGATGGTATTTTTCGCTGTAGCGTTGGTTACCAGGTACGGTCCGCAGTATGCGATCGAGTTGGAATCTTTTCCGTACTGATAATCTGCTGCGGAGGAATCGTACTCAGCACCAAATTTACCGCCCTGGGACTGATAGTAGCTTCTGCTCATCGGCATGAAGATGGTGTAGCCAAGCATGGTCATGAAGTAGCTGCATGGCTCTTCCAGTGTGTACTCTACGGTATAGTCATCAACAGCTTTTACACCAACCTCGTCGAAATCGGTAACTTCACGGCTGATGTACTGGGATACGTTTTTGATCACGCCCTGTACCAGGTATTCCAGACCGCCCTGTGCATCACACATGTGCTGCATTCCAGCCACGAAGTCATCTGCTTTTACAGTATCCACTTCACGTCCCTGGGAATCGGTCCATTTTACATCTTTACGAAGGTGGAAGGTATAGGTCAGTCCGTCATCGGATACTTCATAGGATTCTGCCAGTGCCGGCTGCAGAGTTCCCTCTACATCGTACTCCATCAGTCCGTCATAGGTATTGATGATCGCATCGGTATCTGCCGCACGGGAAGTTGCAAGTCCGTCCCATGTTACCGGATCACTCGCATACGGCATGGAGAAGCTGTCTTTTAAGGTGTAACCTTTTCCTGCCAGATATTCTTTTACCCAGCTCTCATAGGTTCCTGTTCCTTTGAGCTCATCCCATTTTGCTCTCATCTCGTTGTAATCTTCTGCTTTGATAAAGTCAGTTGTTACAACATACTGATGATAACGGTCTTTATCGCTTCCCCAAAGGGTATAGTCCTTGGTGCGCGGAGCCATTCTGTACATCGCGTACGTACCACCTCTTGAGGTGAGCGGGTACATCATGGCAGACTCCATCAGTTTTCCCTCGGCAACTGCCATCAGGCATATCTCTCATCCACCGTTTCTGCTTCCTTTGCAGTAGCAAGTGCATCGTTGAAATCTCCCAGTGCCTCATTGTAGAGCTCTGTGCTGGTCTCGTCGTATCCCTCTGGCATTTCGGATTCCTCTGCCTCGGCTTCACTCTCACTGCTTGCAGATGCGCTTGCATCGCTTTCGGAAGATGCGCTGCTGCTTACGCTTACACTCTCATCCGCCGGATCAGAACTTCCGCTGCCGGAATTTCCACAGGCAACCAGGCTTGCAGTCATACTCATAACAAGTAATGCGCTTACAATTTTTCTTTTCATAATTTCTTCCTAACTCCTTTCATGGATTCGCGTTGTTTTGCATCATCCGGACATTTACCGGAACGGCTTCGCCATTCCACCGTTTTTCATTTTGGCACTTTACCACATTAAAACGAATAGTACAAAAAGGAGATGCGTCCAACAAGATTTGTTTTCTTCATCCTCATGCCCGTACATTTGTCCGTTTGTCCAAAAACAACTGGGTTCATTATAACCAGAACTCGCTCCATTTGTCAATATCCGATGCAGGGGAAAAGTGTATAAACTGCATTTAAAGTAATCAAAATCCTCTATTTTTCTCTTTTTGGGTATTGTTCTGATGCCGTTTTTCTATTTTCCTGTATTCTTCGGTTTTATAATGAAAAAAAGATTACACAAATAATTGTTTCTTTCCATTTGCGTTCTGCAGCACTGTCTTTTTGTATTTGTTTCAGATTTTGCTCCGGGAAAGAATCCTGCTGGACGAAAAAACAGACTTCTGAAAATCACATTTCTTCTTATTTAAGAGCGTCATACTGTTTTTTACTTTCGTTTTTTACTTTCGTTTCCTTCTTTTACAAAGCAAAGCCTTCCATGAAGACCGCTCACACCGAAATCACTTTCTTGTTACTGTTCACTCCGTTCTCAGTAACACGCTTCGCGATGCACAGAATTTATGCTAACCGCATAATTCGCGCTGTATGTCTCGGGATTTTGGCATATTCATGCCAACGCCTCGCGGGATAGTAGCGTGTGAACAGTAACACTTTCTTACTTTTTGTCTTCGACAGTCTCCGGACTATTGACATCAAAAAAAAATCCTGCTAATATTAATTTTAATAAGGAACCAGTGCAGTACACGGAAAACAGGCACCGCACGCGGCGTCTCTGATATCCTTGTCGGATACAGCAGACGCTTTTTTGCTTTCTTGTGTATCATCACTTCTGCATCCGTATCCGCACGAAAAGAAAAAAGGAGACTTCTTTTATGTATCTTTATAATTCTGCAACCCATAAAAAAGCTGAATTCCTGACACACACACCGGGCCGTGTAGAAATGTACACCTGCGGACCTACCGTTTATCATTTTGCGCACATCGGAAACCTGCGCAGTTATATTATGGAGGATGTCCTGGAAAAGGCACTCCGCTATGAAGCTACGACGTCAACCGTGTCATGAACATCACCGATGTCGGCCATTTAAGCTCCGATGCGGACACCGGCGAGGACAAGATGGTCAAAGGTGCAAAGCGCGAGCACAAAACAGTCATGGAAATCGCACAGTATTACACCGATGCATTCTTTGCGGATTGCAAAAAGCTGAACATCAGCGCCCGGATGTCGTACAGCCGGCAACGGGATGCATTGACGAATATATCAAAATCATTGAAAAACTGATGGACACCGGCTACGCTTACTTTGCCGGCGGAAATGTTTACTTTGACACCAGCCGTCTCGACCACTACTATGTATTCAACGACCACGATGAGGATGATCTTGCCGTTGGTGTCCGCGAGGGCGTAGAGGAAGATACCAACAAACGCAACAAAAACGATTTCGTTCTCTGGTTTACCAAATCAAAATTCGAGAACCAGGCGCTCAAATGGGATTCTCCATGGGGCGTCGGTTATCCGGGATGGCACATCGAGTGCTCCGGTATCTCCATGAAATACAATGGCGAATACCTTGACCTGCACTGCGGCGGCGTAGACAATGCATTCCCGCACCACACCAACGAGATTGCGCAGTCCGAAAGCTACCTTGGCCATGCATGGTGCCCGCAGTGGTTCCATGTACATCACCTGAATACCTCGACCGGAAAAATGTCGAAATCAAAAGGTGAGTTCCTGACGGTTTCTCTTCTGGAAGAAAAAGGCTACGATCCGCTCGTCTACCGTTTCTTCTGCCTGCAGTCCCATTACCGTAAAGCGCTTGTGTTTACATGGGAGAGCCTGGACAACGCAAAAATTGCCTACGACAAGCTGATTGCCCGTATCGCCGCTTTAAATCCGGAGAACGGATCCGTCGATGAAGCTTCCATGAGTGTTTTAAAAGAAAAATTCCAGAAAGCACTCGACGCTGACCTCAATACTTCGCTTGCCATCACAACGCTGTATGATGTCTTAAAGGCAGACATGAACGACGCAACGAAACTGGCACTTCTCGACAATTTCGATCAGGTGCTCGGTCTTGCCCTTCTCTCCCATGCAGAAGCAAAGAGAAAAGAGGCCGCAAAGACAACTTCTGCTTCCACCGCGTCCGGCTATCAGATTACCGGCGAAGGAGATCCGGAAATTGATGCTCTTGTTCTGAAACGATATGAGCAAAAAAGCCAAAAACTTGCAGAAGCAGATAAAATCCGCGATGACCTGAAATCCCAGGGCATTGAAGTTGCTGATGTACGCGGCGGAGCCGTCTGGAAACGGATCTGATCTGCACGAAAGAGGAACTCTGATTTTCTTCTTCATTTCCTACGAAGGAAACAGGGAATTTCATGTGCTGAAAGCAACAACCGACCAGTATATTACCTGTGAAAACGCGGCTGCACTTTCTATTAAACTTCTTCCAAAGAGAACTGCTCTGATGCGGCAGTTCTCTTTTTTATGCTTTTTCACCTGCTGCTTGCGGCTTCCTTCGGATGCATGGCATCGAAAAGACGGCATCCATTTTCCGGATACCGCCTTTTTTGTTTCTTTCGGATGGCTGTTTCTTTATTTAATAATACGAACCTTAACACGCCGTCTACTGCTTCCAGCGCTTTTACGATCTCTTCTGTTGCTTCGCTTTCCAGATCCATCATGGTGTAAGCGTAATCGCCTTTACCTTTGTTTGTCATGTCGCTGATGTTGACACCGGCGTTACCCATAACGGTGGTAAATGCACCCAGCATACCAGGAATATTCTTATGGCAGATGGTCACACGGCCTGCTCCTGTGCATACACCCATATCACAGTTCGGGAAGTTGACGGAGTTTTTGACGTTTCCGTTCTCCAGGAAATCACGGATTTCTTTAACTGCCATGACAGCACAGTTATCTTCGGATTCTTTGGTCGATGCTCCAAGATGCGGAGTAACGATGGTTCCCTCTGCGCCGACTACCTTCGGGTTTGCAAAGTCAGTCACATATTTTTTCATTTTTCCGGCCTTTAATGCTTCCAGAACAGCATCCTCATCAACCAGGAGGTCTCTTGCATAGTTCAGAAGAACCACGCCGTCTTTCATCTCATCGATCGCTGCCTTGTTAATCATACCTTTTGTGCTGTCCATCAGCGGAACATGAATGGTGATATAATCGCAGGTACGGTAGATATCTTCCACGTTCTGGATATGATGAATGTCACGGGACAGATTCCATGCCGCATCGACAGAAATGTACGGATCGTATCCGTATACTTCCATGCCAAGATGGGTTGCTGCATTTGCTACAAGCTGACCGATCGCGCCAAGTCCGATGATACCGAGCTTCTTTCCGCTGATCTCACAGCCGGCAAATTTCTTTTTCTGTTTTTCTGCTGTCTTTGCAATGTCGCCGTCTTCTTTGTCGCTCTTCACCCACTCAATACCGCCTGCGATATCGCGGGATGCAAGCAGCATGCCGGCAAGCACCAGCTCTTTGACGCCATTTGCATTGGCTCCCGGTGTGTTGAATACAACGATACCCTGCTCTGCGCAGTCGGCAAGCGGAATGTTGTTGACACCGGCTCCTGCTCTTGCTACGGCAAGAAGACTTTTCGGCAGCTCCATACCGTGCATGGCTGCACTTCTGACGAGAACCGCATCGGCTCCCTCCAGGCTTTCACTCTGCTGATAGTTTTCATTAAAATTTGCAAGGCCTACGCCTGCAATCGGATTTAAGCAATGATACTGAAACATTAGAGATTTTCCTCCTCGAACTTTTTCATGAAGGCTACGAGTGCTTCTACGCCTTCCTTCGGCATTGCATTGTAGATACTTGCACGCATACCGCCGACGGTACGGTGACCTTTCAGGTTCTCAAGTCCGGCTTCTTTGGACTCTTTGACGAATTTTGCATCCAGATCTGCATTTCCGGTGATAAACGGAACGTTCATCAGAGAACGGTCTTCCGGTACAACGGTTCCTTTGAAGAGCTTGCTCTGATCCAGGAAATCATACAGCAGTTTTGCTTTTTCTTCGTTGCGCTGTTTCATGACTTCCAGTCCGCCCATTTTCTTCAGCCATTTGAACACTTTGCCGCACATGTAGATGCAGTAGCAGTTCGGCGTGTTATACAGAGAGCCGGCATCTGCATGCGTTTTAAATTTCATCATGGTCGGTGTTCCCGGCAGGACATCGTCGGTAATCAGATCGTCACGGACAATGGAGATGACCATTCCGGCAGGTCCGATGTTTTTCTGGACACCGCCGTAGATGATGCCGTAATCGGAGACATTAACAGGTTCGGAGAGGAAACAGGAGGAGACATCTGCCACCAGGGTTTTGCCCTTGGTATTCGGCAGTTTTTTGTATTTGGTTCCGTAAATGGTGTTGTTTTCACAGATATAAACATAATCGGCATCCGGGCTGATCGGAAGATCGCTGCAGTCCGGGATGTAGGAAAATGTTTTATCCTCAGAGGAGGCAATTTTGTTTGCCTTTCCGTATTTCTGTGCTTCTGCGTATGCTTTCTTTGCCCACTGGCTGTTACGATGTAATCTGCGACACCGTTTTTCATCAGGTTCATCGGGATCATGGAAAACTGCAGCGATGCACCGCCCTGGAGAAACAGGACTTTGTAATTTGACGGGATTCCCATCAGATCGCGAAGGTCTGCTTCTGCCTCATCGATAATATTCTGGAATACTTTGGAACGGTGGCTCATCTCCATGACGGACATGCCGCATCCGCGGTAATCCAGCATTTCCTCCTGGGCTTCTTTTAACACTTCCTCTGGCAGAACCGCCGGTCCTGCGGAAAAATTATAGACTCTGCTCATTTTTCTCATCCTCCTGTTTCTCTTTTCTGCACCAGATTACTCCGCACTTCGTGCTCCCGTAATCTGCAAAATATTCGTACTCCGCTCATTTTTCTCCGAAAAATGGCTACTTACTCATATTTTGCGGGTCCCAAGTTCAAAAATCTTCCTGTAAGCTTTGCTTGCGTCAGACTTTCGAACTTTTGCCCCTGGTGTTACTTTATCTTACTAGGAAACCACCGATAGTAGACCGATGGTTTCCATTGTAATCACATCTGTGCGATTCGTGCGGTAATACGGTATTGCTTTACCACGTTGAAACTATGATACCTCTTTGTCAGAAATCTGTCAATCCTTTTCTTGTTCCTTTTTTGCCAGATCCTCTGCATCGAAGACATCCTCAATCGGAGCTCCTGCCGGTACCATCGGGAATACTTTTTCGTCGCAGTCGATCCAGACATCGATGAGCGCCGGTTTTCCGCCCTCAATTGCCTCACGGATGGCAGGACCCATCTCCTCTTTTTTCGTCACGCGGATGCCCTTTACGCCGAGCGCCTCAGCAACCTTGACAAAGTCTGCCTGATCCTGGAGAACGGTATTGGAATACCGTTTTCCGTAGAACAGCGTCTGCCACTGGCGTACCATGCCGAGTACGTGGTTGTTGACAACAACCTCGATGACCGGAATGTTGTGTCTGGAAAGTGTTGCCAGCTCATTCATGTTCATACGGAAACAGCCGTCACCTGCGATGTTGATGACCGTTTTGTCCGGGCGTCCCATTTTTGCGCCCATGGCTGCTCCAAGACCGAATCCCATCGTTCCAAGACCGCCGGAGGTCAGAAGCGTTCTCGGGCTCGTATAACGGTAATACTGCGCCGCCCACATCTGATGCTGTCCGACATCGGTCGTGATGATGGCTTCCCCGTTCGTCGCCTTGTAGATCTCCTCGATCACGAACGGTCCGGTAAGGCCTTCTTCATGCTTTAACGGGAATTTTTCCTTCATCGCCTCGATCTCGGCAATCCACTCGTCATGGTGCATCGGCTCCAGCTTCGCATTCAGCCGTTTTAAGACCTCTTTGACGTCTCCGATGATGCTCGACTCGACAACAACATTCTTGTTGATTTCTGCCGCATCCACATCGATCTGAACGATTTTTGCGTTATTAGCAAATTTTGCAGCGTTTCCGGTGACACGATCGGAGAATCTTGCGCCGAGCACGATCAGCAGATCGCACTTTGTCACGCCGTAGTTCGATGTTTTCGTTCCGTGCATACCGAGCATGCCGGTGTACAGCTCATCCGTTCCCGGGAACGCACCTTTTCCCATCAGGGTGTCGCAGACCGGTGCCTGGATGCGGTGTGCCAGTTCGCGCACTTCCTCGGACGCGCCGGAGATGATACTGCCGCCGCCCACGAAAATATACGGGCGTTTCGACTCCTGAATCAGGTATACGACGTGATCCAGGCCTTCTTCTGTAATTCTCTCAGTAAACGGTTCAATTTTCTCCGGAGTCTTCGGCTCATACTCATACGTTGCCGCTGTGACATCTTTTGTAATATCGACCAGAACCGGCCCGGTCTTCCGCTCTTTGCGATCGTAAACGCACGGCGCAGCGTATCTGCAAGAACGGTGATATCTTTTACAATCACACTGTATTTTGTGATCGGCATTGCGACACCCGCAATGTCAATCTCCTGAAAGCTGTCTTTTCCAAGCAGTGCCTTTCCTACGTTGCAGGTAATCGCTACCATCGGTGTAGAATCCATGTAGGCGGTTGCAATTCCGGTGACAAGATTCGTTGCGCCCGGGCCGCTTGTAGCCATGCAGACGCCTGTTTTTCCAGTAGCACGCGCATATCCGTCCGCCGCATGCGCAGCACCCTGCTCGTGTGAAGTCAGGATATGGTGGATTTCCGGATGACGGTAAAGTTCATCATAGATATTTAAAATGGTTCCGCCCGGATAGCCGAACACGGTATCCACACCCTGCTCCTTCAGGCACTCGATAACAATCTGTGATCCAGTTAATTCCATGTCTGTATGATTCCTTCCTTATGTTTTTCGCTTTGTGTATGAAATCTGTTTATGAAATCAGCCATCCGAGAAAAAGCGCGTTCGGACGGCTGATATGATTTTATGATTTACGCGGCAACGAGCCAAAGTCCGTGCTTGCACGAGACCTTGGCGACTGCCGCGATAACTATGAGAAACTCGCAAAGCGTGTTTCTCATAGTTTTTCTGAATTAGAACTCCAGAATAGCTCCCTTATTTGCACTGGAAACCATCTTTGCGTAGCGTTTCAGATAGCCTGTCGTTACCTTTGGTTCTCTCGGAGTCCATGCAGCTTTTCTGCGTGCCAGCTCTTCGTCCGATACGACAACCTCCAGCTTGTGCTCCGGAATATTGATACGGATCAGATCGCCTTCCTCAACGAGTGCGATCGGACCGCCCTCTGCTGCCTCCGGGCTTACATGACCGATGGACGCACCGCGGGATGCGCCGGAAAAACGGCCGTCCGTGATCAGGCTACGGAAGAACCAAGTCCCATACCTGCAATGGCAGAAGTCGGATTCAGCATTTCACGCATACCAGGACCACCCTTTGGTCCCTCATAACGGATGACAACAACGTCGCCTGCCACGATCTTGCCGCCGCGGATTGCCTCGATGGCATCCTCCTCGCAGTCAAAGACTCTGGCCGGGCCTTCATGAACCTGCATCTCCGGAACAACGGCAGAACGTTTGACAACTGCGGTATCCGGTGCCAGGTTTCCTTTCAGAACGGCGATACCGCCTGTCTTGCTGTATGGATTCTCAACTGGACGGATGATCTCAGGATTTTTGTTGACACATCCTTTGATGTTCTCCCTACGGTCTTTCCGGTTGCGGTCATGCACTCAGTGTGCAGCAGACCCAGTTTGTTCAGCTCGTTCATAACGGCATAAACACCGCCTGCCTCGTTCAGCTCCTCGATGTAGTGGTATCCTGCCGGAGCCAGATGACAGAGGTTCGGGGTCTTCTCGCTGATGGCGTTTGCCATCTCCGGATTCAGCTCTACGCCTGCCTCATGCGCAATGGCCGGCAGATGCAGCATACTGTTGGTGGAACATCCCAGTGCCATATCGACGGTCAGAGCGTTTAAGAATGCTTCTTTTGTCATGATGTCTCTTGGACGGATATCCTGTTTTAACAGCTCCATAACCTGCATACCGGCTCTCTTTGCCAGGCGCAGACGCTCGGAGTATACGGCCGGAATCGTTCCGTTGCCTTTTAAGCCCATACCGAGAACCTCGGTCAGGCAGTTCATGCTGTTTGCGGTGTACATACCTGAGCAGGAACCGCAGGTCGGGCACGCATTGCACTCGAAATCATAGACGTCTTCCTCTGTCATGGTTCCGGCAGCGTAGGAGCCGACTGCCTCGAACATGCTCGAAAGACTTCTCTTCTCGCCTTTTACGTGGCCGGCAAGCATCGGGCCGCCGCTGACAAATACGGTCGGAACATTGACTCTTGCTGCTGCCATCAGAAGACCAGGTACGTTTTTATCACAGTTCGGGATACATACCAGGGCATCAAACTGATGTGCCATTGCCATACACTCGGTGGAATCGGCGATCAGGTCACGGGTAACGAGGGAATATTTCATTCCGATGTGTCCCATGGCGATACCGTCACAGACTGCAATGGCCGGGAATACGATTGGTGTTCCGCCTGCCATGGCAACGCCCATTTTTACAGCCTCTGTAATTTTATCCAGGTTCATGTGGCCCGGTACAATCTCATTGTAGGAGCTTACGATTCCTACGAGCGGTTTTTTCATCTCTTCTTCGGTCAGACCCAGCGCACGCATCAGAGAACGCTGCGGTGCCTGTGCGATTCCTTTTTTTACAGCATCACTTCTCATGATCTTTTCCTCTTTTCTTATCTTACAGTTTTATGCTAGAGTGTGTCTGAAAAACCATTTCCGCAATCTGCAAGCCTCACTCCAGTGCTTTTACCAGCAGATCTCCCATTTCGGATGTAGAAACTCTAGTGCATCCCTCGGACATGATGTCTACGGTGCGGTATCCGTCTTTTAAGATTTTCTGTACCGCATTCTCAACTGCCTCTGCCTCTTTATCGAGATCCAGAGAGTAGCGGAGCATCATGGCCGCGGACAGAACTGTTGCAATCGGGTTTGCAATGTTTTTTCCTGCGATATCCGGTGCGGAGCCGTGGCTTGGCTCGTACAGACCGAATTTTGTCTCATTCAGGCTGGCGGAAGAAAGCATTCCGATGGAACCTGCCACCATACTTGCCTCATCGGAAAGGATATCTCCGAACATGTTTTCCGTCAGAACCACGTCAAACTGGCACGGATTGTGAACAATCTGCATTGCACAGTTATCAACCAGCATATGCTCTAACGTAACGTCCGGATAATCTTTTGCAACATCCTCCACAACAGCTCTCCACAGACGGGAGGAGTCGAGAACATTTGCTTTATCTACACTTGTTACTTTTTTCTTTCTCTTTCTGGCGATGTCGAAGGCACGGATTGCAATACGGCGGATTTCAGGCTCGCTGTAAGTCAGGGTATCCGTTGCTTTTTTGATACCGTTCTCTTCTACGGTGCTGCGCTCTCCGAAATACAGGCCGCCGGTCAGTTCACGCATGATCAGCATGTCAAAGCCCTCACCGATGATTTCTTCTTTTAACGGGCAGGCATCCTTTAATTCCTGATACAGGTACGCCGGGCGCAGGTTTGCAAACAGGCCTAACGATTTCCGGATTTTTAAAAGTCCGGCCTCCGGGCGCTTATCCGGGCTTAATTTGTACCATGGGGAGGTCTTGGCATCTCCTCCGATGGAGCCCATCAGAACAGCGTCACATTTTTTTGCTTCTTCTATGGTTTCATCTGTCAGCGGCACGCCGTGCACATCGATGGAGGCTCCGCCCAGCAGAAGGTTGGTATATTCAAACTTATGTCCATATTTCTCGCAGACGGCGTCCAGAACCTTTTTTGCCTCATCTACAATTTCCGGTCCGATTCCGTCACCGTGAATTAATCCAATACGGTATTCCATATCTTTCTCCCTCTTTTCTTCCGGCTGAAAAACCGTTCTATTTTCTCTGCGTCTATAGCATTTCTAAATTATACGCCATTTTTCCGGTAATTTCAACACGAAATTTCTTTGCATCGGACGAAACGCAATAATCTTTTTGCTTTTTTGTCATTTGAGAGAAAAATACGCGGCATTCTTCCCCGTTTCGTAAACGGTAGATAGGTTCTTTCCGCACTTAGTTGAAATTGATGTGTTAAAGTTATATAATACATTCAAAATATATTTACCAAGAGCGCTGATTGTCAAGGTAGTTGTCAGTAAAAATATATATTTTTTGTTCTTGCAGGTTATCAAATATTGTTCTGTACCTGACGTGAGTATCAATAAATTATCCACATTTATTGGTAATCACGTCAGGCACAGAATCCTGCCTGATCACCATCATTTTGAATGAATAGATTTTTATGAAACAGCCATCTGATCATCAGCTTCTTCGGATTGTTCGTGTACCTTATCCGGGTTCAGATATACAGTATCCGGAAGACTCCAGTCACGGGTTGCACGTCCATTCCAGCGTTCCGGATGCTCTGCTTTAGCAGCTTCGTAAACCTCTTTACGTTTAGACAGTATCTTGTCGGACAATCCGCTGCGGCGCTGATAAGGAGTAAGAAAGTTTAGACCACTGTGATGATGATCGTGGTTGTACCACTTTACAAACAGGCTGACCCATTCCCGAGCCTTTTCCAATGTTTCAAATCCTTTGGCTGATAGTTAGGACGGTATTTCAACGTTTTGAAAAGACTTTCGGCATAGGGGTTGTCATTGCTTACACGCAGTCTACTGTTTGAGGGAGTTATACCAAGCTGATAAAGGGTCGCCAACATTGTTGCGCCTTTCATGGGGGAGCCATTATCAGAGTGTAAGACTAATGGCTCTGTAGTAAGCCGACCTTGTTTTAAACAGATCCTTTTGATCAAACTGCTGGCATAGTCGGCACTTTCTTCTTCGTAGACTTCCCAGCCAACGATACTCCGATCGTAAAGATCTGAGAAGAGGTACAGATAGTAAAACATACCCTTATGTGGACCATTCAGATATGTGATATCCCACATGTATACCTGGTTTGGAGCTGTTGCACTGTATGTAGATGGACGGTTATGCTTAGGTGCTTCACTACGGCCACGGTGATTCAGCATTTTTTCTTCCCGTAATACACGATAGAAAGTTGATTCAGATGCGATATAGATACCTTCATCGGCTAATGCCGGAACGATTTCACAGGGGGCCATGCTGGCATATTCTGGTCTGTTACAGATGTTTATGATCTCACGGCGTATCTCTGCGGGTATCTTATTAGCAGGATTTGAATGATCTGCGTGGGGACGTCCATCTTCATAGGAATCAGTATCCGCTTTTCGCTTTTTCCAACACTAGAAAGTCCGTTCTGTGATTCCGAGGCGTTCACATGCCTTTTTACAAGACGCTCCTGATTTAATGGCTTCATTGATCAGCAGTACAGCATTTTCGCGATCTGAGGCGCTGATCATTCGTCCTCTGAATCCCCCCAGATCGCATTTGCTTTTTTTGACAGTACAAGTAAGGCAGCTGCTTCTGCAAGAGCCTTTTCCTTGCGCTGTAATTCTTTTTCAAGTTTTCTGCGTTCTTTCTCAGAATCCTTAAGTTCGCGGTTAAGCCGGGAAGCTTCTTTAGCGATGCCACCATTGGCATTCATGCAGGCATCTTTCCAGGCTTTGATCTGCTCGATATAAAGACCTTTTTTACGGGCATACTCGGCAAGTTCCGTTTCATTCATACTTGCTGTTTCAACAACAACTAAAAATTTATCCTGTGTACTCCAGTCATCCGGAACCGCATCCGTACCAGGAGCAGCATAGCCTTCCTTTCTGGCTTTATCCCGCCAGTTACGAAGTGTCTGTTCAGAGATTCCTTCTTCTCTGGATATCTTGGTAATAGATTCATTGTTTGGTGGAAGCATCCTCCTGAGGAGTGCATCCTTTAATTCTGGACTATAGTTCATAGCGAAAGCTCCCTTCCTGTGATAGCTACATACTACCACAAAAGTAATTATCTTTCACTGACAACTATCCTAACACACAGGAGTTGCAGATATTATACATCATTCCAATAAAATTTACAATTACCTAAAAGCTTTAAAACTCCATCATTTTTTGTCGGATATTTATCTCCAACATTTAATGACCATTATTATTTCTGTCTTTCTCCGTGGATACCGCGGTAAAACCGTTGATTTTTCTATTGTCAGCCAGCATCACAGAACAACGGTAGCTTATTTTCTGAATCACGGAAAATGGGACGATTCTGCATTGCAAAAAGCTCTGAAAAGCAGCATTGTCGAACTGATTTATCAGTAGGCCCGTTCTTCTGGCCAGCCTGTTTTCTGCATTGTAGATGATACGATTGCTTCTCATGTCAAGCCCTC
>ENA-OQCX01000252-OQCX01000252.1-human-gut-metagenome-genome-assembly--contig:-NODE-252-length-28345-cov-2.434368_pt1 | contig 28345 bp, 33 predicted proteins | sample MGYA00242762_ERZ504587 | MGnify/ENA primary metagenome ERZ504587 (study PRJEB26092, sample SAMD00036337) | human gut metagenome | host: Homo sapiens | study: EMG produced TPA metagenomics assembly of...
GTTCCTGCTCACGTAGAAATGATGGGATTCCTCGGTATAGGTAACAACCCGATGGTAGGATGTACAGTGGCTTGTGCGGTTGACGTGGCTACTGCCTTGAACAAGTAATATAATACATTACTAATATATAAATCCCTGTAACTGTAATGGTTATAGGGATTTTTATTTTATATCCATTACAATACTTATCTCCCTATTCTGATACTCATTTCTTCTTATAATAGGCGGTGATTGAATGATGGCAATAAAATAAAAGCGCAATTCAGATTGCTAATGAGTTGTGCTTTTATATTTTTGTCTTTGGTATCTTAGTGTTAAACGAATAACTACATACGCACTATGAAACAGATATTATTTTTATTACTAATAACCCTATGTTCTTGCCATTCCACTACTTCTAAGAAAGGGCAAGAAAATGAAGCAGACAGCATCCTATTACAAGAAGAGTTGTATCCAGACAGTATTTTTAAATCTAAACCGATTCCAACGGAAGAAGAACAAGAACAATCATCGGAAACAACCTCCTTTGTCCTGCAACCTGTTCCGCGTGATATTCCTACGGGAGAAGCCGTCAACCCTACTTCACTTTCCATGCAGACAGAATACGATTATTATCCACTGTCAACTACAGAAGTGAAACTAACCGTTACCAATTATTCCCAACAAGAGTATATGTGTGGAAACGATTACAGCCTTACCTATTACAATAATGATAAACGACAATGGGAAACATTGCCAACCGACCCGATTATTGAAGATATAGCTTGGATACTAGACCCTGAATATCCTTCAGGAGAACAGACGATCAAGCTTTATACTTCCAAAGTTCCTAATCGTGCTGGCAAATATCGTATCTACAAAACTTTCAACAGAAACGCCCAAGTTGCTTATGCAGAGTTTGAATTAGTTGATGAAGCCGGAGCCAAACGGCTGAGAAAACAGATGGATGCCGCCTCTTGGAATGGCAAGACAATTTCATCACAGAATATTTATGGCTCTGGTATGCGCGGTGATTCAATCTTTGTGGATCTGATTAATAATTCCATTCATTTTCAAAAATTATTCAGAAAGGAGATGCTTAACTATTCTGCCATTAACTATGGAGCAGTACGCAAACCTTCCCCCTTTACACAAAGAGCATATACCGACACACTGCAAATAAGCATGAAAACCGAGAAGCTGTTTACCCGATTGGAACAGAAAGTGTAAATGTAATACTAACCAACAAGAACTTGAGCCAACAAAATTTATTCTTTGGCGAATATTATTTTGTAGCACGCAAACAGGGAGAACAATGGATACCATTACATGACAACAGTTTGGTGCACGACATTGGCATTATATTGAAACCTGACGGTGATTACCATTTCAAAGCCAAACTCTATCCATTGTTCAATGACAATACTTCCGGTCAATATCGGGTTTACAAAGAAGTGGAATTTAACGGTATAAATAAGAAGTGGTATATGGCAGCAGAATTCAAGATTGAATAAAAATGATAGCATAAAACCATTACTGTTTTTCAGACAGATTAATATCCTTACAAGTATCTGTCACGCCTATATACCTGTTATAAGAAAACAAAAGCCATACACAATAACAGATAAAACGAAGTATAACCTATTAGTCCTCAGCATGAAACTTTTAGTTTCGCTAAAGGAAACAAAAAATCCCAACTGGCAAAACATCTATTTTCCTTTCACTATCTTTATATTAAGATAGAATGCGCTCAGCACAGTCAAGTTTGAAAACTGTGTTTTCACTTGCCTCTGCTCTCGCCTTTATGTATCTTTGCCGCATGAAAACGGAATTAAAGGAAAACGGAGGGCTCCCGGCACATATACTCTGGACGCTTGCTATCGTGGCAGGTGTCTCTGTAGCCAATCTGTACTATAACCAACCCTTACTGAACGTAATACGCCACGAGCTGGGCGTGTCCGAGTTCAAAACCAACCTTATTGCCATGATAACACAAGTGGGCTATGCTATCGGTTTGCTGTTCATCGTGCCATTGGGCGACCTCTACCAGCGGAAAAAGATTATCCTGACAAACTTTACCTTATTGATATTCTCGCTCATCGCCATAGGTGCGGCCCCCGACATCTACATCATATGGGGAGCTTCGCTCATCACCGGAATCTGCTCCATGATACCGTCAGATCTTCGTGCCGATAGCTTCCCAGTTTTCCCGTCCGGAGAATAAAGGACGCAACGTAGGCATCGTCATATCCGGTCAGCTCACCGGCATACTCGCCTCGCGCGTCGTCAGCGGGTTTGTCGGCGAAAGTGCTGGGTTGGCGCGAAATGTACTTCATTGCGGCAGGCATGATGCTGCTGTGCGCCATTGCCGTACTGAAAATACTGCCGGACATACAGCCTACATTCCGGGGAAAGTACGGCGATTTGATGAAATCCCTGTTCTCCCTTATCAAAGACTATCCGTCTTTGCGCATCTACTCCATACGCGCAGGCATTGCATTCGGCTCTTTCCTCGCGATGTGGTCGTGCCTCGCATTCAAAATGGGACAAGCCCCGTTCTATGCCGACAGTGATGTTATCGGCATTTTGGGACTGTGCGGAATAGCAGGTGCATCTACCGCATCCCTCGTAGGGAAATATGTGAAAAAAGTAGGAATACGCAACTTCAACTTTATCGGCTGCGGTCTGATTCTGCTGGCATGGACATCGCTCTACTTCTGCGGCAACACCTATGCCGGCATCATCGCCGGCGTGCTACTGATAGATATCGGCATGCAGTGCATCCAGCTCAGTAACCAAACGAGCATTTTCGATATATGCCCTTCGGCATCCAACCGGGTAAACACTATTTTCATGACAACCTATTTCACCGGCGGTTCATTGGGGACCTTCCTCGCCGGCAGTTGCTGGCAGACCTGGGGCTGGGTAGGAGTAGCAGGCATAGGCACGGTGCTGACCCTGCTGTCTCTTCTGATTACCATCTGCCATAAAGAGCAACAGCATGCCCCGTTCCCTTGATATTTTTTCATAGAAAACACAAAAAGAAATTTCAAATTGCTTTGATTTTCTTCATAATTATTATACATTTGTCGAATACAGATTTAATTAATAAACATTTATCTAAAATCATCTAATTATGGAAACACACAAGAAAATCACAGTGACAGGGGTTCTTTCCGAAGGTATCGGCTTAGGCATTAAAAATGCAGTATCCATGTTGGGAGCTACTGTTCTCTGGCTGCTCACCATTTGGATTCCTTACCTGAATGTAGGCACAACCATCGCTATGAACACCATTCCCATTGAATTGAGCAAAGGAAAGGTTATTTCCCCCTTATTCATCTTCGACGGGAAATACCGTAAGTACATGGGGGAATATTTCACCTTGATAGGTTTGATGTACCTTGCCATTATTCCCGCCTTGTTTTTCATGATTATACCGGGGATCATCATATCCATAGGCTGGTCGCTCGCAATCTACATCTTACTCGATAAAGGCGTGGCTCCAGCGAAGCCATGATTCGAAGCAACAAAGCCACTTACGGTTACAAATGGACTATCTTCGGCGTATCATTCCTGTTGGGACTGGCTTTCTATGTCCTTATGATGATTATCTTCAACATAGCAAGCGGCGGATTTGCAATGCTCCTTCTCTTCATCATCGCCATTGTATACACTGTGGCAGCACTTGGATGTACCGCTGTCATTTACCGCAACCTGACGGCAGAAGCACAGCCGAAAGCAACGGAAACTGCGGCAGAAGTATAAACAGCTATTGAAAAACACACCCAAAAGCCCCTTTCGCTTTTAAGAGGGTATGTCAAAACTAAAATTCGCTTACGATTTTTTAGGCACGGAATTACACAGAATTCACGGAAACACAAATTACACGGAAAACACAGATTTTCTTTATTCTTTTTTCGTGAAATCCGTGTAATTCCTACCTAAAAGAAATCATTAAATGTATTTTGACACCCTCATACGGAACAGCGAAAGGGGCTATTGTCTGTCGATATTTCCTCTTCTTATCTCGATACCCGTCCCGATATATTTCCATTCATCAGCTTTCCACCTCATCCACCGTCACCAGATTGAAGTCTCCATAAACGGTATTTTTTAATGCGGAAGCGGCAAGAGCAAAATCCAATGCCTTCCGGTCATCATCCGGATAAGTGATCAGACCGTATATCATACCACCCACAAAAGCATCACCAGCGCCTACACGGTCTGTTTCATGTTCAATATCATAAATGCCTGTATGCTTTAAAGTGCCATCGGAATAAAGAACAGCAGCAAGCACGTTATGATTGGATGTTATGGAATTACGCAATTCCAGAAACACTTTTTGACAACGCGGGACAAGTCGCTCCACCTCTTGTCCGAACTTCTCGAAAGATGGCATATCAGACTCAAAAGAAACATCGGCGGTATCAACAGCTCTAAATCCTACGGGCTGTATGCGAGAATCTCCTGATACTCAGGTTCTGCGCCGAAAATGACATCGCTGTACTGCACCAACGGCTGCATCACTTCAGCAGCAGTACAACCGTAGTTCCAAAGTTTCTTGCGGAAATTCAAATCACACGAGATGGTAAGCCCCATACGGTCGGCTATTTCAAGCGCTTCCCGGCAAGCGTCGGCTCCCTCTTGCGAAAGGGCGGCAGCAATGCCCGACCAATGAAACCAGCCTGCATCGGCAAAAATGGTTTCCCAATCGATCATACCCGGACGAAGCGTGGCGAAAGAAGAACCCTCGCGGTCGTACACCACATTGGAGTTTCGGAAAGCTGCGCCGCATTCCAGATAATACAACCCCAAACGTTTACCGCCAAATACAATGCCGTCCGTCCCCAGCCCGCTGGCACGAAGCGAATTGATACATGCACGCGACACGGCATTATCGGGCAGACGGGTAACAAATTCCGTAGGAATGCCGAAGTGCGCCAAAGACACTGCCACATTAGCCTCGCTGCCACCATATGTAGCAATAAATTCATTAGTCTGCGAAAAGCGGCGGAAACCGGGCGTAGTAAGCCGTAGCATAACTTCACCGAAAGTAACGACTTTCTTATCGGTGGAAAGGGATTTCTTTTTCATAAGTCTTATATATTCAAAAGCATCAATGGGAAGTCAAATATACTATCAAAATTCCAAGTAAACGCAAAGAATTGATAATATTTATTGGCAGAAAAGGAAAATAGAAAGGTATTAGGCAGTTTTGTTGTATTTTTGTCACGTCATATTTACAGTAAGATTATCGCATGAGTACAACAAAGAAAATTCCTTCCCCTCTTGTATCCTTTCTCCCCATCGTCCTCTTAATAGGAATGCTGTTTGCCACCATCCGCACTTTCGGCAGTGACGCTTTGAGCGGCGGAAGCCAGATATCCCTGCTCACCACCACAGCCGTTTGCGTCTTTATAGGCGTAACTTTCTACCGGATTCCCTGGAGAGATTACGAAATAGCCATTACCAACAATGTGGCGGGAGTGACTTCCGCCATTATCATACTGCTGATTATCGGTGCGCTGAGCGGCGCATGGATGATTAGCGGAGTAGTCCCTACTCTCATATACTACGGAATGCAGATTATACATCCGGACTTTTTCCTCACCTCTACCTGCGTTATCTGCGCATTGGTGTCCATCATGACGGGAAGTTCGTGGACCACCATCGCCACTATCGGCATCGCCCTCCTGGGAATAGGCAAGGCGCAAGGGTTTGAAGAGGGCTGGATTGCAGGTGCCATTATTTCGGGAGCGTATTTCGGCGATAAAATATCGCCGCTGTCGGATACAACGGTACTTGCCGCATCCGTCACGGACACTCCGCTGTTCCGCCATATCCGCTACATGATGATTACCACCATTCCGTCGCTCGTCATTACGCTGGTTATCTTTACGGTAATGGGATTTGCCTGCGAAACCAGCGGTACGGAGCAGATAGCCGAGTTACCGCATCGCTGAATGCCAGATTCCACATTACACCGTGGCTGCTGATTGTTCCGGTGGTTACGGGAATATTGATTGCACGCAAAGTACCCTCTATCATCACCCTGTTTCTATCCACGCTTCTGGCTGCAACTTTCGCTATTATATTTCAGCCCGAACTGCTGCACGAGATTTCCGGAAACAATGATTTGTTTGAAGGGACAATGATGAGCCTGTACGGCAGTATCAGCCTGCAAAGTGACAGTGCCATGCTGACTGAGCTGATTGCCACACGGGGCATGGCAGGAATGATGAACACGATATGGCTCATTATCTGCGCCATGTGTTTCGGTGGAGCAATGACGGCAAGCGGTATGCTGGGAAGCATCACTTCCGTATTCGTCCGGTTCATGAAGAATACGGTCAGTGTGGTAGCATCCACCGTCGGTTCGGGAATATTTCTCAATCTTGCCACAGCCGACCAATACATCAGCATCATCCTTACCGGAAACATGTTCAGCAACATTTACGAGAAGAAAGGATACGAAAGCCGCCTACTGAGCCGCACCACGAAGATGCCGTTACCGTAACCTCTGCCCTCATCCCGTGGAACACGTGCGGAATGACTCAGGCCACCATTCTGAGCGTACCCACACTGACCTATCTTCCTTATTGTTTCTTCAACCTCATCAGCCCGCTGATGAGCATACTCGTTGCGGCAATCGGATATAAGATAGTGAGAAGGAAATAACTTCATAGCCCCGCCGCCAACTCCTTAAATCTCATAAAATTAAAAAAGAGAGTGAACAATCGCGGATGGGCATTGTTCTTGCAATAAACTTATAACGAACAATATAATTTAAACCTAAACAAAAATTAAGTATGAAAAAGTTTATTGCATTAGCAGCATTAGTATTGATGAGCATGGTGACAACCACCGTGTATGCACAAGAGAGTAACGCACAACGCCGTGCAGACCGCAAAGCCCAAAGAGACGCAGAGCGCGCACGCCTGAAAGCGGAACAGCAGGCAGCCGACGCGGTCTCCTACGATGATGCCGTAGCAGCGCTGAAAGCACAGAAGTTTGTATTGGAAGCCAATCAGGTAATGTTCCGCAACGGGCAGACGGCTTTCGTCACTTCCAACACAAACTTCGTATTGGTAAATCAGGCACGCGGTACGGTACAGGTGGCTTTCAACACGGTTTATCCCGGTCCTAACGGTATCGGCGGCGTAACAGTGGACGGGACGGTATCGGACATGAAAATGTCTACCGACAAACGCGGCAACATCAACTGCAATTTCAGCATCCAGGGTATCGGCATCTCCGCACAGATATTCCTTACGCTGACCAACGGCGGTAATAATGCAACCGTTACCATCAGCCCGAACTTCAACTCCAATACTATGACTTTAAGTGGCAGCCTGCTGCCGTTGAACCAATCGAATATCTTTAAGGGACGTTCCTGGTAGGCCTATTACAATATATATATTCCCAACTCCGCTGCAAGTCGCTTAAAAAGTGTACATTTGCAGCGGAGTTTTATATATTTATTCATCATGAGAGAATTTATCATCGCGGACAATCAAGATATAACCAAAGCAGGCATGATGTTTCTGTTGAGCAAACAGAAAGACACCGCCTTGCTGCTGGAAGCCGACAATAAAGCGGAGCTATACAACAGCTACGGTTACATCCCGAAGCGGTGGTTATATTGGACTATACACTGTTTGACTTTACCGGCGCCGATGAACTGATTGTATTGCACGAAGCTTCAAAACAGCGGACTGGTTACTGTTTTCCGACGAACTGAGCGTCGGCTTTCTGCGACAAGTATTGTTCAGCAGCATGGCATTCGGAGTAGTGCTGAAGGACAATTCCAAAGAAGAGATACTCACAGCACTGCAATGCGCTTCACGTAAGGAACGCTTTATATGTAATCACGTCAGCAACTTATTACTCTCGGGAAATAACCAGTCGGCTGCTCCCCACCCCACTCTGCAAAACGCTCTGCTGACGCCTGCCGAAAGAAGTATTCTGAAAGAGATTGCATTAGGAAAAACGACCAAAGAAATAGCAGCCGAAAGAAACCTCAGTTCCATACCGTGAACAGCCACCGGAAAAATATCTTCAGAAAACTGAATGTGAACAATGCCCACGAAGCTACGAAATATGCTATGAAAGCGGGTATTGTGGATTTGGTGGAGTACTATATCTGATTTCCCCGCTTCCGATGCAAAGCTTGGCAGCCTCATCATATACAACGCCAAACTGACCGGGAGCTATGCCCTGCAACTTCTCATCTGAAACAATACGATAGCCTGTTTCGTCCTGCCACAGCCTGCCGCCGATAAATCCGGGAGCATGGCGTATCTTGAACGTAACCGGAATCTCATCTTTAATGCCTTCCCACGGATTTTCCGTAATAAAATGAAAATCCTGCATACTGAACTCATGTCCGTATTGCAGTTCCGTATCATATCCGTGCGACACATAAATTACATTCTCGTCCGTATCTTTACGAACCACAAACCAAGGTCCGCCACTCAAGCCCAAGCCTTTACGCTGACCGATAGTATGAAACCAATAACCGCGATGCGTACCCAGTATCTTTCCCGTTTCCAACTCAACAATCCGCCTTCCTTTTCTCCGAGGAAACGACGGACAAAGTCATTATAATTAATCCGTCCCAAGAAACAGATTCCTTGACTGTCTCGTCTTCGGGCACTGGGCAACTGAGCTTTCAAAGCAATATCGCGCACTTCCTGTTTCATCAGTCCGCCCAACGGAACATCAGTTTGGACACTTGCAGGTAGTCTATCTGCGCAAGAAAGTCCGTCTGGTCTTTTACGGGGTCGAGGGCTGTTCCCAGCCAGGTCTTTCCATTCTGCAGAACGGTAGTAGCATAATGTCCGGTTGCCGTAAAGTCGAAGTGCCTGCGACCTGCTGTTCAAAGCAACCGAATTTAATCAGTTTGTTGCACATCACATCCGGATTCGGAGTGAACCCGCGGCTAACTTTTTCAATAGCATAAGCGGCTACATTATCCCAGTACTCCCGATGTAAATCGACAACTTCCAGCGAAAGGCCGTAACGGCGCGCTACGGCAGAAGCCATCTCCAGGTCTTCCTCTGCCGAACAGTCCATATACTCGGCATCATCCTTTCCTATCTTTATATAAAACAGAGAGGGACGGTGACCTTGCTCACAAAGGAGATGTACGACAACCGAACTGTCAACACCCCCGGATAATAAAACGGCAATATTCATATTAATAATGTATCTAACATTTCATCCGACGAACAAATGGTTTCATCGGACGAAATGCTCTTTTATTCCGGACTTAAATTTTCTCCAACGCTTGGGACAAATCATCCAACAAGTCATCTATATGCTCCGTCCCTACTGAAAGGCGTACCGTTCCCGGCTTGATGCCCTGCTCTGCCAATTCCTGTTCATTCAATTGCGAATGGGTGGTAGTAGCGGGATGTATGACAAGCGACTTTACATCTGCCACATTTGCCAATAATGAGAATATCTGCAAGTTGTCAATAAATGTCTGAGCTTCCTTCTCTCCACCCCTTACCTCAAAGGTAAAGATGGAACCTGCTCCTTTCGGGAAATACTTCCGGTATAACGCATGGTCCGGATGATTTGGTAAAGACGGGTGGTTCACAGCCGCCACTTTAGGATGATTCTTCAAAAACTCCACCACTCTCAGCGCATTCTCCACATGGCGTTCCACACGCAAAGAGAGTGTTTCCAAACCCTGCAAAAGAACAAAGGCATTGAAAGGACTGATGGCAGCTCCGGTATCGCGCAACAAAACGGCACGGATACGGACAGCATATGCAGCCGCACCTGCCGCATCGGTAAAGCGCACGCATGATAGCTCGGATCGGGTTCGGTCAGTTGCGGAAATTTACCGGAAGCCACCCAATCGAACTTGCCGCCATCTACAATAACACCGCCTAAAGAAGTACCATGCCCGCCAATAAATTTTGTGGCGGAATGTATCACAATATCAGCGCCATGTTCGATAGGGCGAATCAGATAAGGAGTACCGAAGGTGTTGTCGATAATCAAAGGGATTTTATGACGATGAGCGATTTCGGCAACAGCACCAATATCAATAACATTGGAGTTAGGATTTCCCAATGTCTCGATAAACACGGCCTTTGTATTCTCCTGAATAGCTTTCTCGAAGTTGGATAAATCGCTCGGATCAACAAAGGTGGTCGTGACACCGTAAGCCGATAATGTATGCGCCAGCAGATTGTATGTTCCGCCATAAATGGTTTTGGCGGCTACGATGTGGTCACCTGCACGCGTAATATTCTCGAAAGCATAGGTCACAGCCGCTGCACCGGAAGCAACCGCCAGCCCTGCAACACCGCCTTCAAGGGCGGCAACACGTTGCTCGAATACTCCTTGTGTGGGATTCGTCAGTCTGCCGTAGATGTTCCCCGGCTCTTGCAACGCAAAGCGGGCGGCTGCATGTGCCGAATTGCGGAATACGTACGAAGTAGTCTGATAAATAGGTACGGCACGCGCATCTGTAGCGGGATCGGGCTGTTCTTGTCCTGCATGAAGTTGCAGTGTCTCAAAATGTAAATTCTTTGTGTCCATTGTCAGTTGTATTTATGAGAGGATAAAAGCCTGTTTCCAATCCTCCCCGATTTATACTCGGATGTTGCAAAGATAGAGGGATAAAACCAAGCAAGCTATGACATACAATAGGGAATTTTATACCATATTTGTGGTAGATACAAGAAGTATTCGCTATTTTTGCGGACGAAAACCAAATGATATAGAGACTGATGAAGATAAGGAAGCTGTTATATTTTCCCTTACTGGGACTCCTTGCACTGACAAGCCTGTTTTCCTGCGGAGAAGACCGCTGGAAAGAATACTATCGCTGACAGGGCGCGACCTGTGGATGGACAGCCTGATGCGGGAAGTCTACTTATGGTACGAGGATATTCCGGCTGCCAACAGTCTGAACTATTTTCAGGCTCCGGACGCTTTCTTAAAGAGTATCTTATCAAAAAACGATAAAGGTTTTTCCACCGTCGATTCAATAATGGATACACCGCTGCCAAGTTATGGTTTTGACTACACATTATATAAAGTGGCTACCAGCGACACAACCTATACTGCCCTCGTATCATACGTGGCAAACAACTCTCCCGCCGAGGATGCCGGACTGGAACGCGGCAACTGGATAATGCTTGTCGACGGCGACTCCATCACCAAAAAGACGGAAGAAAGGCTTATAGATGGCGGTGCACGAACATTGCGCATCGGAAAGTATGTGATAGTAAAAGAGGAGAACAACGGCGACACAGAGGGGATACGGAAAACGGAGAAAACGAAGAAAATAAAGAGGTAGGAATCATACAGGAAACAGGAGATGTTGCACTCCCGGCAGTCCGTCCGGTAACGGAGAGCGCCATTTATGACACAAATTTTATACAACTGGAAGGCACTGATTACAAGATAGCCTATCTGGCATACAACTCTTTCACTGCCGGCACTGCGGAACAGAGTGAGAAGTACAACAATGAGTTACGTGCTTTCTCCCAAGAATGCAAGCAACGCGGCATTAATAATCTCGTACTCGACTTCCGCTATAATTCCGGTGGAGAAATGGAATGCGTGCAACTTCTCGCAGATATCCTTGTACCTGCCGATAAATTGGAAAGCCCTTTTGCTTTCTTGCAATATAATGATAAGCAAAGCGCCCAAAACCGTGACCTGATATTGGACTCCCAACTCTTGCAAGGCGGAGTCAATCTGAATCTGCCCACCGTTTATATCATCACAAGCGGAGCCACTGCCGGTGCAGCGGAAATGCTTATTAACTGCCTGAAACCCTATATGAAGGTAGTGCTCATCGGACAGACAACCAAAGGAGAATACGTGGCTACGGAAACTTTCATCAATCCCAAATACCCCTGGGCGGTACGTCCGGTCGTATGCGAAGTATTCAACTCCAACGGAGAAGCGGACTATAGTGCAGGCTTTAAGCCGGATATTGCTATCAACGAAACATCCTACCTGCAATACTATCTGCCTTTAGGCGAGCCTGACGAAATTTTGCTCCATACAGCCCTGCAAGTCATAGCTGGAATTGTCGAGTTGCCGACCCCAAAAACAGGCACTGCCATAGTCCGGAGTTTCACCACTCAAAAGAACCTGCGCAAGGGGTTGATTGTCAAATAGCAGAAACAATGAATTAAACAACGGAAATAATGAGAAAAATAGTCTTTGCATTGTCGGTTGTACTCACAGTAATGACAGCTTGTGAAGACAATAATGACTCTACCGTCAACGGAAACCGCTCTGCCGTACTCTTTTCCAAAATTCAATTATCGGAAAAAAGTGCCTATGAAGCGGGAGTACCTACAGTAACCACCACTCAAACCTACTCATACAGTCAGGGACAATTGACCGGATGCACTATCGTACAAAGTTATTCGGTTCAAGGCGAACCGATGTGCATTGAAAACGCAGCATCAGTAACTTATAGTGAACATCAGGCTGTAGTAACGGATAATTTCGGCAATGTGTCAGTCTATACCCTGGACGACAAAGGATACGCCACCTCATGTACACGGCAGGAAAACGGTACGGTCCGCACCTATACTTCTCGTATTTCACCGCTCCGGAAGGTAAATATTACCTGAAAAACATAACCGAAAGCATCAATGACGGCGTATACGCATCCATCGACATAGACTACGGCAACTATCAGGCATTGCGCATCCTACAAAAGACAGATACTTACGAACAGGCATATACGGCTACCACCCCGACAAATGACGGAATAAATAATCTGTCAGGAGTTCCTTGCCTGTTTCTTGCCGAATTATATCCTCTTTCGCTACATACAGCCGCTCTATACGGGAAATTCCTGGGAGAGCCGTTTCCTATTTTAATAGACTGGATTATCCCCGATGGAAATAAAGAGGTCACCAATTATATCTTCTCTTTTGACAAACGCAATCTCATGACTTCCTGCAAAGAGGTCATAAACAGTTACGGCACGGATTATACCCGTACCGTAAGCTATGTGATTGAGTAATCATCTGCTAAAGAATTTGCAGAAAAACAGAATGTGATAATCTATGGAATTATTCCAATACGTACCGGTATGACCGCCGGGACGTGTTATAAAATCGTGGTCTATCTTGCACTCCAGCAACCTTTTGTGCAGATTCCTGTTCACATCAAGGAAGAAATCGCTTTCACCGCAATCGACAATCAGAGCCAAATCGCCCGTTCTTCAGTTTATCAACCTGATTGATTACCGTATGACTATCCCATACCGCCTCATTGGCGGCAAGCTCGCCCAACTGCTTCTTCATTTCCCAATTATCAGGAAACGGACGGATATCCACTCCGCCACTCATACTTCCCGCCGCACCGAATATGTCGCTGTGGCGGATGGCATTCCATAACGCACCGTGTCCACCCATACTCAAACCGCTGATGGCACGCGCACTCTTCTTGGGAATCGTAGCATAATGCTCATCCGTATACTTCACCAGTTCCGAAGAGATGAAAGTTTCATAACGATAAGCGGAATTCCGGGGACTGTCCCAATACCAACTGTTCTTACCATCGGGACATGCGAATATTACGCCTTTTCATCGGCAATCCGAGGCAGCTCCGGCTTGACGCCAATCCATGTACGTGCGTTGCTCCATAACCGTGCAACAGATAGATTACCGGACAAGCTTGCGGATTTCCGGCAACGGCCTTATCCGGAAGGATATAAACCACCTTTACCTCCCTGTTCATCGAAGGACTTTTTACAAACACAGTGTCTACACGTGCGGCATGTACACTTAAAGCCAGCACTTGCAATAAGAATACGAACAGATAAAGTTTGTTTTTCATGCTATTTTGTTTAATCTTCTTAAGGAACGGCAATATTAATAATAAATATCCAAAAAACATTATCTTTGTACACAAACAATTTGTAATCCAAACATGGAATTTATCATTATTCTATTTCTACTTATCCTGAATGGCATCTTTGCCATGTACGAAATTGCATTAGTATCTTCAAGTAAAGCACGCTTAGAGACTCTTGTAAGTAAAGGAAACAAAAGTGCAAAAGGGGTTTTGAAACAACTGGAAGAGCCCGAAAAATTTCTATCTACCATTCAAATCGGCATTACGCTGATTGGTATCATATCAGGTGCATATGGCGGCGTAGCCATAGCCGATGATGTAACTCCGCTATTTGCCATGATCCCGGCCTGGAATTGTATGCCAAAGACCTGGCAATGGTTACTACAGTAGCCGTTATCACCTATTTGTCGCTCATTATCGGAGAGCTGGTTCCAAAATCAATGGCACTGAACAATCCGGAACGCTATGCCACCCTGCTCAGTCCTTTTATGATTATCCTGACAAAAGTATCCTATCCGTTTGTCTGCCTCCTCAGTGCTTCAACCAAACTGACAAACAAGCTTATCGGCATGAAAGACGGGGAAGAACGGCAGATGACACAGGAAGAACTGAAAATGATTTTGCATCAAAGTTCCGAGCAGGGCGTTATCGACAAAGAAGAGACCGAAATGCTGCGTGATGTTTTCCGCTTCTCGGACAAACGTGCCAACGACCTGATGACGCACCGACGCGATGTAATCGTGTTGCACCCCTCCGACACGCAAGAAGAAGTGCTTCGGATTATCCAGGAAGAGCACTTCAGTAAATATCTGTTGGTGGAAAACGGCAAGGACGAAATCATAGGTGTTGTTTCTGTAAAAGACATTATCCTGATGTTGGGTGGTGAGCAACCGTTCAATCTTCGCACAATTGCGCGTCCGCCCTTGTTTATTCCCGAAAGTTTGTATGCCAAAAAGGTTTTAGAGCTATTTAAGAAGAACAAAAACAAGTTCGGAGTTGTTGTAGACGAGTATGGCAATACAGAAGGCATTATCACTCTGCACGATTTGACGGAAAGTATCTTCGGCGATATTCTGGAAGAGAACGAAACGGAAGAAGAGGAAATAGTGGCCAGAGCCGACGGTTCCATGCTGGTAGAAGCTTCGATGAATATAGATGACTTTATGGAAGCAATGGGGATATTGAATTATGATGACCTGAAGGAAGAGGACTTTACCACTTTAAGCGGACTCGCCATGTTCCTTATAGGACGCATCCCGAAAGCCGGTGACATTTTCAGCTACAGAAACCTGGAGTTTGAAATAATGGATATGGACCGCGGCAGAGTAGACAAACTGCTCGTTATTAAACGGAATGATGAAGAATAACGCCACCGGCGTCTCTTTATATTAATTTAAACCATTAAAGCAATGAAAAAAGTAATGATGATTGCAGCGATTGCCGCTGCATTGGTATCCTGCCAATCAAAAGGAAATCAAAACAACAACACCATGGACGAAGGCGTAATGACTGTTGCCGGCAACGATTCTTCCGCAGTAGCCGTTTACGAAGGCATACTTCCAGCTGCCGACGGTCCGGGTATCCAGTATGTGCTGAGTGTAGACAGTGTAGGCCCTAACGGTGAAAGCGGCTATACATTGGTCACAACTTATCTGGATGCGGAAGGACAGGGAAAAAACACCTCCTTTACCTCCAAAGGGAAACGTCAGGTTATTCAGAAAGACGTTAACAATAATAAGAAAACCGCCTATAAGCTGACTCCCGACAACGGTGACTCTCCCGTGTACTTCGTGGTTGTAAACGATACTACATTAAGACTGGTAAACGATAGCCTGCAAGAAGCTGTAAGCGATTTGAATTATGATATTATTCAGGTAAAGTAAACAGTCGCTACTGAACATAAAAAATTGCTACCCGGTATATTCCCAATATAAGGATTTACTGAGTAGCATTTTTTTTTCAAATGAAATCTGCCTTCACTATTTCCTCATATTACCGGGAGAATTTAGTCTGGGCAGAAATACAATATATAACATCATTAAGATTGTATTTTTACACCAAAAGCACAATATATCAGATACAACACACAAAGTAGAATTACCGATAACCCTGCAGTAACCCCAGCTAAATCCAACGCCATTCCAAGAAGAGGAGTCACAACTCCGCCACCGGCAACAGCCGTTATCATCAAACCGGAAATCTGATTCATTTTAGTAGGAAACTCTTGAAAAGACAATGAATAGATTATGGAGAAAACAGATGCTGAAAAAAGTCCGACACCTCCAATACAAATCAAATTCAATATTGCGTGTCCATCTATAAACATGAGTAACAACAAAACTAAAGCACATGCCAGAATGTTCATCCGAAAATAACGTAAAGCCGAAATCTTTGTTAAGAGAAAAACTCCCAAAAATGCACCGATCGTCCTGCTTAGAAAATAAACTTGCGGTGCGAACTTTACTTCATCAGGAGTCCATTCGTAACGCAAAGTCATCAACTTCGAGCTAATATAATTGGTTGCAACATCCACCCCTACCATGAAAAAAATACCTAAAAACAATACCAAAAGTGTTTTGTTTTTCAATAGCGCAAAAGATTTACCCAATGATACTGATTCGCCTGAGGATGTTTCACGTTGAATGGGCGTCGCTGCCAGCCATAATCCAAAGAATAAAGTTATTCCACCCAACATAGGAAAGCAATAATACCAATGTTCATTACCAAAATGTAATGTAGCAAACAATACTATTTCAGGGCCGACCAACGAAGAAATTGCTTTTATAACCTGCCCTGCAGTCAAGCTACTTGTCAGCATACGTTGATCGGTTATAACATTGCCAAGCAAAGGATTCAAGGATATTTGCAGGATAGCATTTCCTATACCTAACAGAATATAAGCAACGATACAAGTCGCGCTACTGTATATCACAAGCGGCAGAAACATTCCGGCTATTGTCACTGCCATACTCAACAGCACCGTATTCTTACGTCCCCACTGGTTCATCTTATTTCCAATCGGAATTCCCAAAAAGAGAAACCAAATAAATACCATAGAAGGTACAAATCCAGTCATCGTAGAAGACCAGCCAAAACTAGTTTGCATATAATCAGAAGATATGCCCACTATGTCACAAAAGCCCATTACAAAAAATGCAGCTAAAACAGGGATTATTTTCTTTTTAGAATTTGAAGCCATATACCATATATAATTAAAACCTTATTACCAATTATCTGTACGGAACGAAGAGGCGGGCAAACCTTCTGTATTATATAATGCCCCATCCACATAATTTGAAAAGCCATAACGTACTGCCACCGGTTGGCAACTTCAGTACTCCAAACCTCAAGTCCTTCGTTTCCCCAAAAAGCCGGAGTAATCCTGACTTTAGCTGGATAAAAAACTTTATCTTCACCTGCAATCTCAAACCCCAATGGTTGTTTTCCCATAAAAGACAGACCGTTCGGAGCAAAATCAAACTTTAAAAAAACATGACCGTCGCGTATTTCCATCGAACGAAACTCCGGTCCCCTACATCCAAAAGCCGAATAACCATAAACCTTGTTCAATGCCCAATAAGCAAGCCTTTCTCCAACCACTTCTTTACGCGCCGGATGAATAATATCCGCCTCCCCGACATCCAAAGTCACTACCATGCCCACATTGGGAATTGTCCTCATACAATCCAATTGGACTTCTCTAAATATAGCAGAATTAACTTTTTGATGATTATAGGGAGCTATTTGAACATAATAAAAAGGTAGATTATCATCTGCAAAATATTTGCGCCATGTACGTACCAACTCCGGGAATAACATTCGATACTGCTCCGGGCGCTCTACATTCGATTCTCCTTGATACCAAATCACTCCTTTTACCGTCAGCGGCAACATGGGGGCCAACATCTTATTATAAAGAACCGTCGGTTCAAATGCATACCATATAGGATCTATTTTCTTCCGCTCCAGATTCAAATCAAATCCACCAAACCTTTCCAATGTCTCGTAGTCCAGCCAAGCTTCCGCAGACGATCCTCCATGTGCAGATTGTACCAATCCAATAGGTATATCAGTCAACTCATGCAATTTTTCCCCAAATATATAACCTACTACACTAAATTCTTTCACATTGTCTGGACTTGCAGAAGTCCATTTTCCATCAATCGTCAAAGTATCAGAAGAAGAAATAGCATATCCGTTATTAACTCTAAACAAGCGTATCCCCTTATGCTTACAGCGCAACAGTATTTTCTGGGCATCTTGTACCGGCTGATCCGGATTCCCATGGAAATTCATCTGCATATTACTTTGCCCACCAACAAACCAGACATCACCAATAAGAATATCAGAAAGCAAAACCGAATCTTGGGCAGAGCAGATAGATATGGTATAAGGCGTATAACCGGCTGACGGGGTTTTCACTTTTACTTCCCAACGTCCTTTCTCATTCACCTTACTTTCAAGCATTTTATTATCCCAACCGAAAAAAATCTTCACTTTTTTTGTTTGGTTCGCCCCACCCCAAATATAACATTGCATTTTGCTGTAATACCATACCTGAAGCCAAATATCGGAGACAGCCTTAACGAGTTCTGTGCACTCATAAAGAGCGCACAGAAATAGAAAAGCAAAGAAATCAGATAAAACTTCTTACTCATAACTGATCATTTATTAGTTTTAAAACCCAAGTATTTAAGTTTACCCCATGACTTATTGGGCATATTTCCTAACCACAAATCCAGAGTTCCTCCTTTTGCAAAGTCCACATGGTCGAGTTGTGCATAAATCCAGTCCGTACCATTCAACTCAGCTTTCTGGATATAACAATTATCGGCAGAATTATTATGTACATTAATTACAAACTCATCACCTGAATAATAATCTTTATTCAGCTTTATCGTAATCTTGTCAAATATAGGGGAAGTTATATCATAATAGGGAATATCGTACTCTGTTCCAGTAACACTAAACAACCCCAATGACATTAATGCACTTACAGCTCCCATCTGTCCTTCATCTTCATCATGTCCTCCATATCCTTTATCCGGAGTGATGCCACCATAAGCATGTTCCTTAACCTGACGTACCCAATATTGGGTCAACCATGGCTGTCCGCCATAAGTAAACAAATGCGCATTAGAGCACCCCGGTTGGTTAGCATAGCTACATATCCTCCACTATAAGCATGTACAAAATCGGTCGGACGCGCTTGTTCAAACGCATAATTTAGTTTTTCGCAAAAGGCGTCTCCACCTCCCATTAATTCAACCAGTTTGGGTAAATCATGGGAAACCGACACGTGGCCTGCCATGCGTTAGCTTCAACCCATCCTTGCCCGTTCAATGGATCGGTATGCAACCATTCTCCATTTTCCTTTTTGGAAGAATCAATCCTATATTTTTATTAAATAACGGAGTCCAGGCACGAGAACGTTTCTCATATAATGCCGCATCAGATTTCTTTCCCATACGCAATGCCATACGGCTTAATCCCCAATCTTGGAAAGCCCATTTCAATGTTTTACCCGCATTGCCGGGACAATATCCTTTTTTAACATAAAATTTCAAGTCATCTGCGCTTTCATAACTCATCATTCCTCCCGGAGCATGATTACGTTTAATTGCTTCATATGCATGAGAAGGCTTGGTTTTCTTCATCAGGTCTTTCATATATGTACTTACCAGCATGTTTGTAGCCGGACATCCTGTCATAATGAATGAATATCCCCCTGAACAGGCTCCACGAGGCAACAAGCTCCATTGTCCGCATATTGTATCAAGCAAGCACTCAAATCATCCAGAACCTCCGGCCAAGCCAATCCCCATAATATATTCAAATTCCATTGGGTCAGCCACAGACCATCAAAGCCGTACATATTGAACGTTGGCCTTCCGGTCTTATCCATTGGAACACGACGTATTTTCATCGGTGCTGCAGTACGTTTGTTTACATACGGACCTGCCGTATAATCAGGATAATAACCATTAACATCAGTAATTTTATGACGTCCCAAAAGGCATGCCACAAATCTGTATAGAATTTTATGTGTTGTGCTTGACTTCCACCTTCTACCGCAATACGGCCAAACATTTCATTCCATATATCACGTGTATCTTTACGTATTTTTTCAAAATCCCAATGCGATAATTCTGTATTCAAGTTCTCAATGGCATTATCCACAGTCGTATATGAAAGTGCTATTTTGAACAACACCTCACTTCCTTCCAATTCTCCAAAATCAAGGACCATACCTGCATTATTACCGGAAATAGCCTCTACATCCGGATTGATTCCTTTCTCACTCCATCCATCTATTTTCTTTATCGGAACACTACAATCAAGGACAAAACAAAGTTTAAGGCTGTCTGGCCCTCCCCAAAAACGTTCGGTCGCCATAAATTCACCTACAATACGCTTATCACTAATACGCAATAACGCCCCTTTATCCATAGAACAATTACCTAATACACTACCTATATCTACCAGTAGTTTGGCATTCTTGTCAGATGTATAATTCAAACGATAAAATGTCACCCTATCAGTTGCCGTATATTCCACCCACGTCTTATATCTGTCAAGAAACAGACGATGATACCCCGGCTGAATAATTTCACTTTCATGCTTGAATTCCGATTTCCATCCATCCATTCCTTGAGTCGGATTTACTCCACCGGATACCGGCATTATATTCGGTCCGGACACCATCCACTCATTAACTTGAGAGAAACCTAAGACCTCATTAAAGTTATAATTATATCCGCCGCCACCTTGGTTTTTGTTGCGGGTAAAAGCATGCGCTGCCACCATTCCAAAAGGACGAGCTGCCGGAGTGCAATAGAACCAGCGCCCTCTTGTCGTTTCAATATAAGGATCTACCCATTCTACATATTCTGTATTCTCGCCACGAGTTCGGAATACTTCTATTTCGGATAAACCTATATTTTTTCCTGCGCCATCAGTTGCCTCAAAACGAACCCATTTTATTTTCTTAGATGGAAAACAAACTTCTTTAGGACTTCCATCATTAGGGATTGCCGTAACACTAACTTTTGATCCATCACTAAAGTGCAATGTTCCCCCGGCAAGATGCTCCAACTCCGATACTCTGTCATATAGTACTATCCGGTCAACATCTATTTCATTATCCCAGTCCAATTGAGCCCATGGTAAGTGCATAACTCCCCATGAGGTCACACTTCCTTTGCATGCCCACTCTCCCTCATTAGCATACATAACCTTACCATCCACCAAATTACGCGCCTCGAATCCGATTCCCAATATATCCGAAACTGAAACTTTTGCCTGAGGAGCTACATTATCTTGACCAGCAAGCATTGCCAAGGGTATTATGCTCCCTATCAATGAGGTCACTATCTTTCTTAAAGCTATTTTTGTCATACCTATTATCTCTTTTATTTTACAATTTTCTCAACCGGCACCCATATAAAACGAGGCTGATACAAAGAAGCCTTCTCAAACAATTTCGTCATGCTATATGTATTTACATTATAACACATTAAAACCTTACCGTCTTTTCTATATTGAGGATGTACCATTGCATTATAGGTCATCATACTGTCTACCTCAAAGCCACTCTCCTCCACCTTATAAAGCAGTTTTTCATTACTAAATGGTCCTTCCGGCTTGTCTGCAATAAAGGAATAGATATCTTTCACATTCCTCGAACGGTCTTGTGATACCAGTGCTATCTTTTCTTCCAGTTCTACAACATTAAACTGCTCGGAAACACTTTTCGTAATCCCTGCTATTCTTTGTGATTTTCGGGCATCAGTCTGCCATTCGGCTCCGTCCCAATAAGAAAAGTCCACCAATTTATCATTTATCAGCTTTGCTTTTGATACGTGTACTTCTGCCATCCCCACAGCATCAGCCCTTGTTCCATATACATATATTTCTCCTCTATATGGAAGTACTGCATGCCCGTAATGTACATTGTTTTCATTGGCAGCCTTGAAGTTTTCCTTATCAATAATCTTCATCGTTTCCACATCCAAACGGAAATAATCACAGCACAGATATTCGAAGCCGAAAGCCCCTTCTCCGACTTTATGGAACTTAGACATAAATAAATGAAGAATTCCGTTTTCTACAAATCCATGACCGGGCCAGTACCAAACCGGACTCTTCCCATCTTGATCTGCCTCAATGAATGCCAATGGATTTTCTTTTGTTCCACTATATAAAGTTTTCAGTTGTCCATTCTTGTCAATAATTGTAAATGTATTGCCTATTACAAATTTTGTGTCTTTTGCCCGCTTGTCGTTTATAACATCACCAAAGAAAGAATCCCCCCACATAAACAAACTACGCCCGTCTTTCAAGTCGATTGATATACTTCCGTCCCCTCCGGTGATTCCCCCACCTAATCCGGGCATTAACCTCTCACAAAAAGCAGAATCAAACTCAACGACCGGATCCACAACTTTCTGTTCGGAATTTCCCCGGCAAGCCGCTAATGAAAACAGCAAAGAAAAAATCATTATCTTTTTCATGGTACTTCTTTTGGACAAGTCGGAGATTGAAAATAATCTCGACTTATAATTCTAATTAATACTATTGATTATATCCCTCATTTTGAGTCATTTGCCCTTGTGACAAATCTCTCTCACGCTGCGGAATAGGGAACTTTACATGATAAAGTTGCGGGGTTGCATCCGGTTTGGCAGCTTTGATGATATCCACAAACTCCTGTGGTGTACACATTCTTGTCAAGTCGAACCAACGATGTCCTTCCATTACAAACTCATGACGATATTCTTCAAGCACTACTTTTTTGAACCCCTCGTAATTCTGTCGGCAAATTGTCAGAAGCCAATCCAGCTCTGTCTCTCACTTTCTTTATAGCTTTCACTGCATCCGGCGTTGGCCCTTGATTAATCGCATTCAGTGCCTCAGCCTTAATCAGATACATCTCTGCTGTACGCATAGCTGGGAAAATTGCATCTGTACTATTTCCTTTAGGCTCAGCCTCTTGATCCCAGTACTTAAATACATAAGGTTCTGCAAACTGTTTAATGGTCCCATCTTGATAAGTAACACTACGTTTTAAGACTACAGGCAAACGTGCATCATTAGCATTAAAGCTGCTATATAAATTTTCCGTTGCACTTTCCCAACCTTGTGCATTATCCACTCCATCCATATTAGGAAGCAATCGAACCAAGAATTGAGCTCCAGCCCAACCATCACTCAATGAAGCGCTAAAATTTGCTCCCCATATAATTTCACTATTAAAACGATTACTAATCTTGAACAGATCTGCATAATTTTCCAACATTGGGAATTTGGGTATTACAGCATCTGCTTTTTTAACGGCAAGTTCATAATACTCAGTATCATTGTGCTCAGCTGCATAAGTCAAATAGACTCGTGCCAATAATGCCGACGCAGACTCCGGATAAGGTCTTCCACCGCCATATCTTGGTGAATACTTCAAATCAGTTTCAGCTGTTATCAAATCCTCAAAGATCAATTTATAAATCTCGTCTTTGGATACCCGGAGCATCGATCCTTCGTCTGCACTCTCCAAGTTATGTTCTCGTAGAGGAACATCACCGAACATACGAATCAAATCGAAATACATCATTCCTCTAAAGAATTTAGCCTCTGCTATCAAATGTTTCTTCAAAATATCGTCCATATCAATAGCCGGAACTTATCTATCACCACATTACAACATTTAATGGTCTGATAGAAATCTCGCCAAAGCAACTCAACCGGTTCATTATATTGGTCTATCTGCATGTTGTCAACAGACGTGTATTGAATATTTGCCTGCTGGCTGTTTGCATTATCAGAAAACAAATCCTGAAGAACCCAATAATCATTATAAAAGACTCCACCATAGTTTTTGTCCCACAAACCACCTGGAGAATACCCCATAATCAAATAATTATAAATCGCATTGGTAGCAGAAATAGCATGCTGTTCTGTCCGATAATAACTTTCAGTCGTAATTTGTCCTTTGGGAACTTCAATCCAAAATCCTGAGCATGAACAGAATGTAAAAGTTCCACAAAATAAAACTGCTAATATATATTTTTTCATAATAAAATTTTAGTTAAAAATTCATTCTTAAACCAAATTCATAAGATTTAGACATCGGATAAGAACCATAGTCTGCACCCATTGAAAGATTATTGTTCGCAAAACGGCTCACCTCAGGATCATATCCTGAATAGTCAGTGAATGTATGTATATTTTTTAGTCCTGCAAAAATAGTCAATCCCTCACAATAGAACTTCTTTATGATATTTGCCGGGAAAGTATAGCTCAACGTAATATCCTTTATTCTTAGATAGGAACCATCCTCTACATAATGATCTGACAAAATATTCCCCGCAGTTTTGGTTGTTGCACGGGGATATAAGTTTGTCGGATTATCAGGGGTCCAACGATTCAAAGCTGCAGTAGAGTTATTCTTGTATCCATCGAAACTCTCCAAAGAAAACTTATTGAAGTTAACAATCTCATTCCCCACAGCTCCTTGCAAATAGACAGTCAATCCTAATGAAGAGTTATTTCTCAATTTAAAATTGAATGTATTATTAAAGCCTAAAGTAAAGTCAGGATTGGCATTTCCCAGAATGAACAAATCTTCCTCATTAATAACATTGTCATCATTTTTATTTACATACTTACGATCACCATGACGTAATGTTTTTCCTGCAAAAAATGGGATTCCGGATAAATCCTCGCCTAATTGAGCAATGCCATCGGTTTTATAACCGTAAATAGTTCCAATAGGTTGGCCTTCGGTTATTTCAGTCCAATAAGTGATACCCAAAATGGAATTACCTCTAAGATTTTCCTGACTTCCCGCTAAATTGGTGATTTCATTTTTATTGTATCCAAGTGTAAAATCCATATTCCAACTGAACTTACCAGCAAACGGAACTGCACCCAATGTCACTTCAAAACCTTGATTCATTAAATTACCTACATTGCTCACTACAGAATCATAGCCGGTATTAAAAGCAACCGGCATGGTCAGCAACAAATCACGAGTTTTTTTATAATAGTAGTCTGCAGTCAATGTCAGTCGGTTTTTAAATAACCCCAAATCAATACCCACATTAACTTGAGAAGTCGTTTCCCATTTCAAATCTTGATTGCTTAATGTAAAAGGAGTAAGCCCCTTTACTATTTCAGTATTGCCAAAATAAGCCTCTGCATTATACATCAAACCTTGCGAGCTATAAGGGGGGATACCTTCATTACCTACAATACCATAACTTGCTCTTAATTTTAAATTAGAAACAGCTTTCATTTCTTTCATGAAGTTCTCCTCTGAAATTCTCCATGCGCCAGCAACGGAGGGGAAAAAGCCATACTTATTGCCTTTACCAAATTTGGAAGAACCGTCAACACGTCCGGTCAAAGTTAACAAGTAACGTCCTTTATAACCATAGTTGATACGGGCCAAGTAAGAAAGCATTTGCCATTCTGCAATTCCTGAATTTGCCGCTTGGCGCAATGCACCTGATTGGATAAAATTGAACCCTAAAAACCCATCTTCAAAATCAGCTGTTGAAACAGACGAGTTTTCGGAAACGAATGCTTGGGCCGTCATACCACCCAATACGCCTAGTGTGTGATCACCAAAAGTCTGATTATAGTTAATCGTATTTTCCCACACCCAATTGTAGCCATCACGATTTCCTATATTCGCATAGCCACCATTCGATTCTGCGCGCTTCAGTTCTCCGGCTCCAAAAGATTGGTCCTTGATATAAAAATAATCTACACCGATACTAGTCTTGAATGTTAGATCCTTAATCGGCATATATTCCAAGAATGCGTTTGCCAATGTGCGGAAAGATGTATTTCTATTCTTTGCCTCTAAAGCATCTTGGACCGGATTACCTACATTGGGAGATTTCATGTTATTTTCATACGTATAATTTCCCTCAGAATCTCTTACAGGAAGTCCCGGATTCATTTCAAGCGCCCAAGAGGTTACGCTAGAAGCAAAGCCTCCTTCTGCATTAGTAACTACCCCGTTCGAACGACTATAACTCAAGTTGGTTGATATACCGGCTTTTAACCATTTATTGATTTGTTGGTTCAAATTCACACGGAAACTTCCCTTACCGAAATCCGATCCTATGATAATACCATCTTGCAACAACAAATTACCAGAAATAAAATAAGTCGTTTTATCATTACCGCCCGAAACTGAAATATCATAATTCTGCATCGGAGCTGTACGGAATATTTCATCTTGCCAATCTGTATTGATTTTCGACAGATTATTCAAACCGGCAAAAACAGGATTACGTTCTACTCCATCGTTATCGGCTACCTCATTTACTAATTCCGCCAGTTGAACAGAGTTCAACATATCCATCTTCTTTGTCACTTGTTGCAAAGTAAACTTTGCACCAATAGAAACTTTCGGCTTACCGCTCTTACCCTGCTTCGTAGTTACCAATACAACACCATTTGCTCCGCGTGCACCATAAATGGATGTGGCAGAAGCATCTTTCAAAATTTCAATTGACTCAATATCATTAGGATTAATATTAGTCAACGGATTCAATGCCGGATTCTGTAAAGCACCCGTACTGAATGAAGAAGCATCGCTAATCACAGGAATACCATCAATAACATAAAGCGGTTCATTGTTTCCATTGATAGAGCTAGTACCACGAATACGAATTGACGTCCCCGCACCCGGTTGTCCAGATGTATTCAATACTACCACTCCAGCCGCACGTCCTTGCAACCCCTGATCTAAAGAAGTTACCGATGTGGCTGCCAACTCGTCAGATTTAACTGTAGCAACCGCTGAAGTCAAATCACTTTTTTTCTGCACACCATATCCAACCACTACAACTTCTTCCAAGAGTTCAGCATCATCACGCAATACAATCTTAAAATCCGTTTTTGACGTATTCATTTTTATTTCCTGCGTTTCATAGCCTACAAAAGAGATTTCAATTACTGCCTTATCGGATACCGACAAAGTAAATTTACCATCCAGATCGGAAATAGTACCATTAGATGTCCCTTTCACAATGACAGAAGCTCCAATTATCGGCTCACCGCTTTCGTCACAAATTGTACCTTTTATGTCTTTCATACCATTCTGAGCCAAAACGATTCCACTCAACAGCATGAAAGAACAAACGACTATTGCTTTAATAAAATTCATGTTTTTCATATTTTTTTTATTTATAAGATCCCGGATTACAAGTATCTATGATATAATTATCAGGATTTTCTCCTCGATAAGGAATAAAATCATCAGTCTTGGATACAGGCTCATAGGTTTCCATCACAACTTCATCCGTTGAAAAATCCGGTCCCAGCCCTGCAAGATTCTGATGGCTTTCCAAAATCATTTTCCTGTCAGCCAACTGTACTACTTTATATTTTGTTATCATCGGAGAAGCAGTATTAAAAACACTATACTTCACCATGTACAGATATTCCACTTTTGCTCCAGCCTGGTCTACATCCCATGAACAACATGCATTCAGTTTCTCCAATCCTACTGCAGAGAATACAGTTCCCCAATCCCATTCTAAAGTCAAGTCCGGATTAAAGCGATAAACATCATCTTTCAGATCCGGAGTAGCCCAATCCTCTCCTTGTATAATCTGCTGAACCAATTTCCAGTCATATTTCAGCAATAAAGGAACTTCCGCCAAATCTACTGTAAGTACCAAATCCGAGGCATCTACCAATAAATTGTTAGCATTCATTCCATAGAAAGAATAAACTACTACACCTGTTTCATCCCCTGCAATGACTTCTTCTCGGAAAGTATAAGGGAATTCAATGTCTTTTACATTCAACTCTTTTTTATAGTCTACCACCTCTTTCCCCGAAATAGATTTCTTTATAACTATTTTAGAAAAAACTTTCCGGATCAGATAATGATATTTGTACAGAAGCCATATCACCAATTTTCACCTTTCCTTCATAAGAACTCAATGTGAGAGCAGTTCCACTTCCACTTTCGTCATTACAAGCAATAATGACAGACAGCATTATTCCTAAAACAAAAGGAATAAACAAATTTTTCTTTAGTGTTTTCATAATTACATTATATAGTTAATTATCTATTGATTGCAATGCATATGCATAAGCCCCACGCATGATAGAGCAACTCGTTCCTTCCCGACTACATAATACGGCAATTCGTTTCGAATAATTATAAGGAACCTTAATTTCCGTACCGGGAATGTATACCTCCTTATCGCAAGGAGCAAGAAAGTCCTTCCTCTCAACCTCATCTTCCCAATTATAAACATCCATTTGTACACAAGGGAAAGTTTCTCCAGAGAACATGGAAACAGAAGATCGTAGTTCTGCCATCAATGCCGGGAGAATATAGCGCGAAGCTCCTGCTAATCCTCCTCCAATCACAACTAGACCATCTACAATATTCAGTGCCGAGCTATAGCGCTACCTGCCATTTCTCCCATTTCACCAAAGCTTGCCACCGCTGCCTGCCGGTCGCCTTCCTTTATTCCCTCAGCAA
>ENA-OQCX01000253-OQCX01000253.1-human-gut-metagenome-genome-assembly--contig:-NODE-253-length-28316-cov-12.383093_pt1 | contig 28316 bp, 32 predicted proteins | sample MGYA00242762_ERZ504587 | MGnify/ENA primary metagenome ERZ504587 (study PRJEB26092, sample SAMD00036337) | human gut metagenome | host: Homo sapiens | study: EMG produced TPA metagenomics assembly of...
GTATATTAGCAAAGGGAAGAATATGTCAACAACTTTTTATTTTTTATATTTTTTTAAAAGTGGCTGCCGGACAGCTTAAAAGAGCTTCCCGGCAGGCATTTTATCCGTATACGTTGCAATTCAACGCCTATACTCTAGATCACCTTCACAAGCATCTCTTTCATGGCGCGAAGAGCCTTGCCCCGATGGCTTATGGCATTCTTCTGCTGCGGAGTAAGCTCTGCTGAGGAGCAGCCGTACTCATCTAAATAGAAGATAGGATCATAACCAAATCCATTAGTGCCTGCTATCTCCCATCCTATGTAACCCTCCATAGTCTGTCTGGTCACAAGCTCCTTTCCATCAGGAAGTACTGCTGCGATAGCACACACAAAGCGGGCTGTACGCTTCTCCTTTGGCACACCGTCAAGGCGCTCTATAAGGTTATTATTCTTTATATCATATGAGGTATCCTCGCCCATATAGCGCGCTGAATATACTCCAGGCTCCTTATTCAGATAGTCAATCTCAAGTCCTGAGTCGTCAGCGAGAACAATTGCATCTGTGTGTGCCGCAATTGCACGCGCCTTAATCAGCGCATTGTCTTCAAAGGTCTTCCCATCCTCCACTATATCCACATTGATACCGGCTTCCTTCATTGACCTGATATCCACGTCGCAGTCTGAAAGTATCTCTTTGATTTCTCTGAGCTTATCCTTATTTCCTGTTGCAAATATGATTTTTGTCATAATATATTTCCTTCCTTCTTTTTCTATTCGGACAATTTCCAGATACAGCTAGTAGCCCTCATCAAATGCCTGCATGATTGCATTGTATATACTGAGCTGCCTGTTTCTGATAGTCTGCATTGGCCAGATTGTCAAGCTCCTGTCTGTTGGTCATGAAGCCCACCTCCACAAGTGCAACCGGAGCCTCACTTGTTCTTATTATATATATGTCATCTGCAGGAAGCAGCCCAAATGCCCTGTTTCCTGTCGCAGCTGTCACGTTATCCATGCAAATCTGTGCAAGATGTTTACTTCCGAGCTCTCTGTCATCTGACTGGCTGTAGAGCACCTGCGTACCCGAAACTGCGGTGAAATTGCCCTTTTCATATGAGTTGCAATGCACGCTTATAAATAAATCCGCATCCGCCTTATTGGCAAGTGCCGCTCTCTGCTGCAGTGTAGGATTTGTATCTGTTGTCCTGGTGTAAAATATACCAAGCCTTTTATCACCTGAATAGCTGTCAAGCTGTTCCTTAAGTGCCAGCACTATGTCCAGATTGATGCTTTTTTCCTCTATTCCGTTTCTAACGGCACCGGTCATACGGCCGCCGTGACCTGCATCTATTATGATGACCTTATCGTATATATCATGCAGATTGACAAAGCTCAGATAAAGATATCCATTCTCTATGCGCTGCTTCACCTGATAGAGCTTGTCTGTAGTGATAGCTATCACACCATCTGCCCCCTTGCGGTAATACTGCATGGAGTCTATATGATTTGACCTGCCTGTCATGGAATACTTCGTAAAGTAATTGTCCACATCAGCCTTAAGCTTTACATAGACCGTCTGCGTCAGGGCATCGGTTTCCACCGATATACTCTGGCGCTCCCCTTCTGAGTCGTCCGGCAGCTCTATCCTTAAATCATCCTCAAAGCCGGCTCCCTCCTGCAATATCTCATCAGGGTTCTTCTCCTGCTTTGCATCTGTGGAAGCCTTGACATAGTTTTGCAGCACATTATCCTCCAGTGCTTTTGCCATATCATACTTCTCATTTATAGCCGGAAGCTTTTCAAGCGTGACCGGCACGATAAGTGCAAGCATAACGAAAAATACTGTTATTATCTTTAGAATATTTCTATACATATCATCTGTTATCAGAAAAGGCCTTTATACAGAGGTTACAATCCTGTTTTTCCTTTACATTGATATATGCCACACCATCATAGCTGATGTAGCCCTCGCCATCATCCAGATTGACCGTAGACATGTATGCTTCTCCCGAGTTGTATTCTATAGCCATCGGATGAGTCGAGCCCGGTGTATTTATATAAAGTACAATGGCATAACGCTCACCGGACTCCAAATCAACAGGCTCATCAAAATCAACAGTGTAATAGCCTGCATTTTTTAGTGACCCCTCAGCCACCAGTGTCTTATTTTTAAAAGAATACTCATTCTCAAAATTCTTAACTACATACAGCTTGTATGAGGTATCCGCTGCTGTAGCATAAAAACTTGCAGCCCTTAGCGATTCAGCCGACTGTGCTGTAAATATGTTGGCTCCGTACATATCCTCCTTGTCGTAGCCCATCTTTCCAACCCAGCCACACAGGTCACTCTGGTAGATATTATCATAATTGTCAGTGCTCTCTATATCTGTATAAACAACATTGTGCGTGCCCACATTTGTATCGTAGTATGACACATAAAACACCCCATTGTCTCCAAAACTGCTGCCCCAGCTGTTCTGGCATATGAAGGCTCCATCCCCTTCCAGGTCCACATTGAAGTTTTCCTTAGGGTAATTGTCATCCCAGCCAATTATAACCACATCATGATTTGGCTTATCTTGACCCATATAACAGTAAGAATTAGTCTGCTTATTGTAATAAGGCGTCTTTGTCTTTGAGCTTGCTATTGTACTGTAAAGCGATGTCTGCACACCACCATATTTGAAAACGGCCTCCTTTATGCCTGATAGTCCTTTCCATCTATGATAAGCATCTGCTGCACATGCTTTACTGCAGCAAGATCATCGCGTGTCACTCCATCTCCGTAAGGATCATCCGCGTCATAAACCGGTCCCTGCCATGCTGCCAGATATGCCATTCCCATGGTATACTCTCCACCGTCATACTGATTGACGTTGAAGGAATTGCTCATACTCATATGATCCACGGAAAACAAAAGCTGCTCCTCCGGCATAAGGCTGACTCAAGTGCACTTGTGGCCGCAAAAGCCAACAGGTGCCATAGCTGCCCTGATCCCTGATTAGTGACACACGTTGCCTTTCCCTCAGATCATACTTTGTTGGCACCGTTGATACACCCTCGGATTTGTCTGTCATAGTGAGTGTATTTGTCGCCGTATCAAAGCTGCAGGTCATATCCAAAAGTTTAGACAGCTTGTCCAAGCTTGCATAAAACTGTCCCTTATACTGTACAAAGCCATTGTCATCTGCCAGCTTGAAATCAGCTGTCAGACTGTGCTTTTCCACCAGAAGCTCATTTTTATTGTATACATGTGCACTGCTGTTTAGTGCATCGCGAAGCATAGACACGGGAACCATTATATTCCTGTTCTCATCCATATACACATGCTCATCCTCGCTCGTATACTCCTTATTTTCTATCATAAGCCTGATGGTGGTGCCATTTACATCAGCAGCCACAAGCGGACTCCATATAGTATTATCTATCTGTGCTCCTCTGAACGCGCCAAGTGTAGAGCTGTCCTTTGCATATATGTAAAAATTAGACACAAAGATAAGTGCCAAGATGAATGTAAATGCAATATATCTCTTTGAATATTTCATATACCCTGCTAATCCTTTTTCCTTCTCGGAGCTTAGGCCCCATAAACTGATAAAAATATGTCTTTATCATACCATTGTAGATTTTCCTGTTTTTGTCAGCTTTTCTGCCGATATAGCGCTCTGTATCCTCATAGCTCGTAATCAGATACATCGACCATGCATCAAGCCTCTTATAAGCTTCTCCAATCTGTGAATACAGTGCCGGGAGCGCTGATTTCTCCTCGAGTCGCTCACCGTATGGAGGATTTGAGATAATAAATCCGTACTTCTTCGGGTGATGCAGGTCAGCCACAGCCCTCTGCTGGAAATGAATCATGTGCTCCACTCCGGCTCTCTTTGCATTTTCCCTGGCTGCTGCCACCACATCAGGGTCAATGTCATAGCCCTGGATGTCCACCTGCACATCCTTATCTATCATATCCCCTGCCTCCTGCACAGCCTCATACCACAGCTTTCTTGGTATGATATTGATCCAGCTCTCAGCTGTAAACTCCCTGTTCATACCGGTGCTATGTTTGCTGCCATCATGGCTGCCTCTATCGGAAATGTACCACTGCCGCAAAAAGGATCTACAAGTATTCTGTCTGCATGCCATGGTGTAAGCATGATAAGCGATGCTGCAAGTGTCTCTGTCAGCGGTGCCTTGCTCGTTGCCAGACGGTATCCTCTCTTGTGAAGTGAATCCCCCGATGTATCAAGTGTCACCATCACCTCATCCTTGTACAGAAAAACCCTTACCGGATACTGTGCTCCGTCCTCCGGGAACCAGTCAATGTGATAAGACCTCTTCATTCTCTCAACCATAGCCTTTTTCACGATAGACTGTATATCAGATGGCGAAAAAAGCTTACTCTTTATGGACGAAGCCTTTTTCACCCAGAATCTGCCATCCTTTGGGATATAATTCTCCCATGGGAGAGCCTTTACATTTTCAAAAAGCTCATCAAATGTGGTAGCCTTAAAGCGTCCTACCTGAAGCAATACTCTCTCTGCGCCTCTTAAGAATATATTCGCTCTGCATATAGCCTCAGCATCGCCCTCAAACGATACCCTGCCGTCCTCCACACGTGTTATCTCATATCCTAGATCATATATCTCCCTCTTGACTACTGCCTCAAGGCCAAAATGACATGGCACAACAAGCTCAAATCTATCCATATATTGTGTAACTGCCTTTCTATAATTGTACTTTACATTGTTATCTAATATTGTTGCATAAATTTCAATTTTTTTAAATAGTTTCAGCCATATTTCTGCAACTTTTTTTGATATCCGCACATAGCATTGTATCCACCTATGACTGTCGCTGTATCAAAGCCGCGATTTCCCAGATATCTGGCCAGCTTCATGCTGCTTCCACCATGCGTGCAGTAAAAAATCACACTCTGTGACACATCGAGTTCACTCTCATATGAATCCGTGATATCCATAGGCATGCTGAGTGCGCCTTTCCAGTGCGACCTGTCGTATTCCTCTCTTGTTCTTATATCTATAAGCAGTGCATTCATCTCTTTTTGCACCTTATAAAGCTCATCCGCATAAACTATTTTAAATTTCATACATCCATACGCCAAAATACGAATTTACATTATGATATTCATTTTATTATGAGATGTGAACTGCGATAAATCACCAAAATCATTACAGCTGGCACTTTAGTACTTTAATTCTTTAATAAATTAACCCGTTTTATTAAGATTGTATTATTTTGTGTTTCAAAGTGTTGCTTTTTAATTACTGTTATTTTATAATATTTCCGAAGAGAGAAATCTTTTCAATGTTATACCTCTTATTAATTATTTATACTCCCCTCAAAAGAGCCGGTCACGTGACCGGCTCTTTTATACTGCTTATATTTTTTATATTTATCAATCCAAAAGCATCTCATACTCTGCTAACGGCAGTGGCTTTGAATAATAAAAGCCCTGTATACTGTCGCAGTCTATATTCTTCAAAAACTCTACCTGCTCCTGACTCTCAACACCCTCGGCGGTCACGCAGATTCCCAGCTCCTTGGCCAGTGCTATCGTGTGCACAAGCAGCCTCTCACCATTGAATCTCCTATATAGTCAATCAGGCTCTTGTCGATTTTGAGTGTATCAAAGCACTTCATATTGAGGGTAGCAAGTGATGAATAGCCTGAGCCAAAATCATCCACCAAAAGCGGAAATCCATTGCCATGGAATTTATCCGCAATACTCTTGATTTCATCATTATCGACCGCTGCACTCTCTGTAATCTCTATAGGCACAAAATGTGTGTATATGCCGATTCTTCTTGCTATATCATGATATCTTTTGACCACAGACTCAAAGTACAGGCTCGCTCTGGACAGGTTGATTGAGATAGGAACTATTTTTTTCCCTTCATCAAGCCATCTTCTCTGATGTGTACACACCTCGCGGAACACATACTCATCAAGCGCCTTAATCATGCCGTTTCTTTCAAAAAGCGGTATAAATTTGGATGGCGGAATAATCTCATTATTTTCTCTTCTCCACCTGACAAGTCCCTCTGCACCGACCAGCTTGTTGGTCTTTGGAGCATACTTGGGCTGATACCATATCTCAAAATGATTGTCATTTAAATCCCTGTAGAAGTTATCCTCCATCTGCTTTTCTTCGACAATCCTTTCTGTATCGGCCTGACTGTATATCTGATAGAGCACGTCCTTCCGCTCCTTGATCCGATTCTTGGCAAAGTTGGCCTCGCCGTATGCTTCCTCAACCTTTTTGCCCGACTCCCATTTTGTCACACCAAAGTATGGCTGAATCTTTGGAATCTTTAAGGATTCTGAAACCTTAATAAGCTGTAAATTGATGGTCTCTATCTTTCTGATAACCTTATTTATCTTGTCATCCGCACAGAAAATAACAAATCTGTCTGCATTTATATGACCTGATATGTCATTATGTCCTATGACACCGCATATATTTTCTGAAATCCATCTAAGCGCCTCATCGCCCTTTGCCACACCACAGATGGAGTTTACTATCTTGAAGGAGTGAATATCCATGGAAATCAGATATCCTGATACATTTCTGTCACGCAGCTTCTTTTTAAAGCTCTCGTAATTGTTGCCTCCTGTCACTGTATCCACATACGCTATACGCTCAAGCTCTCTTTGCTTCTCCGGGCTTATATCCGAAAAGCCCGCTATCATCTTGTGCAGCTCTCCCACGCCAGACACATTGACAAACTTGGCTCTGCAATACTGTACCTGTCCATCCCTCACGATGCGGTAATCATGCTGATATGTATCCTTTATCAAAAACTGCCTGCGCAGATTATTAATCGATGTCTCTAAAAGCATGTGAAGCTTATCCTCCTCTAAGACGATAGCATTTACATACTGTTCCATCATCTCATTATAGCCCGGTTTTGACTCAAGCACTTCTCCAAACATAGCACGGACAGAAGGATTCATCCTGTATGGATACATCTTATTGTTGTCTACATCTACATAGTAGATACTGTTGAAGTTGCTTCCTAAAGCATTCACCATCTCACTCTCGTTAAGACGCTCATCAAGCTGCTCTGCAAGCCCTATTGCCTCAACTGTTCTGCCATCATCATCAAAGCAAATCGACTTGAATGATATCCTGTAGGTATCTGTTCCTTCCTTGGCATGCAGTACTACAGTAGCAAATTTTTCTCCCTCTGCAATCTGTTCAACAGCCTTCAGCAGATTATCCCTGTCAACCATGCTGTCTATAAACGGATTGTTTATAATATCCACATTTTTCTCTTCTGAGTCATCTAATGAATCCTCTGATAAAAAAAGACCTCAAACGGCATTCCTGCGGAAGGCACTTAAAAACATACTTTCCCCAGGATGCGAATGCGGTCTTTATATCCATCTCTATATTGTTTTCATCATCAAATCTATTACTCATAATAATTCCCACAAAAATAAAATAATTATTAAAACTCTTTCATACCTATCACTACTATATCATTAGTAAGTCATTTCGTAAAGTTTTGTTTTTACTAATTTTGTTCTTTTTGTGTATTTTATGAATATATGTTTTATTTTATGGCGTCGAGTGCGTTTGAGATATCTGCAATCAAATCCACCTTGTCCTCAAGACCTAAGCTTATTCTGATAAGCTCTGCCGGCACTCCTGCTTCCTTAAGCTGCTCATCATTCATCTGACGATGCGTGCTTGTTGCCGGATTTAAGCAGCAGGTTCTCGCATCTGCCACATGTGTCTCAATTGCACCAAGCCTTAATGCCTTCATAAATGCAGACGCTGCCTCTCTGCCGCCCTTTAAGCCAAATGATACGACTCCGCAGCCTCCGTTTGGAAGATACTTCTGTGCTCTCTCATAGTATTTGTTTGAAGGAAGCCCTGAGTAGTTTACATAGGCAACCTTTGGATGATTTTCCAAAAATTCAGCCACTGCCTGTCCATTTTCCACATGCTTTGGCATACGCACATGAAGTGACTCAAGGCCAAGATTCAGCATAAATGCATTCTGTGGTGACTGCATAGAACCAAAATCGCGCATAAGCTGTGCTGTACATTTGGTGATAAACGCACCTTCCTTGCCGAATTTCTCTGCATATGTGATGCCATGATAGCTGTCATCAGGTGTACACAGTCCCGGATATTTATCTGCATGTGCCATCCAGTCGAATTTGCCGCTGTCTACGATTGCTCCACCGAGTGTGGCTCCGTGTCCGTCCATGTACTTTGTGGTAGAGTGTGTGACAATATCTGCGCCCCACTCAATTGGTCTGCAGTTTACAGGTGTCGGGAAGGTATTGTCCACTATAAGCGGTACTCCGTGCTCGTGTGCCACCTTTGCAAAAAGCTCTATATCAAGCACCGTAAGCGCAGGATTGGCAATAGTCTCACCAAACATAAGCTTTGTGTTCGGTCTGAATGCTGCATTCAACTCCTCCTCTGTAGCATCAGGAGATACGAATGTAGCTGTAATACCCATCTTTGCCATAGTTACCGCGATGAGGTTGAAGGTGCTCCATAGATGGATGATGATGCACGATATGGTCTCCGCACTCACATATGTTGAACATGGCATAGAAATTGGCTGCCTGGCTGATGATGTGAGCATGGCAGCAGTGCCACCCTCCATAGCTGCGATTTTTCTTGCTACCGTGTCACAGGTCGGATTCTGCAGTCTGCTGTAGAAATAGCCTCTGCCTCAAGGTCAAAAAGCTTTCCCATGTCCTCGCTTGTGTCATATTTGAATGTAGTTGACTGAATAATCGGAATCTGTCTCGGCTCTCCGTTTCCGGCTGCATAGCCTGCCTGTACACACTTTGTACCTATACTGTATTCTTTCATTGTGCTTCTCCTTTATTATGTTAATGTTTCAGTTGGATATAGTATATTACATTTGGCGCGTTTTGACAAATTCAGATTATATAACTTTTGTCACCATAAATTCTTAAGCTTTATAACATATTGTATCTACCAGTGCTTCATAGCTGCTGTCATCAGCTTGCAGTATCTCTCTGACATTGTGCTGCTCTAATGCTGCTGTTGTTTTTTCACCTATCGAGTATGCTGTTTCCACGTATGCATTCTCCGGCAGCATATGAAAAAATCTTTCCACATTTGATGCGCTTGTAAAAACAGCTTCACTTACCACGTTTCCAATGCTTTCAGGAATACTCTCATATGCCTGCTCATTTACATATGCATCAATTTTTTCTAATTCACATATTTCTTTAAGCCCTGCCTCAAGGTCAGGTGAAGCCTCCTTTGCCGAGAAAATGCAGACTTTGATTTCATCATTATCGCCCATATACGAACTCAATTTTCCTGCCAGTCCTTTTCCGGTCTGTTCTGCCGGAATAATATCTGCCTTTATGTGATGCTTTGCAAGCTCTTTTTCTGTAGCTTTTCCAACTACTGCAAACCTTGCATTTGCTATAAGTCTGATGTCTGCCCCTGCCAGATCCAGATTATAGAAAAATGATCTTACACCATTTTTGCTTGTAAAAACTATCCAGTCTGCCGATCTTACCTTATTGGCAAAATCAGGAATTATTATTGGTTTTATTATTCCTATCTTAACCGGTGTGACATCTGCTCCAAGCTGCTGTAATTTTGCTATCAATTCGTTTGTTTTGATATACGGTACTGTGATTTTTCTTCCAAACAGCGGTCTTTTTTCAAAGAAATCAAGCCGGTCATTCAGTGAAACCACATCTCCCACAACGATTATAGCCGGTGATGTCAGCTTTGCTTCCTCAATCTTTTCTCCGATATCCGCAAGCGTTCCTATACATTTGCGCTGCGCGGCAAGTGTGCCATTCGATATCACTGCTGCCGGAGTATCCGCTCTTCGTCCTGCTTTCATAAGCCCTGCTGCAATGCTTTTTACATGCGCAAGTCCCATCAAAAATACACAGGTGATTGTCTCATCTGTAAGGAGGGAATAGTCTATATCTGCCTCCTCATCCTTTCTGCTGTGCGCAGTGATGACCTGAAAGCCTTTTGCTATGCCTCTGTGTGTGATAGGTATTCCTGCAGCCGCAAGCGCTGCAACCGATGAACTGACACCCGGTACCACTTCTACCTCCACATTTCTATCTGCCAGGTAGAGAGCTTCCTCTCCGCCTCTTCCAAATACATACGGATCTCCGCCCTTTAAACGGACTACAAGCTCATGATATTTTGATTTCTCGTACAAAAGCTCGTTTATGGCATCCTGCTTCATGACATGCTTGTGATTTTCCTTGCCCACATAAATAAGCTCACAGCCTGCCTTTGCCATTGAAAGAAACTCTGGTGATGACAGCCTGTCATACACCAGACAATCCGCCTGTTTTATATATTTTTCTCCTTTTAAAGTGAGCAGGCCCGTATCTCCCGGTCCTGCTCCAACTAATACTACTTTTCCTGTGTTTTCTCTCATGATTTTCCTAATTACTTTCCAATTTATACCAAATATCGTGCACCGCACGCTCCACAATATTGTTTCTGTCTGATGTCATATCCCATACCTGCTCTGTCCTTGCAAGCTGTTTTCCATCCTCTGAGCCAAACATCGCAAGAAGCTTTAGCCTGTTATTTTGGTTGCTGTCATTACCGCAGTCTTTTTCACTTACAATATCACAGTATGCAGCCACAGGCAGATGACAGTTTCCACCGATTTGCTTTAAAAATTCTCTCTCAATGCCTGCGCACAGATTGGTTTTCTCATCTGACAAAGCATCAAGCTTTGCCATCAGCTTAGCATTGTCAGCACGTAGCTCAAGCGCCAGTGTGCCCTGTGCCGGAGCCGGAATCATATCATCCTCTGAAAAGTACTGTGTGATCTCAGAATCTCTTCCGATACGCTTTATTCCCGCCGCTGCAAGTATTATTCCATCCAGCCTGTATTCGTTATACTTATTCTGTTTTTCGTCAGCTATCTCATTGTTATTTACAGTATTATCGGAAACCTCTTCATATATAATTTCACCATCATATAGCTTACGAAGCCTTGTATCAATATTTCCGCGTATGCCAACCACCTTAAGGTCAGGACGCAGCTTTAAAAGCTGATACTTTCTGCGCTTGCTTCCGGTTCCTATCACGGCACCATGAGGAAGCTCATCCAGTGAAGCGGCATTTTTTAGCACCAAAACATCTCTTGGATCTTCACGCTTCCATGCCTTTGCAAATGTAAGCCCTGCTGCCGGTTCATCAGGCATATCCTTCATGGAATGGACTGCCATATGAATCTTTCCCGATAAAAGCTCGTCCTCTATCTCCTTTACGAAGATACCCTTTGAGCCAATCTTATCGAGTGCCTTTTTCTGCTCTAAATCGCCTGTTGTCTTTATGATAACAGCCTTAAAATCATCATCCGGATATGCTCTTTTTAACTTATCTATCACGTAATCAGTCTGAACAAGAGCAAGCTTTGAGCCTCTCGTTCCTATTAAATACCTCATTTTACTCTCCTACGGATCATGCCATTTTCCATTTATCATTTATAAATGAACAACAACTTAAAATCTGTAATACCATACTTTAAACTATATTTCCGGAATCCTTCCATTATCAATAGCTGCACACAAGATTTCTTTAAACACACGCTTTCTCTCGGCTTCCGTGTCATATTGCGCTATTACTTTTTCGCGGATCTGTCCCATGTATTCGTTCAGCTCACCAAGAAACGGAGTAAGAATCTCCTGCTCTTTGCCTTTCAGATACTGAGTCAGCACAGGGCTGTTTCCTCCGCTCGAAAATGCCGCAACAAGATTCTTTTCCTTTATGTATGACGGAAAAATAAAGCTGCAATCAGCCTTCTGATCGACCGCATTGACCATGATGCCCTTAGCTTTGCAATACTCTGCAATCTCATGATTTAAAGCATTGTCATCAGTGGCAGCGATAACCATTTCCATGCCGTCACAGTCTTTTCGTTCAAACTTTCTTTCTATGAACGTAATTCTATCTGCTGCATCCGAGTCCGTCTGATTGTTTTCTATATTTGCCGTATATGAGCCCTTTTTATCCTCGCTTGCTATATCATCAATTGTAAGCTTTCTCAGCTCATCACATATATTCTCTGCCACAACCGTGACCTTCGCGCCAAAATCCAGCATTACGATCACCTTGCGGTATGCCACATTTCCACCGCCGACGATCAGACACTCTCTTTCCGTCATATCCACAAACATCGGAAAATACGCCATTTTTATCTCCCTGTAATACCATATCCATACTTTATTTCATATATTATTTCATGCCTTATTTTATACTTTATTATACGCTTTATGCTTTATTTTCCACCTTATTCTTCACACTGTATCCATTGAGCATTCCTGCAAAAACAGGACGAAGCTTAGCAGAAAACACTGCTGCCGATACGCATAATATAAAGTCCGGTGCAACAGTTATCAGACAGTAATCTACTATTACGATGCCCCAGCTGACAGGTGTTGCCGCATAGAAATTCTTCATGCAGTAAAAGTATATCGCTCCAACTGTATAATATGCCACCAGTCCGACCGTTGCCGGAAGAATGAGTGTAAACGCATTGGTCTTTTTAAGCTTTTCTGTGATAGCTCCGATTAAAAATGCTGCAAACACAAAGCCTAAGAGGAACCCAAAGCCCGGTCTTAAAATGTATGTAGGACACCGCCTGCCGCAAATACAGGCACTCCCACCAGTCCGATGCACAGATACACTATCACGCTAAGCGATGCCAGCTTTGCCCCGAGCAGAAATCCCGCCATCAGCACAAAGAACCACTGTAATGTAAAATGCATGGTGTACATAGGAAGTGGAATATCAATCTTGATAAATGCTCCAACTGCTATAAGTGCCGCAAAAAGTGCACATGTTGTAAGTTCCTTCGTTTTTAATTTCATTTTCGCGCGCTCTTTCGTTTTATTAAATATACATGCTATAATAACATCTTTCTCTAAAAAAGAAAAGCCATCTTCGATGAAGCTGACTTTTCTTTGCAGCTTTCGCTGCGACTCAAAACATTAACATATGATTTAGAAGTAATATTCATCAGAATATATTCGTAAATCCTCTTTCGTGACCTGTCCACCCTCGATATGAAACGAATTGATTACAGGATTTTCTGCCATAAGAGACATTATCATGTAGCTCGCATTTGGATCGTATGCAAGCTTTATATCCTCATCCGAAGGCCTTGATGGACTCGACGGGTGTGAGTGCCAGTTGCCAAGCGGCTTAAGTCCGTTTGCTCTCATGTCCTTTATGGCTGCCAGCTGCTCCTTTGGATCCATTGTGAAATGGTCCTCGGCATGGTCTGTATTCGTCAGGTAATATACCTTTGTGATGAGACGACCGTTTTCGTCCTCACTGCCTGCTATCAGACCGCACGCCTCCTCCGGCAGATGCTCTTTAGCATATTTTGCTATTTCATCCAGAAACGGATATTTCATTCTTATGATACTCATATCGTTCCTTTCCTTACTGTCTTTTATTCCTGTGTACGAGGTGCATCAAATCTGCCCGCTGTCTCCTCGCAGACCTCCTGCTCGTAGTCGATTGGCTCGAGAATAGTCGGATGGTCGCCACAGACTGCACAGTTGTGTGTATCCTTTGGAAGCTTAATCTTGTGGAACTCCATGGTGAGTGCATCATATGTAAGCAGATATCCTGTGAGCAGCTCTCCAACACCGATTAAATACTTGATAGCCTCCATAGCCTGAAGCGAACCGATACTCCGCCCATAGCTCCGATAACGCCTGCCTGCTTACATGTAGGCACTGCATCCTTTGGTGGCGGATTCTTGAATACACATCTGTAGCAAGGTCCCTCTCCCGGCACATATGTCATGAGCTGACCCTTGAAACGGATGATTCCTGCATGTGAAAACGGCTTTTTCTCAAGCACGCATGCATCGTTGATTAAGAACTTTGCCGGGAAATTGTCAGTTCCATCGATGATAAAATCATAATCTCTGATAAGCTCTCTGATGTTTGACGCATCTACAAACATACGGTATGTATTGACCTGAACATCCGGGTTCATGGCGTTCATTGTCTCTTTTGCTGACTTTACCTTGGCTTTTCCCACATCGGCTGTTCCGTGGATAATCTGTCTCTGCAGGTTGGATAAATCTACCTCATCCGCATCCACAATACCGATTGTGCCAACTCCTGCTGCCGCAAGATACATGGCTGCCGGAGCTCCAAGTCCGCCGGCACCGATAATAAGCACCTTGCCCTTTAATAATTTCTTCTGACCTTTAACGCCCACCTCATTAAGGATAATGTGGCGTGAATAGCGCTCGATCTGCTCATCAGTCATTGCCATTAGCATCCACCTCCCATGAAGTAAAGGAACTCTACATTGTCGCCATCCTTAAGCACTGTCTTTGGCTTATCCTCTGTGGCAACAAATTCCTCATTTATTGAAACTGTTACATACTCCGGCATATCTACATTCTCAAGCTCGATAAGCTCCGGTAATGTAAGTCCATCCTTATATTCTTTCTTCTCTCCTGCTACTGTGATAGTCATTTTATTTCCTCCTGTGTCACAGATTGTGGTATCTGTATGTGTTATTATCCTGTATCAGACTGCTTTATATAATAATCTAAAGACTATAATAATGCCTCAACCATGCCTTCAAATCTGCCGGCTTTTGTGCACCGACCTTTCTGTCTAAGACCTCTGCGTCTTTTATAAAAAGCAGTGTCGGATTTGCAGTCACCTCATAATCATCAGCGAGCTCTCCGTCAAAGTTTGTGTTGACCTTGTATACATGAAGCTTATCCTCATAATCATCCTCGATGTCTCCGAGAACCGGTGCCAGCTTCTTGCAGGCCACACATGAATCCGAGTAAAAATCAACAATTACCGGAAGCTTGCTTTTTAATACTTTTTCATCGAAATCAGCCTTTGAAATTCTTGCTGCCATGATTAGTCCTCAACCTTTCTGACGTAAAGAGTGTATGTTCCATCCTCGTTGTCCTCGAGCTTAAGTATCTTGTGTCCCTCTTCCTTCATGCTTCTTGGAACATTCTGTACCGGCTCTCCGTCATTCATGCGGATTGCAAGCACCTCACCGTCATCTAATTCCTCTATTGCTACCTTTGCCTTTACAAATGTAAGAGGGCAAACCTTGTCAGTTATATCTACCTGATCGTTGAATGCTATATCTGCCATTTTGCATCTCCCTTCCTATACTCTGTATGCAGCCTGAATCTCTTTTTTGAACTCTTCCTCGCCCACTCTCTGAAGAGTAAGTCTGAAACGCTCACCACCGTTTGCATGCTTCTCGAAGAAACTAATTGCTGCATCTGTCACTCTGAAAAGAGTTTCCTTGTCGCGGATAATAGGAACAAGCTGCTCTCCTTTATAGATGTGGTTTCCGAAAAGTCCTCCAAACGATACGATATATCCCGGAGTTCCCTTCCATGCATCTGTCGGACAGCTCTTTACGCAGCGCGCACAGTTGTTACATTTGTCTCTGTCGATGGCAATCCTGCCATCCTCCATGGTAAGTGCACCCTCGCGGCATGCCTTCACACATACACCACACTGGATACAATCTTCATGGTTGCACTCTACTGTCATGCCGCCCTTGATTCCGACATCGTTTTCCTCTGCCTTTAAGCAGTTGTTCTGACAGCCTGTGACGCCAAACTTGAACTTGTGCGGAAGCTCTCTTCCAAAATATCTTGCATCAAGCTCCTTAGCCAGAATGTATGTATCGATGCATCCGCTAGGACATATTTCTGAGCCCTGGCACGCTGTGACAGTACGTACTCTTGGTCCGCAGACACCTGTTCCTACACCGCCCTTTGCAAGCTCCTCTTTTACCACATTGATATCCTCAACCTTGATAAACGGAATCTCAATACCCTGACGCGATGTCATGTGAACATATCCGTGTCCGTATTTCTCAGCAACCTCTGCTACTGTTTTGATATTTTCTGCTGTAAGATTTCCTCCTACAACCGCAATTCTAAGCGAGAAACAGCCCTTTTGCTTCTGTCTCATGAATCCGCCCTTTTTAAGGCTGCGTAATCAACTTTCTCCGCCATTTTAATCTCCTTAATGTGTAAATATGTTAATGTTTTGTTTTATATATAAATGCATATGCCCGCTCTCATCTGCATACACATTGATACCTTATTGTGATGGCTTAATCAGCTATATTTGCAAAAGCCTGTGCAAAATCCTCCTTGAGGTCATCTATATCCTCGATGCCCACGCTGACTCTTATAAGATCCTCAAATACTCCTGCATCCTCCTTTTGCTTTTCTGTGCTGTGAAGACTGATTGTGGAGCCCGGATGAATGACAAGTGTCTTTGTGTCTCCGATATTGCTGAGTGTGTATGGAATCGTAAGGCTGTCTATAAATTTAAATGCCTTTTCCTTGCTGCCAACCCTGATTGTAAGGATTGCTCCATAGCCGTTTGTGAGCTGTTTTTTTGCTATTTCATGCCATTTGCTGCTACAAAGCCCCGGATAATTAACCCTTATGTCAGGATAATTGTTTTCTATCCACGACGCAAGCTCGAGTGCATTAGAGCATTCTCTTTCCATTCTAAGACCGAGTGTCTCAAGTCCTATAATATTTAAGTATGCATTCACCGGAGCTAAACAGGCACCCATATTTCTGAAAAGACTGTTTCTCAGCTTTGCGACAAATGCCATAGGTCCATACTTCACATAATCTGCAAAACCCGGATATCTGTTCTTGTCCCATTTGAACTTACCTGAGTCTGTCAGAATACCGCTGATTGCATTGCTGCTTCCATTAATATATTTGGAAGATGAATTGACCACGATATCAGCTCCATGCTTTAAAACCTGTATCAGGTAAGCAGTCGATGTGGTATTGTCAACTACAAGCGGTATATCATGTGCGTGTGCTATCTCTGCCAGCTTCTCAATATCTGTGACATCCAGACAGGGATTACCTATAGTCTCTGCAAAAATCAGTCTGGTATGCTCATTGATGCTGTCCTCTATCTGCTGCCAGTTGTTGTTCTCGACATATCTGGTTGTAATGCCGAAGGCCTCAAGATCATGGAACAAATCTATTGTGCCGCCGTAGAGGCTGGCGCTTGAGATGAGCTCATCTCCACTGCTTAGTATATTTAAGAAGGTATTCATCAGTGCCGCCATGCCTGATGCACATGCCACCGATGCTATTCCTCCCTCGAGCTTTGTTATTCTGTTCTCAAAAGCTGTAATCGTAGGATTGGCAACTCTTGTATAACAGTAGCCCGGAGCTTTGTTTTCAAATATTTTTTCCAAATCTGCCGCGCTCTCCTGCTCGAAGGCGCTTGTCTGGTATACCGGTGGCAGTGTAGAGCCATTTGTCTCTTTTGTCACGCCGGCATGAAGTAAGCTTGTATTAAATCTCATTGTTTCTTCTTCCCGTTAATTCTTACATAATCTATTGTGTTACTAGGAATTGATGAGATTATTATACAAACGTGTGGAATGAAAGTCAATGCTATCAGTTATACGAATTATTTGTGCATGGTTATAATTTCTAATTATAGCCATCAGTTAACAGATACTCTGCAGCTGTCGTTGCAGCGTTTGCACCGTCAGATACTGCGGTTACTACCTGACGCAGTGTCTTGGTACGAACATCTCCCGCCACATACAGTCCCGGCTGGACGCCTCTATCATGGTCACCATTTTTTGTTGCAGCATATGTGATGCCGTCCTCACCTGCCACTACATATCCTCTCTCATCAAGCTGCACCAGATTCTTTATAAGCTCTGACTGCGGTACTGAGCCATATGCCACGAATACTCCGTCTACAGCCAGTGTCCTGCCACTTTTAAGCTTTATGCCTGTTGGCTTTTTTTCTCCATATATTTCTGTCACTGCTTCGTTTAGGACAAGCTCTACATTTTCTTTCTGCTTTAAGAGCTCAACTGTGCTCTGCGCACCGCGGAAGCTGTCTCTTCTGTGAACCAGATAGACCTTCTCACATATATCGGACAGATATAATGCATCATCCAAAGCGGTATCTCCGCCGCCCAGCACTGCGGCTGTCTTTCCTTTATAGAATGCTCCGTCACAGATTGCGCAGTAAGATACTCCCTTTCCGGTATACTCATCCTCTCCCGGCACTCCTGCCTTTCTCGGATATGCTCCTGCGGTATAGATGAGTGCTCTTGCCTCTGCTATCGTGTCATCATCGAATTTCACTCTGTATATCACTGATTCTTCTTTCTCACCGTTTTGCACTGCTTCTATCTGCACTGCTTCTTTTTCGATAAATTCTACATCAAGGGACACTGCATGCTCCCTGAATTTTTCTCCCAGGTCGTATCCGTTTATGTTTGGAAGCCCCAGATAGTTGTTCACATTTCCGCTCTCGGCTATCTGGCCTGTCCCCTCGTATTCTTTTTCTGCTACTGCCACATTCAGATTGGCTCTCTTTGCATATATTGCTGCAGACAGTCCTGCCGGACCACTGCCTATTATTATTATATCGTACATGGAATCGGTTCCTTTCATTGTCCCTTTATGATTAATCAGATTACTACATGCTATGCATCGATGATACCTTTTTACTCTTTAATCATTATATACATTATCGTAAAAAATACAATAATACCGCCTGCTTTTTATAAAAACAGACGGTATCAATATTTTACTTATCGTATATACATCCTTGCCTCATAAGGTCTGAGCACTGACATATCAGAGGTATCCTTATAATTTGAAATCAGCACCTCCATGCCCTCACACTCCTTTGCAAGCGGCATTGGTATCTCCTTGTCAAAGAAATTGCACACAACAATCATGGTCTTTTCTTCATTCTTTCTGCTGTATGCAAAAATATTTTCATCATCCTCAAGTAAAAGTGTAAACTTACCATCAACAAATACCGGATAATCCTTTCTCAGCTGAACAAGCTTCTTGTAGCAGCTAAAGATTGAATCAGGGTCATCCACCTGTGATTTGGCATTTATTTTATCGTAATTGTCATTTACCTTTATCCAAGGTGTTCCTGTGGTGAAGCCTGCATTTTCCGAGTCATCCCACTGCATAGGTGTCCTTGCATTGTCACGGCCCTTTGCGTAAATGGACTTCATGATTTCGTCCTTTGAGTATCCTTTTTCAAGGCGCTCATGTACATGTTTATGATTTCACAGTCCTTATAATCCTCGATATCATACTGTACATTTGTCATGCCAAGCTCCTCGCCCTGATAGATGTACGGTGTACCCTGCATGCCGTGCAGCAATATGGCAAGCATCTTTGCTGATTCCACTCTGTACTCTCTGTCATTGCCCCATCTTGACACGATACGCGGCAGGTCATGATTGTCCCAGAACAGACTGTTCCAGCCACAGTTGTAGAGCTCATTCTGCCAGTGAGCCATTGTCGTTTTGAGCTTTTTAAACGGAAGCGGTGCAAGGTCCCATTTCTCGCCGCCCTCCTTCTGGTCAAGCCCTATGTGCTCAAACTGGAACACCATGGAAAACTCGCTGCCATCCGGATTGCTGTAAAGCTTTGCGCGCTCCGTGTCTGCGCCCCAGGCCTCACCTACGGTGATCAGATCACCCTTTTGGAAGGTCTCCTTACTCATCTCCTTAAAATATTCCTGAAGTCTTGGTCCGTTTATGGTGATTTTCTTGTCCGGCTCCTTGGCTATCTGGTCGATTACATCCATTCTGAAGCCGCCGACTCCCTTGTCCATCCACCAGAGAATCATATCGTAGATTGCTCTTCTGACCTTTGGATTCTCCCAGTTTAAATCCGGCTGCTCCGGTAAAAACTGATGGAAATAATACTGTCCGATTTCCGGCACATATTCCCATGCGCTTCCACCGAAACAAGCCTTCATATCACTTGGCGGCACGCCTTCATCTCCGTCTCTCCAAATATAGTAGTCATGGTATGGATTGTCCTTGCTCTTTTTAGCCTCCTTGAACACCTGTGCTCGTTTGAAGAATGATTTAAGACAAGATCCATCATAATCCTTATATTGTGCTTCTTTGCCTCGTTTATGAGCTCCTCCATATCATCGAGACTGCCAAACGTCGGATCAATATCCCTGTAATCCGAAATGTCATAACCGTTGTCCGCCTGCGGTGATTTGAATACCGGCGAAAGCATATTGCATTGATTCCAAGCGTCTCAAGATAATCAAGTCTTTTGATGATACCCTGTAAATCACCAAAGCCGTCTCCGTTAGAATCCTGAAAGCTCTTTGGATAAATCTGGTAAACTACCGCCTTTTTCCACCATTTTTCATTATTGTTTTTGCTCATTATGCCCTCCTTGTCTCTTCATTATCTCTTTTAGTTGTCTCTTTTTGTAAAAATTCAGCCTAGTTTCTTTAATGCTGTATCAAATTATGCTATTTTACAAGCACCACCAAAACCTCACAGCTTTCAAGCTTAAGCTCAGATGTTCCCACTGAAACAGTGCTCTTTTCAGCATCATTTGTGTTGGACAAAAGCACCTTTTTCACACTGCCATCCAGCCTGATTTGTGCCTCTTTACTGCCAAAATTTGCCACAACCAGCACGCGCTTATTTTCATCCTCTCTGTAATAAGCCATGATACCATCTGTATCCTCATATGCCGGAACACATCTGCCATAGGTGAACAGCTCCTTAAATTCATCTGACTTTCTGAGTGCCACAAGCCTTCTGTAATAGTTCAAAACAGATGAAGGATCCTTTTCCTGCGCCGCAACATTGATAGCCTTATAGTTTTCATTGACCTTAAGCCATGGCATTGCCGTGGTAAAACCGGCATTTGCCTCATCACTCCACTGCATAGGTGTCCTTGCATTATCCCTGCTCATTCTTCCACAGGCTGCAAGTGCCTGCTCCTTTGACAAGCCTGCTGCAAGTGCGGCCTTGTACTGATCCTTTGTGCTGATATCATCATACTCATCTATGCTGTTCCATTTTGCATTTTGCATACCGATTTCCTGTCCCTGGTATATAAACGGAATGCCTCGAAGCAGTACGCTGACGGTTCCAAGCATCTTGATTCCGGCAGGATTTTGTGCATACTCAGGTAAAAATCTTGATGCGCCTCTCGGCTCATCGTGATTTTCTATAATATTGGCCTTAAAGCCGTACTTTTCTGTCTCAAGCTGTGAGCTGAGAATGGCCTTTCTCCATGTGTCAAAATCAATTTTTGGAGCATCATACCAGCCGTGCTCTCCATTACTTAAGCACTGCGCACAAAAATCAAATATCGTTGAAAAATGCCCATTCTCACCGATAAACTCCGGCAGCTCCTCCGGCTTCATATTGAATACCTCACCGACCGTAAATGCATCATACTTCTTAAATGTATTGTTCTTTAATTCCTCCAAAAACTCTCCGACGCCCTCTGCACTCTCAACCATCTTGTAGCAGGCAGCCAGTCCGTCCTCTGCATCCGGCTCAAAATCAGGGAAATCGAGATTTTTCTTTATATTTATTATCGCATCTATTCTAAATCCTGACAAGCCCTTATCTAGCCACCAGTTAATCATCTCATAAAGCTTTTGTCTTAGCTTCTCATTCTCCCAGTTTAAATCCGGCTGCTCCTTCGCAAACATATGCAGATAATATTTGTCCGTGCCCGGCACCTTCTCCCAGCAGCTTCCGCCAAAATAAGAGCGGTAATTGCTCGGTGGATTGCCGTTTTTACCTTTTCTGAAATAAAAATAATCAGCATACTCTCCGTCCGGATCCTTAAGTGCCTTTTGAAACCACTCGTGCTTATCCGAGCAGTGATTTATTACCAGATCCATGATGATATGCATATCACGCTTCTTTGCCTCGGCAAGGAGCTCATCAAACTCCTCCATAGTGCCGAACTCTTCTGCTATTGCATAGTAATCAGCTATGTCATAGCCCTGATCCACAAATGGCGATTTATATATCGGAGACAGCCATATGATGTCAATTCCAAGCTCTTTTAAATAATCCAGCTTTGAAATGATACCTCTTAAATCTCCTATTCCGTCACCGTTTGTATCCAGAAAGCTCTTTGGATAAATCTGATATGCCACCTTGTCATGCCACCATTTTCTCTCCATAATGCGTACCTCTTATCTAATCATTAATTTTGCAGTCATTTACATCTTGAGCACTCCGCCTCGATGTATTATACTGCTATTATAGAAAGTATTTAGTATAAATTCTTGCAATATTTTTTCATTTCATAACACAATACTGCTCTTATAATTATTAAATGGTATAGTTTTAAAAGCTATGGAGAAACAACAATATGAAAAACAATAATCCGCTTGCCCTGGGGCAGAAAGAAAATGCAAAGCACGGAGATGTATTTTTCCCTGTTCAGAAATATATAACAAGACTTGCAGCCGATTACCCTGTCATCACCACACACTGGCATGATGAGGCAGAGCTCACACTGATTACAAAGGGCTCATGCACCTATCAGATTGATTTGCTCGAGTATGAGGCAAAGGAAGGCGATATCATCTTTATACCGCCACTGCTGCTGCATTCCATTTCAATAAGGGACTGCGATGAATTTTACTCGGAAACGTATGTATTCCATATCAATTTTTTAGGCGGAAACAACACCGATATATGCTCATCAAGATACCTGACTCCGCTAATCAACCATGAGTTTGCCATGCCTTACCTGATTTCACCAAAGCATCCGGCATATTCATCCATCCGCAAATGCTTCATGCGCATAACAAATCTATACTCCGGTCAGGAATTCGGATATGAACTGGCACTAAAGGCATTTCTGCTCCAGGCAATATTTCTATTGCTGCAATACAGTGAAAAAAATGCTGATTTTGGTGTCAACACATCCTCCGACAAGCTGAAAAATGTGCTCGATTACATCGAGGTGCACTATGCCGAAAGCATCCAGGTTTCAGAGCTTGCCGGGCTTTGCTATTTCAGTGAATACCACTTCATGCGGTTCTTCAAAAAGCACATGAACATGACCTGCGTGCAGTATATCAACAATGTGCGGCTTGAAAAATCCGTAGAACAGTTTGAGCGCGGCAACACCTCAATTTTAGATGTCTCACTGTCTGTCGGATTTCACAATCTAAGCTATTTTCACAGGGCATTTAAAAAGAGGTATCATATGACACCTCTTTCATTTATCAAAAGCCTTGAATAAATATTTATTTGCACGCAATCACTCTGAGTATATACTCATATGACTCTTTACAGAGGATATGGAAAGCCTCTCCTCTGTCGTATGGATATCATACATGTCCGGTCCCATTGATATGCAGTCGAGCCCTTCAATCTTGCCACTTAAAAGTCCGCACTCGACACCGGCATGAATAGCCTCAACTGTAGGCTTTTTGCCATACATCTCCTCAAAAATCCGTACCATATCCTCGCGTAGCTTTGAGTCCTTCTTGTACTCCCATGCAGGGTAATCGCCCTCAAATGTAACCTCGGCCGCAAAAGCTTCTGCTATGCATACAAGCTGATTCTTAAGGCTCTTTTTAGCCACCCCGACAGAGCTTCTGACTGCGTATCTTAATGTAACTGCAGTGTCATCTGATTTTAAAACCCCCAGATTAAGCGAGGTCTCAACAAGTTTATCAATCTCCCTGCTCATTCTGATGATGCCGTTTGGCAGAGCCTCAATAAGAGCGATAACTCTCGCGCTGTCCTTGGCACTTATAGCAGGCTCACTGCAGTCAGTCTCCTCTGACAAGGTAAGCTTAAGGTCAGGATCAGATGCCTTAAACTCCTGTGCAATCTCATCTGCTGCCTGCTCTATCGCAGCCTTCACTGCTGCAGCCTTATCCGGTGCTACAATAATCTGTGCAGTACACTCTCTTGGAATGGCATTATCCTTCTGCCACCATCTATAGAGCTATAGCTACAGGTGCTGATGCGTCGCGAAGCAGTCTGGACATAAGAGCATTGGCATTGCCCCTGCCCTTATCAATCTCTGAGCCTGAGTGTCCGCCGGTGAGACCTGATAAGCTCACAGTGAGCTTTGTTCCGCTCACTGTCTCTCTCTCTACAGGCAGCTTCACATCAGCTCTGCATCCACCTGCGCAGCTTGCGAGCATCACGCCCTCTTCCTCGCTGTCCATATTAAGAAGCTTCTTTCCCTTAAGCATAGACACATCGATGCCTGTAGCACCCTCCATGCCTACCTCCTCGCATACAGTGCATACAAACTCAAGGCGTGGATGCGACAGACTGTCATCATCTAAAATAGCAAGCGCATATGCCACCGCGATACCATCATCTCCACCGAGTGTAGTGCCCTTTGCCGAGATAAAATCACCATCTATCAAAAGGTCCAGGCCTTCTTCGTCCATATCCTTATCACAGTCAGGTGCCTTCTCGCATACCATATCCATGTGCCCCTGCAGTATGATTGGCTCCACATCCTCATATCCTTCTGATGCTTCCTTTATGATTATCACATTGTGAAGCTCATCCTGATAATGCTCAAGGCCTCTTGCCTTTGCAAACTCCACCAGATAATTACTGATTTTCTCTTCCTTGTATGACGGATGAGGGATACTGCATATATCCTCGAAAAACGAAAAAACGTTCTTTGGCTCTAAATCTGTTAATACTCTCATTTTACTCTCTCCTTAAAAAAAGTCTGCCGGCGAAGCTGCCGACAGACCTATTATAACACAATCCGGTATTTAATTGTATATGTATTATAAGTGTTATGAAATACATTTCTTTACACTAAAGGCTTAATCTCGTCATCCAGCGTGCTCCTAAGCTCTGCGAAAAACTTAGTATAGTACTTGAATTTAGGTAAAGCATGTTCCACTGTATTTTTGTACTCAGGATAATTAATAGATGCTTTTATGGCACTCTCATTAGGGATAACTCCATTGCGGTAATGTGTTGCCGCATACATTACATCATCCTTGTCTGCATGCCATAGCAGGCAGAAATTACTCACAACCTGTTCTATACATTCATGCTTCATATTTTCAACAATATTTAGAATTGATTTGCCCTTGAACCTGCTCTCATCAAGCTCTATCTCATTAATCAGATGTGACATGATATCTGCAACCTTTGGATTATCCTTTCGCAGATCCTCTACATACTGCCTTGCCTCATCAATCTTCTTTTGCTTTTCCTCAGGAGTGATATCCCCCTCCTCCTCCGGATTGACGATATTCTGAATGAGATTGATGATATATTCATAATCAATCCTTGTATTACTGTATGCCATAAGCTCATAATCTGGATCTATTTCCGGTTCTACCGGCGGATTAACCGGATCCGGTCCCGGGTCTGGTCCAATCTCACTTTTTATGTTCAGGTAATGACCTGCATAGTCTATATATTCCTGTTCAGTAATTCCATAATCATCAAGCATACTCTCATCATATCTGCTGAAGGATTTAAGCTGTGCAAAAAGTCTGTCAAAGCTCTGAAACATCTTCATGAAATGAAGTTTCTCCTCATCTGACATTGACGGAATAACGTCCGGTGTCTGAGCTGCAATTCTAAGCGCCGCGAGTGCCTTCTTAAAAGCCGGCTCCACATCATCCCACTCTGCAATAAGCGGTGTATCCTCTGTGCTTCCTGCGGAGTAAAGCTTGACAGCATCATCCACACATTTCTTGAAAAGTACCGGTGCTTGAAACGTCACAATCTGTCCATACGGCTTTGATTTTTTATCAAAAATACGATTAGTTCTGGAAAAAGCCTGTATTAAATCGTGTGGTCCCATCGGCTGTCTGTCAATAAAAATTGTTGACATGCATGGCGCATCAAAGCCTGTGAGCAGACGATCCACAACAATAACCAGGTCAAGCTGTTCGTTCCTGCTCTTATACTTAGGATCTTTTCTGGAAAGTCGTTTGTTTAGATTACTATTGTATGAAGTAATCTGTGAAATATCAAACTTTGTATCAAACATAGCGTTGTAGTCATCAAGAGACTGTTTCATCTTCTCCTGATTAACCTGCGAACCATCCTCATTTTCAGTCACAGAGTATGTAATGGCAAACTTAGGAAAGTCTGGCAAAACCTGTTTTACCCGCTCATCTATCTGCAATGGTGTTTCTCCATTTTTCACCCTTGTAAGCAGCTCATAATATTTTTGTGCAAGCGAAATAGAACTTGTAGTCAAAAGCCCTTCAAAGGTCTTGCCCTTCCCATTTTGAAAGCCAAGCTTATGATATGACTTATTTAAAATAACCTCAAGCACCTTGAGCATATGCGTCTCATTTTCATATCGGCTGCTGTCAGTCTCATCAGTCACATCCTTGGTCCATCATGCTCCACTTGAAATCCCAAAACAGCATTATCATGAATAGCATTCTGGATAGTATATTTGTGCAGACATGCTCCGTATAACTCCTCTGTTGTACGTGGCAAATCCCCCATCAATGGATATGGATTTTCCGGAAAACGTGGTGTTCCTGTAAAACCAAACCAAAGTGACTTTCCAAAAAAACGCTCGATTATTCTCTTGGTAGCCGGAGATACAGCTCTGTGACACTCATCCACCACAAAAGCTATTTTTAATCCTCTTAACCTGTTATATTCAGGTGAGCCCTCCTTCAGACGCTTTGAAATGAGAATCTGCATCTTTTGAATTGTAGTAACAATCATCTGTCTGTCAGACGATTTGAGTTTATTTTTCAAATCAGTCACATTATCAGTATTATCCACATCAATTGAATCATTCTGAGAATATGAACTAAATGAAGTATTTGTCTGCTCATCAAGGTCTTTCCTGTCTATAAGAAAAATAGCCTTGTCCAATGCAGGAATATCCATAAGAAGATTTCTTGTTGCCTTATACGATGTAAGCGTCTTTCCCGAGCCTGTAGTATGCCATACAAATCCTGATTTTCCTGTTCGTGATGCTTCACGAATTGCCTCAATAGCATGTATCTGATATGGTCTAAGCAGAATAAGCCGCTTAGCTTCATTATCTAAAACCGTATATCTTGCAATCATCTCATGTGCCTGCGGAATCTTAAGAACACTTTTTGCAAAATCAATATAATCAGAAACCGCCTGGTTGTTCCTGTCAACCCATCCGCTGATAAATTCTTTCTTCAGCTCCGTATCACTTGCTGCTGAAAAATACCTCGTGTCAACACCATTACTTATAACAAACATCTGAACAGCCGAAAAAATCCCCCTGAACTGCCCTTCACCTATGTATTTCTTTATCTGATTGAATGCTTCCATATACGAATGCTGTCTGTTTTTCAGCTCAATATGTATCATTGGAATACCGTTTATCATCAAGGTCACATCAAATCTGCGGTCTCTTGACGCGGCATCCTCATCATCCTTCAATGCACTGTACTGATTTATAACCTCATACACACTGCTGCCACCTGCAATATGCTCATGATTCATCACAACCAGATGAAGCTTCTTGGTATCACGCTGTACATGCACCATGACCTTGCCGTTTTCACCTACCAGCCACTCCCCCGCTTTATAAAAGGTCGAAAACTGCAACTGATTTTTTACCTGCTCAAACTCCGAATCAGAGAGTGGCTCACCATCCAGCCTGTCCTTATTGTTCTGCTCTAAAATATATTTAAAATTGCTCCATAAATCCGCTTCTGTCTTTAAATCGGGTCTGTATGTCCACTGCGAATCCCCATATATCAACTGCTCAATCAATTTCTTCTCTATTAACGATTCCAACTCCGGCATAATAATTTCTCCTTCTTCAAAACCAAAACACTAACTATATTTATTATAGCAAATATAGGCATAAAATACCACAAAATTACTTATATCAAAATCAGCGTAAGCATATTGTTTAAAAAGCTACATTACAATCCTGACAAAGTCCTCATTACCAAATCCACATCTTTATTTTCCAGCTCCTGAATGATATGCAGATATGTCTTCTGCGTTGTTGTCATACTTGCATGCCCCAATCTGCGCGCCACACTGCTATAGAAACGCCGGCAAACAAAAGCAACGACGCATGCGTGTGTCTAAGTCCATGAATTGAAATCTCCGATATCCCACAGGCCTTACAGTGTCTGGTGAGAGCGTCATTGACGGTTGAATTATAAATCTTTTCCTCTCCTACAAATATAGGCTTATCCTCCGGCAACCCTTTTACCAGCTCAGAAAACTTTACTACTATCTGCCAGTCAATCTGAATCTTTCTCACAGATGACTTATTCTTCGTTGGTAGAAAACCGCCTTTACCCTTATAATCCCATGTCTTACTTATAGAAAGAGTTTGTCTTCCAAAATCAAAATCCTTCGGTGTGATAGCAAGCGCCTCTGCTTTTGTCAATATAAGTCTAAAAAAAATTTGCTTTTAATTCGCAAAAAGCACCACTGTTTTCATCCAGTGATGCTCCTGCGAACAATCTTATTCCGTTTATGCTTTTTCTTCTTTGTAAAAA
>ENA-OQCX01000254-OQCX01000254.1-human-gut-metagenome-genome-assembly--contig:-NODE-254-length-28305-cov-10.959046_pt1 | contig 28305 bp, 29 predicted proteins | sample MGYA00242762_ERZ504587 | MGnify/ENA primary metagenome ERZ504587 (study PRJEB26092, sample SAMD00036337) | human gut metagenome | host: Homo sapiens | study: EMG produced TPA metagenomics assembly of...
GATTTGAGTTCCGTCGAGGAGGAGGGAAGAGGATATAACAGTGGAAAATCCTGTAAAGCCAGACCATATCGAGGGAAGTGTAGAGTTTTCGCATGTACACTTTGGTTATAATCCTGACCAGATCATCATCAATGATTTTTCTGCAAAGGTAAAGCCGGGACAGCAGGTTGCTATCGTTGGACCGACAGGAGCGGGAAAGACTACCATGGTCAAGCTTCTTATGAGATTTTATGATGTAAGCTCAGGCGCCATTCTTGTAGATGGACATGATATCAGGGATTACAACAGAGCCGATCTGCGAGATGCATTCGGCATGGTATTGCAGGACACATGGCTCTTTAAGGGCACCATTATGGAAAATATCCGCTACGGCCGTCTGGATGCCACAGATGAGGAGGTCATCGCGGCAGCAAAGGCAGCACATGCGCATCACTTTATCCAGACATTGCCGGGTGGCTATGATATGGAGCTCAACGAGGATGCTTCTAATGTGTCACAGGGACAAAAGCAGCTTTTGACAATAGCAAGAGCCATTCTTGCAGACAATCCAATCCTTATCCTTGATGAGCCACATCCTCTGTCGATACACGTACAGAAATCCGTATCCAGAAGGCACTCGACAATCTGATGAAGGGCAGAACAAGCTTTGTCATCGCCCACAGGCTGTCTACTATCAAGAATGCCGATATGATTCTTGTCATGAAGGACGGAGATATTATCGAGCAGGGTACACACGATGAGCTTCTTGCAAAGAACGGATTTTACGCAGAGCTGTATAACTCTCAGTTTGAAGAATAGAGAAAGCATGGGTATCGTGTGGTTTTGCAAATATGCGTTGGGCTGAATGGTTACATAAAATTTTAAAAAAAATACGCTCTCGACAAAATTCGACAAAATGTGTTATCATAAAAGCATACAATTTGTTTTGACATGACAGTAATTGGCGGCATAGGAGAGTTTGATGAGCACTTTAAATGTCGCAGTAGCAGACGAAAAGAAAAACATGCAGAGTTTATTAAAGGGCATGGAGTTTTTAGGAACAGCAAGAAGTAGTGATGAAGCATACAGCATGATAAACGGTAATGCCGGTTCTGATGTGGTACTTGTGTATGTAAAGAGAGCATCCGGTGACACTGAGCCACTTGATGATACATATATGGAGAAAAAATCCCTTGAGACACAGGTGACGGATATCATTCATGAGATAGGTGTTCCGGCTCATATAAAGGGATATCAGTATCTTAGGACTGCGATAGTGATGTGCGTTGAGGATATGGAAATGCTTAGCTCTATCACAAAGCTTTTGTATCCCACTATTGCAAAGAAGTACAAGACTACCTCAAGCAGGGTGGAGAGAGCCATAAGGCATGCTATCGAGGTGGCATGGAGCAGAGGCAGGATGGATACGATAGACTCCATGTTTGGATACACTGTAAACTATGGTAAGGGCAAGCCTACCAATTCGGAGTTTATTGCCCTGATTACAGACAAAATACGTCTAGGGATGTAAAAATCGTCATTATAGACAAATAAAACCACGTTTTGATAAATTTACTGGGCAAAATGTACTCCCGCGTGATATAATATAGTATACATTCTATTGGTTTCAGGATGTATACTATATTTTTATCAGATTAATCGTTGTTTAAATAACTGTAATCTGGGGGAGGTTTCAGCATGGACAAAATGAAAATATTAATGGCCGCATCAGAGGCAATACCTTATATGAAGACAGGTGGACTTGCTGACGTAGTGGGATCTTTACCAAAATATTTTGACAAGGACAGATATGACGTGAGAGTTATACTTCCGAAGTACAAATGTATGGATGATAAATTACTGCCACAGCTTAAGTTCGTCTGTCATTTTTATGTCAATCTCAACTGGCGCAGGCAGTATGTGGGGATTTTTACATCGCAGTATGATGGTGTGACATATTATTTTGTGGACAATGAGTTTTACTTTGCAGGAGATAAGCCATACAACAATATATACGAGGATTGTGGAGAAATTTGCTTTCTTTTCAAAGGCGGTGCTTGAGGCTTTGCCGGTTATAGATTTTGCCCCGGATGTGATACATTGTAATGACTGGCAGACAGGACTCTTGCCGGTTTTTCTAAAGACAGTGTACGGCTCAGACAATTTCTATGCCGGTATAAAGACAGTCTTTACCATTCACAATATGAAGTTTCAAGGGCGCTGGAAGATTAAAGAGGTGGCTGATGTTACAGGACTTCCGGAGCATATTTTTAATTCAGGGGAGCTGGAGTTCTATGGTGAGGCTAATTATTTAAAGGGCGGCATAGTATATGCAGATGAGATTACGACTGTCAGTCCGACATATGCAGATGAAATCTGTACACCTGAGGGCGGAGAGGGCCTGGATGGCCTGATGCTTGAGCGGCGCAGGCATTTGAGAGGCATTGTAAACGGTATAGATTATGATGTCTTTAATCCTATGAAGGATACATATCTGGATAAGCATTTTTCTGTAAGGGAATTGAGTGGAAAGGTCGTTAATAAGCGTCAGCTGCAGGAGAAGTATGGTCTGGCTGTGGATAAGGATGTCATGCTGATTGGAATGGTTTCGCGTCTGACAAATCAGAAGGGCTTTGATCTGGTGGCATATGTGATGGAGGAGATGCTTTCCACCATGAATGTACAGTTTATAGTGCAGGGCACAGGAGAGCAGCAGTACGAGGAAATGTTTAATTATTTCCATGGCAGGTATCCGCAGAAGCTTGGAGTATATATCGGCTACTCAGAGGAAAATGCACATGAGATATATGCAGGCTGTGACGCATTTCTCATGCCGTCTCTTTTTGAGCCGTGCGGCTTGAGCCAGCTCATGTCTATGCGATATGGTACGCTGCCTATAGTCAGGGAGACCGGTGGTCTTAAGGACACTGTAGCAGCGTACAATGAGTACGAGAATACGGGCGATGGCTTTTCCTTTGCCAATTATAATGCGCATGATATGCTGCATGTCATCAAATATGCTCTTGATGTGTTTGAAAACCATAAGGACAGATGGCAGGAGATGATGCAGCGCGCCATGAGGCATGACTTCTCATGGAAGGTATCTGCGAAAGAGTATGAGAAGCTTTACGACATGCTGCTTGGCAACTAGTACATTGCTCTGCAAATAACAGGCCAATAACTTTCATGAATTTACAACTATGTTCTTAGAAAGTAAAATACCGGATACATATCTATGATATGATATCCGGTATTTTGTGTTATCGCGTATGATTATCAGGTTATATGATTATCAGTAGACAGTGTCTGTTTTACTATCGTATATGTAATACCTCTCGCCGAGTACTTCTTCGTCGCGTACCTCTGTAGAGTTTACCTCACAGATGAATTCGCTTAGGTTGCAGACATCTATATCGCTATCCAGCGGCATTACCAGAAACTCATGGATACTGCTTGGTATGAGCAGCATATTGCCGCCGAGCTTTTTTGCCAGAGAGCTTAGCACACCCGGGTAGAGTATGGCGGATGCACCATTTGTCTGCCTGCTGTTTGTAAGGATATACATAGGCAGGCTGTCAAAATCACAGACTGCGCGCATCTGATTGGCATAGCCCGGACATTTTTTGGCAAGAAACTCTGCCATGTTGATTATTGAGCATGGAAGTATCCTTGGGGTATTTTGCATTGAGGCGCGGATTAGTGTTTCTGTATCTATGCCCCAGCGTGACAGAAGCGCATCTGTGACTGTAATGGTGCCAAATTCAGGCAGCTGCGCTCCTACATATACTTCAAATATGATGGCAAAATCCAGATATTTGATATAGGGCACGTCCTTTAGCTGCTTTTGGTTTTTGTCGTAGCTTATGAGCTGGAAAATTATTTTCTCCTTTACCTTGGAAAAATCATCACAGAAGCTTATGTCAAAATCTTCAGTTGGCTTGAAATCATTGTAGGTGGATAAAATTGCATCGAGAATAGAATCAATGGATACACCATCAAGATACCAATGGTAGTAAGGATTGAGATAAATAGTCGGTGCTATATTGAATTTGGGATTGATAATCACCAATCCGTCGTAGATCATCCCGTTGTTCTTTTTGACAGGATGGATGGTAAGCTTGAAATTATTGTCAAGTCTTGCGGTTATTTCTGTTTCTATAGTATGTAAAAACTCCGTGTATTTCATGAATCTCCTTGCGGAGCATAAAAATATCGGATCTCGTGGAAAAGTAAAACCCACGAAGCAGGGCGCTTCGTGGGTTTTACTCTATCATTGTTTGTTGAAGTTTGCAATATGTATTTTTGTACAATTTTAAGACTTCATTTTTGTGACATCATACAAAATATAGCTGCGCAATCCATTTTTAATCCGATTTGAGCCTCTGCCACAGTGTGTTGTAAAGAGTTGCGTCATCATCATTTAAGGCTCTGTATACTTCACAGTTTTTGAGCATATCGGAAGGCGGATTAATCGCCTCATTTTCCTTCGTTTCTGCATCCTGGCTGTCGATGACAGACTGGATAGGTGATGCATAGTATACATATTCAAAGTTGAGCTGTGCCGGCTCATCACTGCAGATATAGTTCAAAAATTCCTGTGCGCCCTCTTTATTCTTGCATGTCTTTGGAATAAACCATGAGTCAATCCAGAGGTTTGAGCCTCTTTTGGTACGATATAGTCCAGGTTATCGTTTTCAGCCATGGCTGCAGCAGCCTCACCGGAGTAGCACACTGCGATTGCAGCATTTTCCGCAACCATCTCATCGCAGGTCTCATCCACGTAGTAGGCGAGCACATCACTGCTTTGCTTGTTTAGTATATCGAATGCTTCATCGAGCTTTGCTGTGTCTGTCTCGTTTATTGAATAGCCAAGTGTGCGAAGGGCAGGAGTAAAGGCATCACGGACAGAATTAATCATAATCATGTTGTCCTTGTATTTGCCGTTCCACAGGCAGTCCCAGGTATTTAGGTCTGATGCATCAGCAAGCTTTTTATTGTATAGTATGCCGAGTGTGCCGTAGAAATAAGGCACAGTATACTCATGTGTCGGGTCAAAGGATGCGGACATGTCGATTATATCCTGATTTACATTTTGATAGTTTGGCATTGAGCTGTAGTCTATCTTGTTGACCTCACCCTCACTTATGAGCTTCTCGATGATGTAGTCAGAGGTGCAGATGACATCGTAATCGATGGCACCGGACTTGTACTTTGTGTACATCTCCTCAGGCTCCTCGTATTCCTCGTATTTAATGGTGATTCCGGTTTCCTGCTCGAAGCTGTCGATCACGGATTCATCGATGTATTTACCGTAGTTTAGCACTGTTATGGCATTGTCATTGTTCGTGCCTCCGGCGCTTATGGTAAATACCGAAAAGCAGCCGATTACGAGTACTGCAACAATTGCGATGCTCACACTACGCTTTACGATGCGCAGCTTTTTAGCCCTTGCAGGCTTCTTTGCAGCGCTGACAGGTATCTGGTTTGAGTTGATGTTTACCACAACCAAAAGCAGCAGCACTGTGAAGAAAAGTATGGTTGACAGAGCATACAGCTCCGGCTTTACACCCTTTTTCAACTCTGTGTAGAGCATGGTTGAGAGTGTGTTTACTCCGGCACCCTTCGTAAAGTAGGTGATGGAGAAGTCATCGAGTGACATTGTGACCGCCATCATAAAGCCGGAGAACACTCCGGGGCTTATTTCAGGCCAGGTGACCTTGAAAAATGCATATAGAGGTGATGCGCCCAGGTCAAGTGCGGCCTCATAGGTGTATTTGTTGGTCTGCTTGAGCTTTGGAAGCACATTGAGTATCACATAAGGGATATTGAACGTGATGTGTGCGATAAGCACTGTCACAAAGCCCAGATTCATGAATTTTACAAACAAAAGCATCATTGAGATACCGGTCACGATATCTGCATTGAGCATCGGGATGTTTGTAGCGCCCAGATAGATTGTCTGGTTACGTTTCTTCATGGCGCTTATACCCATGGCTGCGAGAGTTCCTATTATTGTAGAAATCACAGCTGCAAGCAGCGTAATCTGCAGTGTTGTAGAAAATGCCGACATAATCCGCTCACTCTGAAAGCACTTTATGTACCAGTCGAGCGTGAAGCCTCCCCATTTAACCTTGGATTTGGAGTTGTTGAAGGAGAGTACTATTAATACAACGATAGGTAGATACAGAAACAAAAAAATCAGTCCCATATATACCCTGGATGCTATTTTCTTTACCATAATGCGCTCTGGTCTCCTTCCTTATCAAACAGATTGACGAGTGCCATGCTGATTAATACGAATACCATGAGCACGAGTGAGAGACCGCTTCCTGCGACCCACTGCGAGCCATGGACGAAATCCTGTTCTATGATATTTCCGATGAGCAGGACCTTGCCGCCACCGAGTATCTGTGAGATGGCAAAGGATGTGAGTGATGGCACGAAAACCATTACGATTCCGCTTATGACACCGGAAATTGTAAGTGGCAGTATAATCTTGAAAAATATTGTGACTTTGTTTGCACCGAGGTCAAGAGCCGCCTCAATCCAGTCGTTTTTGATTCTGGTCATGGAGTTGTATATAGGCAGCAGCATGAATGGCAGAAAGTCATAGACCATGCCAAGCACGACTGCTCCGGAGGTATTCATGATGTTGAAGCCTGGCAGTCCGAGAGTGGTGAGTATCGAGTTGATGACACCGTTTTTGGACAAAAGCTGTTTCCATGCGAGTATTCGAAGCATAAAGTTCATCCACATAGGAAGCATGAAAACAAATACCACAAAGCTTTGGTTTTTAATCTTTAAGCCGTTTAAAATCATCGCAAGCGGATAGGACAGCACCAGGCATATTATAGTGCATATGATTCCAAGCCGTAGGGATAAAAGCAGTGCCTTGATATTGGTGTGCTGTGCTATTGCAGCCACATATTCAAATGTGAAGCCTCCGTCAGAGCCTTTAAATGCATAGTACACAATCATGAAAAGCGGAAATATGATAAATCCGATAATCCATATGAGGTACGGCCCTGCGAGCAGCTGTTTCTTTATTTTAGACATCTATCTCCACCGCCTTTTCATCTGAGGACTCAGGCTTGTGCATTACCTGGATGTTAAATGGAATCACCCTGATACCCACATGACTGCCGACCTCTACATATTTGGTGGTGTGTACCATCCAGTCGTAGCCGTTTGCCTTTACCTCAAGTTCATAGTGCACTCCCTTGAAGATATTTGACACGACATCGCCCTGCATGTAGCCGTCCTCCGCAGGCACCAGCTCCACATCCTCAGGGCGGATGACTATATCGACAGGCGTGTTCTCACCAAAGCCCTCGTCCACACAAGGCATTTTTACACCGAGTATCTCGACAAGCTTATCCTTTATCATAATACCGTCGATGATATTGCTGTGTCCGATAAAGTCAGCAACAAAGGCGTTTTCAGGCTCATTGTAAATGTCCTCAGGTGTGCCAATCTGCTGGATATAGCCCTGATTCATAACAACGATGGTGTCAGACATGGTAAGAGCCTCCTCCTGGTCGTGTGTGACATAGACGAAGGTGATACCCAGCTCGTTTTTGAGGCGGATGAGCTCATACTGCATGCTCTGGCGCAGTTTTAAGTCGAGAGCACCAAGCGGCTCGTCTAACAGCAGTACCTTAGGTTCGTTTACAATAGCTCTTGCGATAGCAATACGCTGCTGCTGGCCTCCGCTAAGAGAATCCACAGAGCGGTTTTCAAAGCCGTCGAGATTGACGAGCTTTAATGCATACTTTATTTTGTCATCTATGTAAGCCTTGCTTTTTTTCTTTATTTTGAGACCAAACGCGATGTTTTCAGCTATTGTCATATGAGGGAAAAGAGAGTATTTCTGGAAAACAGTGTTCAGATTTCTCTCGTTTGCAGGCACATTTGTGATGTCCTTTGAATCAAACATGATTTTTCCCTTGTCCGGGGTCTCAAAGCCGCCGAGCATGCGAAGCGTAGTGGTCTTTCCGCAGCCGGATGGTCCAAGCAGCGTCAGAAACTCATTCTCTCTGATGTATAGATTTAAATCGTCGAGTACAACATTGCCGTTGTACGACTTTGTGATATCGATAAAATCAATTAATTTCTTTCCCATGGTGTAAACCTTTCTCGTGTAATTATAGTACTGGTAGGAACTGTATGTTTATAATTTGCTGCTGTACACACTAAAAATGCGGCAGGCAGTAATTACAGCCCTATAAAAGAGCTTCTGCAGGGGAAGCGTCAGAAGCTTGGAGGATTGCTGACCCATATGAGCACAGCATCCTTTGAAGACTTATTTTCAATAAAATGCTTCTTACCGGCTTTAAAATAAAAGGACTCACCGGCCTTTACGGTGTGCACTTTGCCACCATAGCAAAGCTTCACTGTGCCCTTTATCACATATCCAAACTCCTCACACTCCTGAGGCAGATATATTTCAGAACTGCCACCCGGATGAAGAGTGAGCCTGACAGGCTCCATGGAGCGGGTCTGTGCGTTTGGAATGATCCATTCCACCTTGCTGTTTTTTCCCTCGTCAATTTTCTCGAAATAGTCGTTTGCCTTGTATACAATCTGCTCAGGTTCCGAATCCGTAAAAAACTCCGCCGGTGTCATACCCAGCACTGGATGATATCAAGCAGGGTGCCGACTGACGGTGAATTCTGATTTCGCTCGAGCTGGGAGATAAATCCCTTCGTCAGCTCAGCCCTGTCAGCTAGCTCCTGCTGGGTAAGTCCGTACTGGATACGAAGCTCCTTCATACGATGTCCGATATCCATGTTTACTTCCTTTTCTAATACATTTTATGTTATATTTACTGTAGGTTTAATAATAGATTTTTTGTTTACTAAAAATAAACCAACGAGATAATTTTAATATATTTTTTATAAATGTCAAGGGGATTTTTGTAATAAAAAAAGCACCTCATTCAGATAATTGAATGAGGTGTTTTTTATGTATGAAGCCGATAACCGGGATCGAACCGGTGGCCTACGCATTACGAGTGCGTCGCTCTACCTACTGAGCCATATCGGCAAGCTATATTATATTATCAGATATAAGAGTGTATGTCAAATCAAAATTTTGAGTTGACATTTTTAGAGAGATAATTATAGAAAGGTATTGACATTAAAATGTATATAGTGTATATATAACACATAAACAGTTAATAAATACAGTACGGAGGTAGCATATGAAGCTGATGCAAAATTCAGGAGTGCCCATCTATCAGCAGATAGCGGACAGCTCAAGACAGATATTTTGGCCGGCAGGTATGAGCAGGGGGAGTTCCTTCCGTCGATAAGAGGGCTGGCAAAGGACCTGAAAATCAGTGTGATAACCACGATGAAGGCTTATGAGCAGCTTGCAGATGAGGGACTTATCACAGCGGCGCAGGGCAAGGGCTTTTATGTCAATGCACAGGACAGCGAGATGATAAAGGAACAGCACCTGCGCAAGGTGGAGGAGTCGCTGACAGACGCGATAGCCGCGGCTGAGGTGGCCGGAATCTCAAACGACGAGCTTAAGGGAATGCTTGAGGCATTACTTGATGTAGAATGACAGGAGTAGATTGGTTATGAGTATAATAAATATAGTGATGACAGCATTAGGTCAGCTATTAATGGAGTTTGTAGCACAAATTATATCAAGATTTATTTAATATAATGATTATGGATAGCTATAAACAATGAAAAATTTAAGTAAGAATTAGTTCATATTTAAATAATGATATGAAAACGAGTCAGGAGGAATGAAAATGACAACAAAGAATGCAATTGAGGCAGCAAAAATCACAAAGAAGCTTAAAAACTTCACACTGGATGTGGAGAATTTCGCAATACCGCAGGGCTTTGCCACAGCCTTAATCGGAGAAAACGGAGCAGGAAAGACAACACTTTTAAATATATTAGCAGGAATCAGGCTTGACTATAAAGGTGAAATCACATACTTTGGACAGTATTCTGACAAACAGAAGGAAAACTCGGGAGATATTAAAAACCGCATAGGCTACACAGGACCGGGCAAATACTATCTGCCACAGTGGACGGTTAAGGATATCGAGGAAATCAGCAAGCTGATGTTTGAGGATTTTTCCGCAGATGATTTTCATAGATATTGTGAGGAGCTTGCAATATTTTCACATGGCAGCATTGATATGAAGAAGGCCAACAGTTCATTTTCGGATGGTATGAAGATGAAGCTCATGCTGGCAGGAGTCATGGCGCGAAAGACAGACCTTCTTTTGCTGGATGAGCCGGCATCGCCGCTTGATCCGCTGATGAGAGATAAGCTGTGTCAGATGATTGGCGAGTATATCCATGAGGGCAACGGTAAGCGCAGCGTATTTTTCTCTACACACAATATCTCTGATATGGAAAATATCACCGATTATGCATTATAATGGAAAACGGACAGATTGTGGAGCAGGGCTTTGTTGAGGATTTGAAGGAAAAATATATCCTGATTAAAGGTGATGCAGCAGATACAGAGGCTGCCGGTAAGGTACTTTATTCTATGACCAAAAATCCGTACGGCTTTGAGGGCATATGCTTAGCGGAAAATATAGATAAGCTCGCAGGACTTAATGTGACAAAGGAGATTCCGACACTTTACCAGATAAGCGTTGCGGTCATGAAAAATAACACAAAGATTGTGATGCGCTAGTGCGGGGTGAGGTGTTATGGAAAATAAGTCAGGAAGTATGAATGAAAAAAAGGTTTCACAAAAACATGTGGTTTTAACATACATCAGGGATTACCGTGTTATGACTAATTTCAAGTATCGTCTGATAACAAATATACTGATTCCGCTGTTGGCAATTCTGACATCAATGCTGATTGCCTGTTCAAAAGAGGTTTGGGTATGGATAGGAGTTGTAGTAATTATTTATGATTTTTATATGATGTGCGAGGTGGTGCAGGATTATTTCTGTTTCGGCTGTATGTGCAAGAAGAATGCATTTGGCATGCATTTTTTAAAGACAGGTTTTGATGGGGTAAAGCATTTTGAAAATGCAGTTCTTGTTGATATACTTGTCAGACCGATTCGTATCGGGATTACGGTACTCATCGCCACAATGCCGTTTATTGAATTCGGAATTAATATCTGGTCGGTGTTTGATGTCATCATGGTATCTTCAATTGTTTCGGTTGGCTCATTAAATATATTCAGATACATGGATATGGGAATGTATATTTATCTGCTGGCGCTTATATTTGTCTGCCCGGCAATTGTCGGTAGTATAGCTGTTTTGATTTATGGCGGTACACTGAAGTTTATTGCACCTTTACTTGCGGCAACGCTCGTTTGTGTGATTGCAGCGACATATTATCATATGGTGGTGCGTATCCGCAGATCATATGTTGATGAGTAGAGGTATTTTAAATTGAAAGTATATTTGAAAAGGAGAATATTATGCTTAAAGATATTAAATTAGGATTTAAATTATTGAAATATGGTTATAAACTGAAACTGAATGTGATTATGCTTGTATTCTTTGCAATATTCGGAATAGCATCAGAGATATTCAGCAAAGGAACCTCAATCATAGGCGGTGTATACTTTATGATGAGTGGTATGTTCACGTTTCAGCTTATTATGTCTATGGATGTATCTGAGCTTATCCAGTCCACATCGCTGAAAAAAAAGCTGCAGATATACATTCCGGTGCTTGCCAGCACAGTGATAAACCTGATTTTATTTACAATTTTTGTGGTGGAAAGAGTTGTTCTGATACAGATGGGAGTGGCAGATAAGACGCAGATTATCTATACGCTTTTTATGCTTGATGTTATTCTTCTTATAACTTATCTGTACACCAGCATATGCTATAAGTACTTTGTACTGGGCTTTATACTATTTATGGTTATGTTCATGGCGGCATTTATGGCACTTGATAATTCGGCATTTATGGGATTTGCCGATACTATTGCAGCGCTTGGTCTGCCGGTGATTGCTTTGTTTGGTTATATTGCTATTTTTGTCGGTGGGGCGCTTGAGATATTGATAGGAGAGCTGCTTTACAAAAAGCCTTTGTCAGAATTCGCATTTAGGGGATTTTTCCGTGATGCAAAGTAGTGATGTTACTGTTCCCGCATAACAGTGTGACTAGCAACATAGTGATTTCAAAAAATAAGAAATATTTGTGTAAAAATATTGAAAAAATGATCGCTTTGTAGTATGTTATCATTGTCGGTGCAAAGCCGGCAATGAGACTAATTAACATATTATCAGGAGAAAAATATATTAAATGGATAGTGACAGTTATAGTAAACAACAGTTAGACGATTTGTTTATGGATATGATTGCCTACTATGATGGCGATCCAAAGAGAATCCAGCATTTCACCAAGGTGCACAGCTATGCAAGGCTTATCGGTATAGGAGAGGAGCTTGATGATGCCTCGCTCTTTATACTTGAGGCAGCGGCTTACACACACGATATCGGCATACGTGTGGCGGAGGAGAAGTATGGCAGGTGCGATGGAAAGCTTCAGGAGCAGGAGGGACCGATAATCGCCCAGAAGATGCTCTCACAGCTTGGCTTTGAGAATTACATAGTTGAAAGAATTTGTTTTCTCATAGGTCACCATCACACATATGACAATATAGATGGTCTTGATTATCAGATACTCGTTGAGGCTGATTTCCTTGTAAATCTGTATGAGGATGATGCGGGAAACCGTGCAATCGACAAGGCATACAAGCGCATATTCAAGACTGAAACAGGAAAAAAGATTTTTAGACTAATGTTCGGATATGAAGAAGAGGATTAGTATGAGCCGGGCCGGGAGGAGACTTCCGGCCCTTGTTCGTATTATGCAGCTTATATCAGAAATAGTAATTAATCAGAATAGTAAATATGCAGAAAAGAAAGAAATAATATAATATGGCAAACAAAATAAATTATCAAAAATTAATGGAAGATTTAATAAAAGAAAATTGCGTGGACAATAACTGCACTCCACGTCTTTTGCTTCATAGCTGCTGTGGGCCGTGCAGCACATACTGCATACAGACGCTCTCGGAGTATTTTAATGTGACGGTATTTTATTACAATCCAAACATTTATCCGCCAGAGGAGTATCACATGAGAGCACAGGAGCAGAAGCGCTTTATAGATGAGTTTCCGGTGAAAAATCCGGTTCACTTTGTGGAGGGTGTGTACGATACCAAGCGCTTTTACGATATGGCACGCGGCATGGAGGCTGTGCCTGAGGGCGGGGAGAGGTGCTTTAAGTGCTACAGGCTGCGTCTTGAGGAGAGTGCACAGTATGCAAGGGAGCATGGCTTTGATTTTTTTACTACGACACTTTCCATCAGCCCGTTGAAGAATGCCGAAAAGCTCAATGAGATAGGAAAAGACTTAGAGAGCCAATATGGAGTGCGATATCTTTTCTCTGATTTTAAGAAGAAAGAGGGCTATAAAAAGTCCACGGAGATATCAAAGCAGTATGATATGTACAGGCAGTACTACTGCGGCTGTGTATTTTCCAAGGAGCAGCGTGACAGAGAGATTGCAGCACGTGGGTGAAAATGTGGTTGCGTGACAGCAAAAATTATTATATAATTTAGCACAGTAAAGCGGCTGTTTAGAGCAGGCGGCGGTATCACATCTTATTTTTATACAATACATTGTGATACATGAAAATAAATCATCATTTAATAATCAAGGAGGAATCTCATGGCACAGTTATGGGGAGGACGTTTCACAAAGGAGACAGATCAGCTCGTTTACAATTTCAATGCGTCCATTTCATTTGATCAGAAGTTTTATAAAGAGGATATAGAGGGCAGCATCGCCCATGTCACGATGCTTGGAAAGCAGGGCATCATCTCACAGGCAGAGAGCAACGATATAGTGGCTTGCCTAAAGCAGATACTTAAGGAGGTGGAGTCGGGAGAGCTTGAAATCAGCTCAAAGTATGAGGATATCCACAGCTTCGTTGAGGCTACACTCATAGACAGGCTTGGTGACACAGGAAAGAAGCTTCACACAGGCCGAAGCAGAAACGACCAGGTAGCTCTTGACATGCGTCTTTTCACCAGAAAGACAGTGAAGGAGACTGATGATGAGCTTAAGGAGCTTTTAGCTGTTATCCTTAAGATTATGAAGGAAAACACACAGACTATCATGCCGGGCTTTACACATCTGCAGAAGGCCCAGCCAATCACTCTGGCTCACCATATGGGTGCATATTTTGAGATGTTTAAGAGAGACAGATCAAGACTCTGCGATATATATAAGAGAATGAATTATTGTCCGCTTGGCTCAGGAGCACTCGCAGGCACTACATATCCGCTTGATAGGGACTATACAGCACAGCTTCTGGATTTTTACGGACCGACACTTAACAGTATGGATGGTGTGTCAGACAGAGATTATCTGATTGAGTTTTTATCGGCTCTTTCAACTATCATGATGCATCTGTCACGTTTTTCTGAGGAAATTATCATATGGAATTCAAACGAGTACCAGTTTGTTGAGATTGACGATGCGTACAGCACAGGAAGCTCAATCATGCCACAGAAGAAAAATCCTGATATAGCAGAGCTTGTCAGAGGAAAGACAGGCCGTGTATACGGTGCGCTCATGTCGCTTCTCACCACCATGAAGGGTATTCCGCTTGCGTACAACAAGGATATGCAGGAGGATAAGGAGCTGGCATTTGATGCATTCGACACTGCAAAGGGATGTATCGCACTTTTTACAGGAATGATTGATACAATGAAGTTTAACAAGGACGTGATGAGAAAGAGTGCAAACAATGGCTTTACAAATGCCACAGATGCAGCTGATTATCTCGTTAAAAAGGGTGTACCGTTTAGGGATGCACATGGTATTGTAGGAAGAATAGTGCTTTACTGCATAGACAAGGGCATTGCAATCGACGATATGAGCATTGACGAGCTCAAGGCTATCTCTCCGGTATTTGAGGAGGATGTATTTGATGCCATTTCAATGGAGACCTGTGTCAGCACAAGGTGTACAGTTGGAGCACCATCAAAGACATCAATGGACAAGGTAATTGCCGTTTACGACGAGTATATGAAGTCAAATTGGCAGGATGAAGTGTAGTTTTTGTGCATATTTTATAAAAAACAGGGAGAAAAATTATTAATTTAATATAGTTTTTTCCTTGTTTTTCATTAGAGTTTCAAGTAATATATTTCCTATAAAGACAGTTGTACGCGACAGACGGACAAGAGATGTTTGAAATAATAACGTCTGACATAGTTATTTGATATTATTTTAATGTCAACGTATGACATGGTCGAAGAAAATCTAGAAGATAGGGAGATTAGAGTAATGAGTGAAAAGCTTAAAGTAGGTATCCTCGGTGGAACAGGAATGGTAGGACAGAGATTTATTTCTCTTTTAGAGAATCATCCATGGTTCGAGGTAACAACAATTGCAGCCAGCCCAAGAAGTGCAGGCAAGACATACGAGGACGCCGTTGGTGATAGATGGAAAATGGACACACCAATGCCTGAGGCAGTTAAGAAAATCATCGTAAAGAACGTCAATGAGGTGGAAGAGGTTGCTTCACAGGTTGACTTCGTATTCTCAGCCGTTGATATGTCAAAGGACGAGATCAAGAAGATCGAGGAGGACTACGCAAAGACAGAGACTCCTGTAGTTTCAAACAATAGTGCCCACAGATGGACACCTGATGTGCCAATGGTTGTACCTGAAATCAACCCACAGCACATGGAGGTTATCAAATATCAGAAGGAGCGTCTTGGTACAAAGAGAGGCTTCGTAGCAGTAAAGCCAAACTGCTCAATCCAGTCATATGCTCCGGTTCTTACAGCATGGAAAGAGTTTGAGCCATATGAGGTTGTTGCTACAACATATCAGGCAATCTCAGGTGCCGGAAAGACATTCAAGGACTGGCCTGAGATGGTTGGAAACATCATTCCATTCATCGGTGGAGAGGAAGAGAAATCTGAGAAAGAGCCACTTCGTCTCTGGGGATATGTGATGATGAGAAGAAACAGATTGTTCCTGCAGAGTCACCGGTTATCACATGCCAGTGTATCCGTGTCCCTGTATTAAACGGTCATACAGCAGCTGTATTTGTCAAGTTCAAAAAGAATCCTACAAAGGAGCAGCTCATCGAGGCACTCGAGAAGTTCAGCGGAGTACCACAGGAGCTTGGGCTTCCAAGCGCACCAAAGCAGTTCATCAGATACTGTGAAGAGGATAATCGTCCTCAGGTCGCACTTGATGTGGATTATGAGCATGGTATGGGAATCAATGTCGGACGTCTCAGAGAGGATACAGTCTATGACTGGAAGTTCGTCGGACTCTCACACAACACAGTACGTGGTGCAGCAGGTGGAGCAGTGCTTTGTGCAGAGCTTCTTAAGGCACAGGGTTACATCACAAAGAAGTAGATTTAGCAATTAATTGGAATATTTATTAAGGAGGGCGGATTTTCCGATTGTGGGCTGTGAGCACCGGGGGAGCACACAGTAGTATTCCTTAGAAAAAATATGAAGTTAGCCACGGGATTATTTACAGATAGGTTATGGTAGTTTGCAAGTCTAAACTGTCATTTGACCTGTTGGAAACCCGTGGCAGTTCATATTTTTTCTTCGGAACATACTGTGTACTCTCCGGTGAAGGCAGTGCGTTGAACGGAAAATCCTCACTCTGTGATTTTAATTTTCAAAAGTCGAGTCCCTTAAAAGGGACTCTTTTTTGTTAGGTTTGTTAGGTTTATTATTCTCGGGGGCTTAATTGTTATGCTTGAATTTATATTTTATCGTGGTAGAATAGATAATCTGAGGAGAATAATATTTTAGAGGTAGATACAAGTGAAGAATAATAAGTATGAAATTGATATGGTGAACGGTTCAATAATGGATAAGCTTATTTCATTTGCGTTGCCGCTTATGATTTCGGGTATTTTACAGCTGGCATTCAATGCGGTGGATATTATTGTCGTGGGACAGTTTAGTGGCAGCAAATCACTTGCGGCTGTTGGCTCGACTACGGCACTTATCAATGTGTTTGTCAATTTGTTTATGGGTATATCGCTTGGTGCAAATGTGCTCGCTGCCCGATTTTATGCGGCAGGCAAGGATAAGGAGATGTCTAAGACGGTGCACACCGCTATTATGATTGCGCTCATAAGCGGTATTGTGATGGGCGTGGTCGGTGTTATTTTTGCAAGGGGTGCGCTGGAAATCATGGGTACACCGGATGATGTCATAGGTCTTTCTACTATTTATATGAGGATTTATTTTTGCGGTATGCCGTTTTTTATGCTTTATAACTATGGCGCGGCAATTTTGCGTGCTGTCGGCGATACAAAGAGACCGCTTATCTTTTTGATTATTTCAGGCTGTATCAATGCACTGCTCAATCTGTTTTTTGTAATAGTGTGCAAACTGGGTGTTGCGGGTGTTGCAATCGGTACAATTGTTTCGCAGTTTGTTTCCTGCGTACTTGTATTATACTGTCTGAGCAAAGCAGATACCAGCTATAAGCTCTGCTTTAATAAGCTTGCGATTGATAAGGAATATATGGTTCAGATATTTCAGGTGGGAATCCCGGCCGGCATACAGAGCACAGTCATAAATGTCTCAAATGCCATGCTGCAGTCATCAGTCAATTCCTTTGGCTCAATAGCATGGCAGGATATACGGCGGCAAACAATATACTTGGCTTTTTGTATGTATCGGTTAACTCAATCACACAGGCTTGCATGAGCTTCACAAGCCAGAACTATGCAGTAGGAAAACAAAAGCGAATGGACAGGGTACTGATAGACTGTCTGTTTCTCACGACAGCGGTAGCACTTGTGATGGGAAGTGCCTCATACATATTTGGAACACAGATACTTGGCATATATACAAGTAATAGTGAGGTAATTAAATCAGGACTTGAGATTATTTCGATTACTACAATCCCATATTTCCTATGTGGAATCATGGATCTTTTTCCGGGAGCACTAAGAGGAATGGGATACTCAACTGTACCTATGATACTTTCTATAATAGGAACAGTCGGAGTCAGAATTATCTGGATATATGGTCTGTTTCCAAGCCACAGGTCGTTGTTTTTCCTGTTTATATCATATCCCGGTTCATGGATAGCGACAATCATCATGCAGGCTATCTGCTATATGTTTGTCAGAAATAAAGTGAAAGCTACAATAGGAGCTCGGAAATTATAATTAAAATCTATTTGTATATGTGTTAAATTGTGATATAATATTTTCAGTTGATTATTTTGGAGGAATATTATGAAGGCAAAACACACAGATTTGGAGAAACTTGAGCAGCTCTATAAAGAGTCGGGCAACCAGCTCGTAGTGCTCTACGGAAGGAGAGGCTGTCAAAAGGAGGAGCTCATAAAGGAATTTTGTGACGGAAAGAAATTCTTTTACTACAGATGCAGACAGGCATCGCCAGAGCATCAGCTTGAGATGATGGGGGAGGAGATAAGCCGTCAGTACAAGGTGAGCCTGAGCAGACAGACATATGAGGAGTACTTCGCGAGAATCAAATCAGGAGGCCCTTCCAAGCTTGTCGTGATAATCGATGAGGCACAGTTTGTGGCAAAGAGGGATGCATCATTTATGGAAGCAGTTGCAAAGCTTAAAAAGCACAAGCTGTATCCGGGACCTGTACTTATAATACTTGCCACATCATCTACAGTCTGGGCTACACAGGAGGCAGCAGAGCAGTTTAAGGGAGCCGAAATGAAGCTTGAATCGCTCAATTTCCTTGAGGTTGTAAGACATTTTGAAAGTCTTCCGGTCGCGGAAATCGTGAGAATTTACGGAGCAATCGGTGGCGTTCCGGCATACTTGGATAAGTGGGATGCAGCTAAATCCTTTAAGGATAATATATGCAGGCTCGTATTGACACCATCGGGAGCACTGTATGGTGAGGCGGATGCTGTTATAGCCGCAGAGCTTCGAGAGCTTTCTGCATATAGTACAATACTTGCAGCAATCGCAAGAGGTGAGAACAAGCTCAATGATATTTTCCATGCGACAGGATTTTCGCGTGCCAAAATCAGCGTATATTTAAAGAATCTTGCCACCTTCAATATCGTGGAAAAAGTAGTTTCATTTGAGACCGGCGGATGGGAAAATGCCAAGAAGGGCGTATATCAGATAAAAGACACATTTGTTAATTTCTGGTTTAAGTTTGTCTATCCGAATATGTCTAATCTGTATCTGCTTTCACCGGAAGAGTTTTATGATACATATATAGAAAAAGAGCTTGATGCGTATCTTGAGAGATATTTCAGGGAGGTCTGCACAGAGTATCTGCTTATATTAAATCAGATGGGACAGCTTCCGTTTACCATAAAGCGTGTGGGTACATGGATTGGAAAGACAGGCCGCATAGACATCGTGGCTCAGAGCGAGGATAGAAGGAGTATCATCGGCTTCTGCAACTGGGACAAGCCAATGATGACCATGGATATGTGCGAGAATATGGCTATGGCTATGGAGCAGGCAAGGCTTACATCTGATGACTATTATCTGTTTTCGGCAACGGATTTTGAGCCTGCACTGCAAAGCTATGTGGTCAGAGACCCTAGATTCAAGCTCATCAATATGAATGAATTATAGAGGAGCTTATGGGAAAATCACTGATAATAACAGAGAAGCCATCCGTGGCACAGGAATTTGCGAAGGTGTTGCGGGTGAGCGGACGCAATGACGGTTATATAGAAAATGGAGAATATGTGATTTCATGGTGCGTGGGACATCTGGTCGGGTTGGTCTACCCTGAGTCCTACGACATGAAATACAAGAAATGGCGTCTTGAGGATCTGCCGTTTCTGCCAAAGGAATACAAATATGATGTGATAGACAGCGTGCGCAAGCAGTACAATATTGTGCACGCTCTTTTGCAGAGAGAGGACATTGACAGAGTTTACTGGGCAGGTGATGCCGGAAAAGAAGGACAGACCATCGAGGAGAATATCAGAAACTTTGGTGGTGTCAGGGAAGGCATGGAGGAGCTTCGAGTCTGGATAGATTCGCAGACCGAGGAGGAAATCCTAAGAGGCATAAAAGAGGCAAAGCCGATGAGTGCGTATGCAAACCTCGGAAAGAGCGGCATCATGCGTACCATCGAGGACTATGCGATGGGCATCAACTTTTCGCGTGTCATGTCGGTCAAATACGGCAATCTGCTAAACGATGCAGCGGGTACACGCTCGTATACGGCAATCGCGGTCGGACGAGTGATGACCTGTGTGCTTGGAATGGTAGTAATCCGTGAGCGTGAAATCAGAAACTTTAAGGAGACTCCGTTTTACAGGGTAATCGGCAGGTTTACGGATGCCGGTGCAGAGGCAGAGTGGAAGGCTGTAGAAGGCTCAAGGTACTTTGAATCACCGCTTTTATACAAGGAAAACGGCTTCAAAGAGGAAAAAGATGCACTTGCTTTAATTGAAGAATTAAACGGCAAACAGGCGAAAGTTAAATCTATAGTTAAGAATATTGCTAAAAAAAGAGCACCGCTTCTTTTCAACCTGGCGGAGCTGCAGGCAGAGTGCTCAAAGAAGTTTAAAATCAGCCTGATGAGACATTACAGGTGGCTCAGGATCTGTATGAAAAAAAGCTTACCACCTATCCTAGAACTGATGCCAGGGTGCTTTCAAGTGCTGTGGCAAAGGAGATTGGAAAAAATATAAGCAAGCTTAAAGGTTTTGAACCGACAGCAGACTTTGTGGAGCATATTATGCAAAAGAGGCTATATGCCAACATAGCAGATACGCAGTACACGGATGACAGCAAGGTAACAGACCACTATGCTATCATTCCGACAGGTCAGCTTACAGAGCTTTCGGGGCTTACATCGCTTCAAAGAGCAGTATTTGAGCTGATTGTCAGGCGTTTCCTTAGTATTTTTTATCCACCGGCAGAGTATGAGAATGTGAAGCTTGTCGTAGATGTGGATAAGGAAAGTTTTTTTGCATCATCAAAGGTACTAAAGAGCGAGGGCTATTTACAGGTGGCGAATCCGCCGAAAAAGAAGTCGTTTGAGGAATCAAACGCACGAATACTTGGCAAAAACAGTGAAACTGCAGATAGTACAGATGAAAACAGCACAGCAAACGGAAGCAATGATGAGATAGTCGTAAATCCCAAGGTGATGCTTGAGCTTGCCGATAAGCTAAAGGCGGGTGATGAGATAGCATGCCAAGGCTATAATATCAAGTTTGGTAAGACATCTCCGCCAAAGCGCTATACATCAGGCTCCATGGTGCTTGCCATGGAAAATGCAGGACAGCTTATCGAGGACGAGGAGCTTCGTGAGCAGATAAAGGGCTCAGGAATAGGCACCTCAGCAACGAGAGCGGAGATAATCCAGAAGCTTGTCCGTATAGGATATCTGAATCTGAACAAAAAGACACAGATACTCACACCCGAAAGCCTTGGAGAGATGGTGTTTGAGGTCGTATACATGACAGTTCCGGCACTTCTTAATCCAAAGATGACAGCCAACTGGGAAAAGGGACTGGACGGAATTACAAGGGGCACTGTGGATTTCTGGGAATACAGGGGAAAGCTTGAGAGCTTTATCCGCAAAGAGACAGAAAAGATGATTGAGCAGAATCTGCGCCCTGAGATTGCAGACCGCATCAGCAGCTTTGCAGGCAAAAATGCAAGAGGTGCGGCAGCCAGACGAAAGATAGGTGTCAAGTGCCCGGTCTGCGGCGGCGAAATAGTGACCACACCGTTTGGCTATGGCTGTGCCAATTACAAAAATGATAAATCAGGATGTAATTTTAATATCGGACAGGTGGCAGGACTTGATATTCCGGAGGAACAGGTCAAAAAGCTGATTGAAGAAGGAATCACCGACACAATCCGTGGTTTTAAGTCGAAGAGTGGCAAACGCTTTGATGCATGCTTAAAGCTCAACAAGGATGAACAGACGAACAAGGTATCAGCCACCTTTGATTTTGAAAATGTAAAGCCGCAAAAGGTCGAGGGTATTGTATGTCCGGACTGTGGAGGCGATATATATGTATCGCCATACGGCTACCGATGTGCAAATTATAACAGACAGACAGAGGATGGCTGCCATTTCTTCGTTGGAAGGATAGCAGACAAGCAGCTGTCACAGGTACAGTTTTTAGAGCTCATGGCAAACGGCAGAACAGAGACGATAAAGGGCTTTAAATCAAAATCGGGAAAGCGCTTCAACGCATGCCTCGTCTTAAAGAAGGAGCCGGTCACAGAGGGCAGTGAGAAAATGCACACCGTCGTAGCATTTGACTTTGACAATGTGGAGGATGAAATCATAAAGGATGTTGTCTGTCCGCTTTGTGGTGGTCAGATAAAAAAGACATCGTTTGGTTATGGATGTGTGAACTACAAGGGCGACGAGCGGGAAGCTGCCGCTTTTCGGTGGGACAGATTGCGGGAAAGACAATCACAGCCGCAAACCTAAAGCAGCTTCTTAATGATAAAAAGACCGAGACCATACGAGGCTTTAAATCCAAAAGCGGGAAACGCTTCGATGCGTGCCTGGTGCTTAAGGAGGATGGAAACAAAAAGCTTTCTGTCCAGTTTGATTTCGACCATGTAGAGCCAAAGACAGTGAAGGATGTAGTATGTCCGAAGTGCGGAGGCAAAATCCAGGTGGCGCCGTTTGGCTTTGTATGTGAGAACAACAGACGTGATGATCCTGAGAGCTGCCGCTTTATGGTGGGCAAGGTCGCAAGCGTCAAGATAAAGGAATCAGTCCTTAAGGAGCTTCTGACAAAGAAAAAGACAGAAGTTATATCAGGATTTGTCTCAAAGACAGGCATGAAGTTTGACGCACCGCTAAAGCTCACAGAGGACGGAAATATAGCCTTTGATTTCCCCGAAAAGCCTAAGCCAATCGAGACAAATGTACTCTGTCCAAAGTGTGGCAGACCTCTTAAAAAGACACAGTGGAAATATGAGTGTGAGTGCGGCGTCAATGTTTGGCATACTGTGGCAAAGGTGGAGCTTTCAGAGGAAATCCTCACGGAGCTGTTTACCACAGGAAAGACCAAAAAGAAGGTCACAGGCTTCACCTCCAAGGCGGGAAATGTATTCGATACATGCCTTAAGTTTGAAGATGACCAGATATCATTTGATTTCGATAACCCGGGAGAGGAAGAAGTGCAGAGCACGGCTGAAGTACATAACAATGTTGAAGTACAGAGCACGGCAGATGATGCGCCGGATGAGACAACCCTGAATGAGATGGGAATCCCCGAGGAATTTCTGGCTGGTCTTGATATGGCAGCTGATAGTGCACAGGCAGATGATGTGTCGGAGGCGGCACTTGCGGCGGCGCATGAGCTGTTCGGTGAGTAGCTCTGCCTATAATTAATTATTAAATCTATAATTAATATGAATTTTTATATTTATGTTTAATGCTTATATTTAAGTTTAAATATTAAAATGACAGTTAAAACAATAGTCAATAATTTTCACATAATAAATAAAAGAAAGGACATAGAAAAATGGAAAACGCAAAAATAACAAATCTCTATAATCTGGATGAAACAATCGCAAAGGAGTATTTATCACAGTTCACTTATCCATGGGAGGCACTTGCCGGAATAAGTGATTTCATCAAGGAGATAGGACCAACACTCGACCCTGAAATCTATGAGAAAAGAGGCGAGGATATCTGGGTGGCAAAGAGCGCAACAGTATTTGACAGCGCATATCTGCACGGTCCGCTCATCATCTGCGAGGACGCGGAAATCAGACAGTGTGCTTTTATCCGTGGCAGCGCAATCGTAGGCAAGGGCTCAGTAGTAGGAAACTCCACAGAGCTTAAAAATGTAATCATCTTCAACTCAGTACAGGTGCCACACTACAACTATGTAGGAGATTCAATCCTGGGCTACAAATCACATATGGGCGCAGGCTCTATTACATCAAATGTAAAGAGTGACAAGACTCTTGTAGTCGTAAAGGATGTTTACGATACAAAAGAGGAGATTGAAACCGGCCGCAAGAAATTCGGCGCTATGCTCGGTGACCATGTGGAGGTGGGCTGCAACTCGGTACTCAATCCGGGAACAGTAATAGGAAGAAATTCAAACATTTATCCGCTTTCAAGAGTACGCGGAGTCATTCCTGCAAACCACATTTTTAAAGACAAGGACAACGTAGTTCTTAAAAAATAATAATGTTGTTTGAAAAAATATTGTATTTTTGTTGTTTTTTGTCGATGATACTCTAGACTTATGACAAAAATATGAGAAAATAAATTGGGTATGTTAAAACCATAACGAAAGGAGTCTTAAGATGATTTACACTAAGGAAGTTGAAAACATGTGTCCTGTAGCTAAGGGCGCAAAACATGAGCCAGCTCCTATCCCAGAAGAAGGAAAATGGGTTCATTCTAAGAAAATTGAGGACATTTCAGGATTTACACACGGTGTAGGCTGGTGTGCACCACAGCAGGGTGCCTGCAAGCTCTCACTCAATGTAAAGAATGGAGTAATTGAAGAGGCATTAGTTGAGACTATCGGATGCTCAGGAATGACACACTCTGCAGCTATGGCAGCAGAAATCTTACAGGGTAAGACAATTCTTGAGGCATTAAACACAGACTTAGTTTGTGATGCCATCAATACAGCTATGAGAGAGTTATTCTTACAGATCGTTTACGGTCGTACACAGTCTGCATTCTCTGATGATGGACTTGCTGTTGGAGCAGGACTTGAGGATTTAGGAAAGGGACTTCGCTCACAGGTTGGTACAATGTACGCAACAAAGGCAAAGGGAGTTCGTTACCTTGAGATGGCTGAGGGCTATGTAACAGGAATCGCTCTTGACAAGAACGATGAAGTAATTGGATACCAGTTCGTTTCTCTTGGAAAAATGACAGATTTTATCAAAAAGGGTGATGACGCTAACACAGCTTGGGAGAAAGCTTCAGGATCATACGGTCGTGTAACTCCAGAGCAGGGTGCTGTTAAGATCATCGATCCAAGACAGGAATAAGAGGAAAGGAGAACGACAATGGCATTATTTGAATCATATGAAAGAAGAATAGACCAGATCAATGCTGTACTTAACAGCTATGGTATCAGCTCAATCGAAGAAGCTGAAAAGATTACAAAGGACGCTGGACTTGACGTTTACGATCAGGTAAAGAAAATCCAGCCAATCTGTTTCGAGAACGCTTGCTGGGCATACACAGTTGGTGCAGCAATCGCAATCAAAAAAGGATGTAGAAGAGCAGCAGACGCTGCAGCAGCAATCGGAGAGGGACTTCAGGCATTCTGTATCCCTGGATCAGTTGCTGATCACCGTAAGGTAGGTTTAGGACATGGTAACCTTGGAAAGATGCTCCTCGAGGAGGAGACAGAGTGCTTCTGTTTCTTAGCAGGTCACGAGTCATTCGCAGCTGCTGAGGGTGCTATCGGAATTGCTGAGAAGGCAAACAAGGTTCGTCAGAAACCACTGCGTGTTATCCTTAACGGACTTGGAAAAGACGCTGCACAGATCATCTCACGTATCAACGGATTCACATTCGTAGAGACACAGTATGACTACAAGGCAGCTAAGCTCAACATCGTTTCTGAGCATGCATACTCAGATGGACTCCGTGCAACAGTTAAGTGTTACGGTGCAGATGATGTTCAGGAAGGTGTTGCAATCATGCATCACGAGAACGTTGGTGTTTCTATCACAGGAAACTCTACAAACCCAACTCGTTTCCAGCATCCGGTAGCAGGTACATACAAGAAAGAGTGTATCGAGCAGGGCAAGAAGTACTTCTCAGTAGCATCAGGCGGTGGTACAGGACGTACACTTCACCCAGACAACATGGCAGCAGGACCAGCTTCATACGGTATGACAGATACAATGGGACGTATGCATTCAGATGCACAGTTCGCAGGATCTTCATCAGTTCCGGCTCACGTTGAGATGATGGGACTTATCGGAATGGGTAATAACCCAATGGTTGGTGCTACAGTAGCAGTTGCCGTTTCTGTTCAGCAGGCTGCTGATGAGGGCAAATTCTAAATAGAAAGCTTGATTCTATAGGCTTTTTGGAGACTCATATCATTTTTGGTATGAGTCTCTTTTTTTTAGCTCATTTTATGGATTTGGTGTAAAAATAGCTGCACGCTGCCCTCAAGTCGCCATATTTAATTATTGGCGACGTGGAAAGTGAAATATTGGCGACTTGGGCGACGCAGGTTGACAAAAATAATTGTTTATGGCGACTTGGAATACTAATTCCGGTTATATTTTATGCCTCGCAGGTCATAGCCTTTTGTATTTTTATTTATTAAAATTTCTAATATCTCTTGTGCGAAAGGAGAAGTAAATGAGCGTTTAAATGAGCGAAGTAATTGTGAGAGAAAGGTATTTGAAAAATGGTAAGAAAGTGTATGAGTATTGTTTTGAATTGGCACATGAAGGGGGCAAAAGAAGAAGGAGAACAAAATCCGGATTTGCCACAAAACGTGAAGCAAGAGCTGCAGGACGGCAGGCATTGTATGAATATGAGAATGTTGGTGAGGTAGTTGTTGACAATAATATTTCTTACTCAGATTTTCTTGATTTCTGGATAGAAAATGATTGTAAGAATACGTGTAAAGAACAGACGATTAAAGGATACGAGAAAAAAATTAAATTATATATTAAACCAGAGTTGGGAGCATACAGAATAAAATCTATAAATAAGGATAATCTTCAGGCATTTATTACAGATTTATACAATGATGGATTTTCAGTGAATACAGTTACTTCAATTAAGGGTTTGCTCACCAAGTCATTTAATTTTGCGGTAGACAGAAATTATATACCTGCGTCACCGGCAGTTAACCTTGTTATCCCAAAGAATAAACAGCCGGATAGACCTACTAGATTTAAGCAGCATATTTTCCTTGAAAAAGATCAGGTAGATAAGATATTTGAGAGATTTCCAAAGGGTACGAGCAGTTTTATTCCTTTAAAGATAGCTTATCATACAGGAATGAGACCGGGTGAGGTATTTGGGCTGATATGGGATGATATTGATTTTGTGAATAAGACTATAACAGTTAATAGACAGGTACAGTGGTATGCTGGTAAGAGAACTGAAGAAGAAAAAAAGAGGACTAATGGAACATCGGAGTTAAATGGATATTGGTATTTCTGTGAGCCAAAGTATAAATCATATAGAACGATTGATATAGACGATACACTACTCGATATTTTAAAAGAAGAATATGAAAAGCAACAGAGGGCATGTGAATATTATGACGAGTACTATTCACATTATTATTCAGATTTTAAGGTGACGGATGAAATATTAAGAAGAAACACAGTTTTTCCGCAAAACAGAATAGGTGAGACCTGTACAGAGCATGAAGTAAATTTTGTATGCAGGCGTGAAGATGGTTCATATGTAAGTTCGCGTACGATGCAGCATGTTTCAAGGATTGTGCACATGCAGCTGGTAATAACGGATTATGATACGTATAGTTTAAGGCACACACATGGAACCATGCTTGTTGAACAGGGCGCAGATATAATATATGTTCAGAGAAGATTAGGACATAAAAGTGCTGGAGCTAAGCCTGTGAGGAATCCTGAGAGGGAAAAGCCTAAATGGGAGGATACCATCACAAATCGAATGCTGCACTGGTCGTATACACCGGAGCAGAAAGAGGAAGTGAAGAAAGCTCTTGCTGCAGGCGTTCCCAAAGCAACGATTCTTACTTACTTCTATCCAGAGGTTACTGTGGAGAAGATGAGTTCATATCGGAAGAAGCAGTAAATGTTATCGCATAGGCACAGGAAATGTGGTATACTGTGCATATGTAAAAAAGAATGTGTTTTACAAATCGTTAAGGAAAGAATCGAAGGTGGTGCAAACGAAAAAGCAGTATTGAGACTTTTCATTAACTGCCCTTTCGTTTGCATCAATTTCGATTTTTTCTGGTTGAACAAAGCGCGTCAACTCTATATGGACTTTTAATTCTGACACTCTATTTATAATAGGATAGCGTGTACACATAGAAATACATAGAATTTATAATTCAGTCCTGTATTATGACACCAGAAATAAGCCTCCCTAGGGAAGCTAAAAAAATATACAGTTATGATACGTTAACAGAGCATATGTGGTTTTGGTTTTATAAAATGTTGTTCTGTAGGCAGAGGAATAATCTTACCACCACAGGAAGAGCACTTGCATATATCTTTATTATAAAGAAGACGGATAATGGCAGGTGCATCCATATCTTTCAGCTTGGAAATATATTTTTTGCAGCCAAGGATGTTTCTGCATAGGGTAATCTTTTTCTTCTTATTTCTGGATGAAAGAAGACCATAGT
>ENA-OQCX01000255-OQCX01000255.1-human-gut-metagenome-genome-assembly--contig:-NODE-255-length-28247-cov-2.419381_pt1 | contig 28247 bp, 30 predicted proteins | sample MGYA00242762_ERZ504587 | MGnify/ENA primary metagenome ERZ504587 (study PRJEB26092, sample SAMD00036337) | human gut metagenome | host: Homo sapiens | study: EMG produced TPA metagenomics assembly of...
CTTTACACACCAAGATATAGTACAGGGAGGAACATTAGAGTTCCAGATGGGCCCGAACCCTAATACAAACTGGGGAGCATCCGCCTCAGCCTGCCTCCCGACAATATGAAATAAAGTACAAAAATAAAAAACAAATCCAATATGAAGAATCAAACTAATCATCAGCCTCTTATGCTGCCTCCTGTTGTTTGTGACAGGATGCAGTACTTCCCATCAAGGGAACACGTACGACATCATGACCTATGGAGCCAAAGGAGACGGACAAACAGATGATGCCGCCGCTATACAACGCGCCATCAATGCCTGTTCCGCTGCCGGTGGCGGAACCGTAATCATTCCTGCCGGACACACCTTTCTATGCGGTCCGCTATATTTGAAATCCTATGTGAACCTTCATCTGGAACCCAACTCCCGATTGCTGGCCAACCCCGATGAAAGCATCTATACAGAAAGCGCATTCCGCGAAAACCGTGGCGAAGGAATGATGTGGATCAGTGGAAAAGACTTAAAACAAATATCCATTACCGGTACAGGAGAAATAGACGGAAACGGAATCGCCTTCATGGGCAAAGAGCTGGATGATTCCTACGAGCTGAAGCCCGTCACTGATTTTGACCCACGCCCACATGTGCTTACCCTTATCAATGCGGAGAAGACCGTTATCCGTGACATCACGATTCGGAACAGCGCCTATTGGACAATACACCTGATAGGCTGTTACGATGCCTTGATTGACGGCATCTCTTTATTGAATAATCTAAAAATACGCAACGGCGACGGTATTGATGTGGATCACTCCAAAAAAGTACGTATAGCGAACTGCTTCATTGAATCGGGCGATGACTGCATTTGCCTGAAGAATCGTCGGGAATTTGAAGAATATGGCTCTTGCGAAGATATTGTAGTGACTAATTGTGTCATGACTTCACGCTCATGCGCTATTAAGATAGGCTCGGAAAATATGGACAAGATTGATAATGTATTATTCAATAATTGCATTATCAAAAACAGCAACCGGGGCATCGGCATACAAAACCGGGATGAAGGTACTGTGAGCAATGTCATTTTCTCCAATATATTAGTAGACTGTATGTTCTATTCTGATGTATGGTGGGGTAAAGCGGAACCTATCTATGTCACCTCATACCCTCGTGCCGTAGGCAATCATAAAGATGCAGGCTGGCGTTTCCCCAAAGGTGCAACGAAAGGACACTCGGGAGAAGTCAGCAACATTTTCTTCAATCAGATTAAATGCACTAGTGAAAACGGCATTTTCGTAGGGGGAGACACTCCGGAGAAAGTGCATCATATCTATTTTGATGAAATAGATGTCAAGTTGTTAAAACGTACCGGTTATGAAGGCGGTGTGTATGACAAACGTCCTTGTAACGGAGATGGTTTTGTATATGACAAGACTTATGCTTTCTATCTGGACACCGCTTCGGATATCCGGATTACCGGCTGTAACATTTATTGGGCCTTCCCTCAATTGACACAAGCCGGAGGAGATATCAAAGAGAAGAATACAATACGTGTAAAAATAAACAAGAAATAATTATGACCCACATTCCATTCAAAGTTTCTTTGTTAAGACTGGTCTTCCTGCTGCTGCCCGTGACGGTCGCGGCACAGGAAGCCAGACTTTCTGATTACGTAGATCCCAGAATCGGTTCGGAAGGACTGGGACGGGTATTTATCGGCCCCTCCTGCCTTATGGTATGGTGAAACCATCGCCCGATTGCACTGTCCATCAATAGTGGTTGGCTGCCTATGCCCGAACAAGTCAACGGTTTCTCCCAAGTACACGTCAGCGGGACAGGAGGAGGTCCTAAATATGGCAACATACTTGTCATGCCTTTTGGCAAAGGTATGGATCAGCTCAATCATATAGACTATCGCAAAGATGAAACAATCCGCTTGGGCTATTATGCTACCGAATTCCAGAGAACAGGCATATATACTGAAATAACAACTGCTCCACGCGCCTCATTCTACCGATTCACCTATCCCGAAGATTCCTTAAAATCCCTGTTGGTTGACGCCGGCTTCTTCCTGGGTGAACAACCGACCCCCGATGCCCGCGAAGCACAACAATTTGTAGGTTCGGAAATTCAAATCATATCCGATCACGAAGTAATGGGATATACCCGTATTCGCGGAGGTTGGAATAACGGACGTGCCTACACCGTTTATTTTTATGCAGTAACCGACCATCCCTTTGTACAAACGACCACATGGAAAGGAAACCAGATCAGCAATGAACGATACCAGCCAGACTCCCAACAAAAAACCGGAGCTTTGTTGCGTTTCCCTTCTTCTGCAAATACCATTCAACTGAAAGTCGGAATTTCATTTATCAGTCTCTCAAAGCCAGAGAGAATGTATGGAACGAAATACCTCATTGGTCATTTGAGGACACCCGGCAAGCCTTATTGGCACAATGGGAAAACTTATTGCAACGCATTGATATAGCCTCAAATACACCCGAAAAATATAAGCGTATGTTTTATACCGGTATCTACCATACCATGTTAATGCCTGTAGACCGTACCGGTGAAAATCCATTATGGAGTGATCCGGAACCTTATTATGATGATTTTTATGCTATCTGGGACACCTACCGCACCTCAACTCCACTTATCACACTGATTGACCCTCAAAGAGAAACAGACATTGTACGTTCACTGATCAATATCTATAAACGGGACGGCTACATGCCTGATGCACGAAGCGGAAATTGTAACGGACGGACACAAGGCGCTCCAACGCCGAAATTGTTATAGCCGATGCATTTGTAAAAGGACTACCAAACATAGATTACCATCTGGCTTTGGAAGCTATGCTGAAAGATGCGACCATACCGCCCGGAGGTAACGAAGAAACGGAGGAAGAGGCGGACTGATTCCTTATCTGGAATTGGGATATATTCCATACGGTATTCCCCGAGCCGGAAACCGCACAATAGAATACTCCTATTGTGATTATGCCATAGCCTTAGTAGCAAAAGGACTAGGCAAGACAGACTTGTACCAGCAATACTTGAAACAATCTTCCAACTGGAAGAACTTGTGGCGGACCGATTATGAACATGCAGGAGTCAAAGGATTCATACTTCCCCGGGATAAAGAAGGAAACTGGTTAGACAAAATACCTTTCGGAAACTCCCATATCCAGAAACCCACCTTCACATATACCCCCGTTACCTTTGAGGCCCTTGGTATACTCCTTGGTGGAACATGTTCTTTTATGAAGCCTCCTCCTGGGAATATTCACTCAGCATTCCGCATGACGTACCCGGACTCATTGAACAATGTGGCGGAAAAGAGAAGTTTGACGAACGGCTGGATATTTTCTTTGACAAGGGTTTCTTCAATGTGAATAATGAGCCTCCTTCCTCACTCCCTGCCTATACCACTGGGTAGGGCGTCCGGATAAAAGCGGCGACCGCATCCATGAAATTATCCAGAAGAACTATAATGACGGTTCTGCCGGTCTTCCCGGAAATGATGACTCCGGAGCCATGTCATCGTGGTTGGTATTCCACATGATGGGGTTGTACCCCAATGCCGGACAAGACTATTATTTAATCCATACCCCTCTACTGACAGAGAGTCGTTTCCATTTACAGGAAGGCAAAACATTCACGATCAAAGCCGAAGGGCTTTCCGAAAAGAACAAGTATATCCGGTCGATTTTATTAAATGGAAAGAATTATCCATATTCCGCCATCCGCCATAATGATATCATCAAAGGAGGCGAGTTGGTTTTAAAAATGGGCCCCAGTCCCGGTAACTGGGGGAGCAAACTATTTCCTGAATCTAAAGAGTAACATACGATGAAGAAAAAACTTTTTATATGCTTTCTGCTTATCGGCAGCCTGATGGGAAATGTAATGGCACAAGATATCATTACCAACCCTCTGTTATTTGTATTCAAACTGCATGGACAAACCCGAAAGTACCAATTTACTTTCAATCAGTCCAACGACACCCTTTATCTGCATTGGGGAATTGAAAGAAACACCCGATGGCAATCAGGCAGCTACGCCATGCCCCAAGAAGCTTTAAAAACGGCGGTCAGACTAAGCTTCTTACAGCCGGAAGACGGACAGCATATCTGTCTCCCCATTCAAGAAACCTTTGCCCTACTTTCAGCAACCGCTTTTCAGGAATTGAAAAGCCAAAAGGCATTTCATTATAATCAGACAGAATACCAACTGGCTGATACCAAGTCACAAGCTATGGGCTATTCCTTACTGCATGTAAACGACTCAGTAGACGGATGCGAAATGTGGATAATGGATAATCCGGATTTCCCTCTGATATGGGAAATACAAAATAATCCGCTCGGCATCAATTGGAAAGTAGCTCCCATAGATCTCCCCGCACACAATCTGAAAGAAGAAATCATCCAAAGCCCGGAAAAAATGGGTAGCATCTATTATGCTTATCCCACACCAAACGGCATACAAACTCCGGTACCCGAAGGTTACAGTCCTTTCTACATCAGCCATTACGGACGCCATGGGTCCCGCTGGATGACTTCGGACGAACGTTATCTAGAAGTCATTCGTGTCTTTGATACGTTTCACAATAAATCAGGACTTACCGATTTAGGTGAAGATGTGAGGCTCAGACTCCAGAAAGTATGGGAAAATGCCCGTGGGCGCGGAGGAAACCTGACCCCATTAGGAGAACGACAACACAAAGCCATTGCCAAACGGCTTTATCAACAATATCCCCATATATTCCGGGACAGCGCCAACATATCAGCGCGTTCGAGCGTTTCCGTACGTTGTATCATGAGCATGTCCGCATTCACAGAACAACTGAAAGAACTAAACCCCTCCCTCCAGATCACCCGCGAAGCCAACCAAAGACACATGGACTACATTGCCTATACTTCACCCGAAGCCGAAAAGCTGGGTTCGGCAAGTGCGCCATGGAGAACAGCTTTCCATACATTCGAAGAAAATCATATTCATCCGGAACGTTTAATCGCTTCACTTTTCAAAAATCCCAAAGAAGTCAGGAATCCCCGCGAGCTCATGATGGGACTTTATTGGATTGCTTCCGACATGCAAGATGTAGAGTTGCCTCTATCCTTTTATGATTTGTTTGAAAAAGAAGAATTATTCGGTATCTGGCAGTCTGTGAATTATCGGATGTATATTTGCAATGCCAATGCTCCCGTCAATCAGGGAGCAGCTCCCGAGAGTGCAAAATCTTTATTGAAGAATATTATAGAAAGTGCCGACCGCGCCATCCGTGAAGGAACTCCTTGCGCCACCCTCCGTTTCGGACATGATACCAACCTGATCCGTCTGTTGGCACTCATGCAAGTAGAAGGATGCTCCAATCAAGAAACAGATCCCGACCGATATTACCTGGCCTGGCAAGATTTCCGTGTTTCACCTATGGGAGCCAACCTTCAATTAATCTTTTTCAAGAATAAGCAAGGAGAAGTTATTGTAAAATTGCTACATAATGAAAATGAAGTCAAATTACCCATTGACAGCCCTATTGCCCCTTATTATAAATGGGAAACGGTGAAAGCATTCTACAATCATTTATAAACATACAAATTGAGAAACAGCAACTTTCCTTCAAAGTCCAATCTCCCTATTAACTAAGGCTTTTCTTGCCTACAATTAAGCCTTTTCTTACGGTTACCTACTACAGACTCCCTCAATGGACCGTAGAGTCCATTGCAGCAGACTGTATAGTCCACCCAAGCAGACCTTACAGTCCACTGGCGGAGTCTGTAGCAGATGACTGTAAAAAAAGCTTAACTATATGGAAGAAACGGCTTACACAACCACTCTATTCCGGTTTTATCTTTTTCAGATAATCAGAAGGAGCCATACCGAATTCATCTTTAAAACACTGACGGAAATAGACCGTACTGTTAATTCCCACCTTGAATGCAACCTCTGAAATATTGTATTTCCCTTCTAATAACAGACGTTCCGCATATTGCATCTTTATTTTGCGGATATATTCATTGGTGGAAAGTCCGGTCAATGCCTTCATCTTCCGATATAGGGTAGAATTACTCATACACATGGCGTCCGACAAATAACCGATATCAATTTTCTCAGAAGAAAGACGATCTTCAATCAGCTTGTTAATCTTCTCAAGGAACTCATTATCCAATTTATTCATAGACTCGGTTACTGCCGCACGTTTGTCAATGAGTATGGAATTCGTATTAAAACGCTCTGCCAACAACTTGCGGGATTCAAGCAAATTATGGATACGGCTATGCAACAAAGTAGCACTGAAAGGCTTTGTCAGATAAGAGTCAGCACCTACTTGATACCCTTCTTCCTTATCTTGCAAAGAATCCTTTGCCGTCAGCAAAATAATGGGAATATGGCTGGTACGCAAGTCTTCTTTCAATTTCCGGCACATCACAATGCCGTTCATCACCGGCATCATGATATCACTGACTATAATATCAGGAATGCAGCCCAACGCTTGTTCCAAACCTTGTTCACCATTGGCGGCAGTCCTCACTTCAAAATCGTCCGAGAAAGATTCTACAATATAATCACAGATGTCCCTATTATCTTCCACTATCAGCAGAATACGCTTACCACTATGCACAGGTTCTATATTTTCTTCTTTTTCGTCCTTTTCATCGGAAGTTTTCTCCGTCGAGTCAGCATGCAGCACATGAGGATACGTGTTATCCGTCAGCAGACTGACATAAAAAGTACTTCCCACATTCAAAGAACTTTCAACCCTGATCTCCCCCTCATGCAAAACTACCAGGTTCTTTACCAGAGCCAGACCAATACCTGTTCCTGAAGCCTGATGTTCGCTTCCCTCTTGATAATAACGGTCAAAAATATGAGGCAATGCATCGGGAGCAATACCGAAACCGGTGTCACTCACACTGATTTCCGTATGGTGTATATTATTCCGGACCACCTGATGTAATCCTAAAGTTATAGTTCCTTTCTCTGTATATTTTATAGCATTGGAGATCAAATTATCCAGTATAATCGTTACTACCTCCTTATCAAAAAACAAAGACATATCTTCCTGCTCAATCTCAAGACAGAAATCAATCTCAGGTTTCCGGTTCAATTCCTTATACTTCAGTCCGATCTCGTGTACAAGGGCTGCCAGATTGTCACGACTTACACATAATTTCTTGTTTTGGGTTTCCGTTTTTCTGAACTCCAGTATCTGATTAATCAGGTTCAACAACCGGATGGCGCTTTGATGGATAACCGATATTTTCTGTGAATCTTTCCCTGATAAAGAATTACTTTTCTGCATATCTTCCAACGGTCCCAGAATCAACGTCAAAGGGGTACGCAATTCATGTGTGATATTGGTATAGAAACGTAAACGCTCATTATTCAGCTCCTGTTCCTGCTCATGATTTTTCTTCTCCAACTCATAGAGAGACTCCATATCCAGTTTCTTTTTATAGGCATGAAGAATAAAATACAGGACAGAAACACCCGAAAGAATATAAAATAACTTGGCCCACCACGTAAGCCATACAGGCGGGTCAATACGGATATCCAGAGAAGCTATCTCATCCGCCCATTCCTGATTCCGTATTCTTGTCTTTACCTGAAAACAATAATTTCCCGGAGGTATATTACGGAAAGTCACATTATTAGGATCGGTTACTGTATACCATGAATTTTCCAACCCTTTCAACATATAAGCATATTCCACTTGATCGGCCAAGGCATAATTCTGTATATTGAAGGTGACGCTGAAGTTATTTTGCATATAGCTTAAACGTACTGCAGGACATCCATGAAGTTCTATCATCTTTTCCTCACTTTTTCTTTCCGATATTGGTACAAATATTCTCAAGCCTGTCATAATAGCTGAAGGAGCTTCACGCTTTGCCAATACCATTTCAGGATTAAAACGACATAATCCATTTAAAGAGCCAAAGTAAATATTGCCATCATAATCATGAGTAACACTACCACTCATAAAACCAACAATAGGAACTCCATCCCATCGCCCATAATTATAAAGCTATTCTTAACCGCAATATAGCAACTTATCCCTTTATTTGTACTACACCAAATACGCCCGGAAGCATCTTCCATAATAGCACGTATATGGGCATTCTCCAAACCATCTCCTCTTTTAAACACCTGGTACTTCATATTGTTTGGAGAAGGAAAGCATACTAACCCTTCACCAGTAGCTACCCATATACGCTTCTTACTATCTCCATAAATACTATTAATTGTATTTGAAGGGAATTGCTCTGCCGTATAAAAATGTTTTAATCATTTTAAAGTCTGGCGAATATACTAAAACTCCACCTCCAAATGTACCTACCCAAAGAAAGCCTTGCTCGTCTTTAAAGAGACAACGTACTTGTTCATTCTCTATATAATGCTCCAAAAAAAAGTTGTCCATCCAAGCCTGCTTTATAAACCCCTTCACTAGTACCTATCCATATGGTATGATGATCATCCTCATAAATAGCACGAACATCAATCAAAGCTTTATCTTTAGAGAATACTTGACGAAAATACTTCTGAGTTCTATTATAGTAACATAGCCCACCATTAAATAGTCCAAACCATAAATTCCCTTTCGTATCACATAAAGATGCTTGAACAGGATTTCCATTCAAATCTCCATCATCCGCTCCATATATAGCGACTCTTTTCCCTTTTGAAAAAACATTAATATCACCTCCATTGGTACCGATCCATAATACTCCATCTTGGTCTACACAAACCGTACTAATCATTTTGTCTGTTAAATTTTTCTCTGCTGTTGGAATAGGAGAATAAATTATAAACATTAAATAAAGAAGAGTCACGGCTTAAGAAGTTAATTCCTCCACCCCATGTACCTGCCCATATATTATTAAAAGAATCTTGAAACAAGCAACGAACGCTAGAACTAGACAAACCATATTCATCATTACTTGCTTTTATATAATTAAATCGTACATCTTCCGAAGACACAAATAACCGTTACGTTAAATCCAATACAGCAAATTCCCCCAAATTCTGTAGCAAGCCAAAGCCTATTATCATCCATCTGTCTAATATCAAATACAACATGTTTTCCCCCTTTAGCCTCTTTAAAGTGAATAAAACTTTCTGATTCCGGATTGAACAAAGCCAGCCCTTCGGAGGTTCCCAACCAAATATTATTATTTCTATCCTTATAAATACAGACAACTCCATCCCCTGGCAAACTATTAGGATCGTTAGGGTTATGCCTAAAATTCTTTGCTTTTTTATCTTTTATAGAAATTATACTAAATCCATGAAAAGCATGAGCCACATACAGATTACCATCTCCCCCATCAACAACTGACCATACATTATTACTTCCCAGTCCAGGTACAGTTTCTGTATTATAATGTATAAAATTTCCAGTCTTCTTATCTAAATAATCAATTCCATTCCAATACGTAGTTATCCATAGATTTCCATCAGATGCAGGCTTTATGCTGGTCACATCGTCAGTAATCAAACTATTATGATCTCCAGGATCATGTTTATAAATAGTGAAAGTATTATTACTATAATTATAAGCATTCAATCCCGCACGTTGCGTACCAATCCATAATATAGAATCTATAGGATCATCTAACAAACAATTTAGTTCATTGCCTGTAATATGTAATTTATCAGGAATATCCTTATAATAGGAGATAAAATGTACCCCATCAAATTTATTTAATCCTTCTTCTGTAGCAAACCATAAATAGCCTTGTTTATCTTGAGCAATACTCAATACATTATTATTAGACAATCCTTCCATTGCTCCCAGCTTTTTAACTGAGTATGATTGTGCCCATATACATTCCGGTAACACCAATAACAACAAAACAAGTATATTTTTCATAATACTAAATATCGTTTTTTAATTGATTATTCAAAAATACAAAGAAAATACATATTTAAGATATCTAAATCATGCATTGCATGATTTACTATCCATTTCTGCAAGATTCATATAACTTTATTAATTTTCCTTCACCTACATTTGCAGTCGGAAAACAAAATAAGAAACAATGTTTAATCTTTAAATCCTAATTTTATGAGGCATTTAAAATTTTTATGCACATGTGTCATACTACTACTCACATCAGTAGCAGTATTTGCACAAACGCAAATCACAGGACATGTAGCTGATATGAAAGGAGAAGCTATCATTGGAGCTAATGTCACCCTTAAAGGAACCACAAATGGAACTATCACAGATTTTGACGGTCACTTTACACTCAATGTAAATGACCCCAACGGAATAACTAGCAGTTTCATTTATTGGTTACAAAACAAAAGAAGTGAAATTGGAGAAAAAACCATTTTCAGATTATTCTTGAAGAGGACACTGAAACTTTAGACGAAGTGTAGTAGTAGGTTATGGTACACAAACAAAGAAAAGTTTAACAGGAGCAGTTAGTGACGTTAAATCCGATGCACTAACCCGTTCAGTTTCTACCACTACTGCCGGAGCTTTATCTGGGAAAATAGCAGGAATTTCCACACGCGCAGTGGATGCTCGACCAGGTAGAGGAATCAATCTTGAAATCCGTAATATGGGAAGTCCTCTATTTGTTATAGATGGTATTCCTTATGGAGGTATGAACAGTCGTGACTGGTTACAAGCATCAGATGTATCCGGCAATGATGTTTTTAATGCACTAAATATTGAAGACATTGAAAGTATTACCGTATTAAAAGATGCCTCTGCTGCCATCTACGGTCTGCGTGCAGCCAATGGTGTAGTTTTAGTTACAACCAAAAAAGGAAGGAAAAACGAAAAAGTCAGCATCAATGTTAATGGATATTATGGCTGGCAAAACTTAACTCGCTTTCCCAAATTAGCTAATGCCGGACAATATGTGAGAGGCTTGGCTGAAGCTGCACAGAACAGAGGTGAAGATCCTAATAATCTTTATACTCCAGAAGAATTAGCCAAATGGCAAGCTGGTACCGAGCCGGGATATAAAAGTTATGATTATTATGATATGGTAATGAGAAAGAATGTACCACAGTATCATATCAATGCTAATGTTACGGGTGGCTCAGATAAAACAAATTATTATCTTTCTGTTGCTCATACCAGTCAAGATGCCATGATGCGAGACTTTAAATATCAACGTACTAACTTCCAATTAAATCTTGATTCCAAAATTACAGATCATTTCACTGTAGGTGCACAAATTAGTGGAAAATATGAAAAAAGTGAAGATGTAGGTCTACCTGGTGGAGACGGATATTATACGGCTATTTTAGCAATGTTTAAGATGCAACCTATCGAAAGTCCATACGCTAATGATAACCCGGAATATATTAATAATGTGCATGAAAATGGTTATAATCCGGCTGCATTTAGACGTGACATTGCCGGCTACAAAGACAATTTAACCCGTAATGCTAATATCAATGCTTATGCACAATATGATTTCAAATTTGGTTTAACAGCAAAGGCCACTTTCTCCTACAATTATACAAACAGTCGTTTTGACGGTTATCAATACGCATATCAAATCTATACATATGATAAAGCAAATGACACCTATAATGGGACACCAGCCACAGGACGATGGAGAAGTCAGATAGATCGTAGTGTACCGGCACGTTATATGCAACTACAATTGAACTATACAAAACAGTTTAAAAAACATAATATTTCAGCAGTCTTAGGCTATGAAGCTTCTGATTATGACTGGAGTAAGAAAACTTATGGAACGGAACCTTCCACTGACTATCTGCCATTATTACAATTTGATGAACTCAATAGTTTGGTGATGAATGGAGTTATGAAGCACGTGCCGGTTGGATTGGGCGTATCAATTATAATTTCGCCCACAAATACTTAATCGAAATATTAGCCCGCTATGACGGTTCATATCTATATGCACCAAGCAAGCGCTGGGGATTTTTCCCTGGAGTATCAGTAGGTTGGAGAATATCAGAAGAAAAATTCTTCGAAAAGTTAAGACCGGTCATAGATGATCTGAAAATACGCGCATCTATCGGTCAAACTGGTACAGAAAAAGATGTAAAGCTATTTGACTACTTAAGTGGTTATAACTGGAATCAAGGTAATGCTGTATTAGACGGTGAAGTTGTATCCGGACTTAATCAAAGAGGATTGCCTGTGACAAATTTATCTTGGACAAAAAATACAACATCAAATATTGGTTTTGACTTGACCATGTTTAACAGCCGGCTAAAAATTACAGCAGATGCATTCCGAAAAGATATTACTGGCGTGCCAGCAGCTCGTTATGATGTATTGCTGCCTAATGAAGTAGGTTACAAATTACCTAACGAGAACCTAAATAAACAAGCATATATCGGTGCAGAAGCAATGGCTACTTGGACTGATCATATCGGTGATTTGAATTATACCATTAGTGGCAATTTTACATTCTCACGCTATAAAAGTATTGAAACTTATAAGCCTCGTTTCAATAATTCCTGGGATGAATATCGTAATTCTGCAGAAGGACGTTGGGGAGGCATATATTGGGGATATCAAGTAATTGGGCAATTCCAATCGGAAGAAGAAATACTTAACTATCCGGTTAACTTAGACGGACAAAATAATCGGACACTACTCCCTGGTGATCTTATTTACAAAGACGTAAATGGTGATGGCATTATCAACGGTATGGATGAACGCCCTATAGGTTACCCCGAAGGTTGGGCTCCTATCATATCATTCGGCGGTAATATCGGTTTAGAATGGAAAGGTATTGACCTTAATATTGACCTTTCCGGAGGTGCTATGCAAGGATGGAGACAAAATTATGAACTCGCTAATGCATTCCACGGCAATGGCAATTCACCTGAATATTTATTAGAAGACCGTTGGCACCGTGCTGATTTATATGATCCCAATAGCGAATGGATTCCTGGACGTTATCCAGCTATTCGTAAAGGTGAGTTCAGCTATAATAACAAAAATAGCGATTTTTGGCTACATAATGTACACTACTTACGCATCAAGAATTTAGAAATCGGCTATAGTTTGCCTATTAAATGGACAAAAACTGTCCATGCACAAAAAATACGTATCTATGCCAATGTTTCGAATTTATGTTCATTCGATAATGTACATCAGTTCGGGATTGACCCTGAAATTACAGCCGCAGCAGCAGTAGTATATCCACAGCAAAGAACATTCCTTCTTGGATTTAATGTAACATTCTAAAACGATATTATTATGAAAAAAAATTATATAAAAATATTTTTGTTGGGAGCTGCCATTACGTCTTTATTATCAAGTTGTGGTGACGGATGGTTCGAAAGAGATCCCAAAAACATCCTTACCAATGAACAAGTATGGAACGACCCTGCCATGATAAAATCACAATTAGCCAACCTATATGATAGAATTCCCCAATTACATGGCAACTTTAACACAGGTGGTATGTGTGAAACTGATGATGCAATGTATTGTGGTACTTTAGACCAGAATTATCGTAACGAACTGCGTTATGGAAATGATTACGGACGTTGGTGGGACTATGAATTCATACGTGATATCAATATGTCCATTGAGAACATTACTAAATATGGAACAGAAATCTCCGAAGAAAGCAAAAATCAATTTATTGCCGAATTTCGCTTTATACGAGCTTATGTTTATTTCGAACTTGTAAGACGTATGGGAGGAGTACCGCTGATCACCCAAACATTAGAATACGATTTTAATGGTGATCCTTCTTATCTTCGTACCCCACGTGCGAAAGAACATGAAATTTACGATTTTATTTACAAGGAATGCGAAGAAATCAAAAATCAATTAGGCAACGCAAACAGCCAAACTCGCGCCAACTATTACACTGCATTAGCATTAGAAAGCCGTGCCATGTTATACGCTGGTTCCATAGCTAAATACAATGCTTTAAAAACTCCCAATATTGTAACTTCCGGTGGAGAGGTAGGTATTCCTTCAGACATGGCAAACGGTTATTACCAAAAATCATTATCTGCTTCAAAAGAAATTATAGAAGAAGGAGGGTATGAACTCTATAACAAAGAAGAAGACAAGGGAATCAATTTCTATAAAATGTTAATGGATAAAACCGGAAATAAAGAAGTTATTTGGGTAAAAGATTACCAAAATCCTTTAAAGGTACATAGTTTCGGATATGATAATGTTATTCATCATTTAAGAGAAGATAATGACAACTCTTCTTGTATTGGCCCATCATTAGGATTAGTAGAGGCCTTTGACTATTTAGACGGGACCTCAGGAACATTACACTATAAAACGGCAACGATTATATCGTTTATAAAAATCCTAGTGATATTTTTGCCAATAAAGATGCTCGTTTATATGGTACTATTATTTATCCCGGTACCAAGTTCAGAGGTCAGGACGTTGATATTCAAGCCGGAGTAGCTGTATGGAATGATATTAATGGCTCTTACGATTTACTTACTGATCCCAGCTTGGGGAGTTTCTATACAGACAATAAAACTTTTGTAGGTCAAGACGGTCCCAAACCAACACCCCTAACGTTAGCAACACCGGATTTATATTCGCAAATTCATAAGTGAAGCTTCCGGTTATACACTTCGTAATTATGCCGAAAACTGGTGGCCTTGGTTCCGTTTAGGAGAAATTTATCTCAACGCTACTGAAGCAGCTTTTGAATTAAATGATGAAACAAATGCATTGCATTATATCAATAAACTACGCGAACGTGCAGGTTTTCCCGCCAATAGTTTAAATAAACTTACAATAGAGAAAATTCAAAATGAACGACGCGTGGAATTAGCTTTTGAAGACCACCGCTATTTTGATATGAAACGTTGGAGAATAGCAGATGCTGTTTGGAACGGAAATGAGGATAATGATCAAGCCATTGTTTATGGACTATACCCATATCGTATTGCTAAAGCTAAACCTGGTACTCAAGATCAAGATAAATACATTTTTGTGAAAACAAGATCTGAACGTTTCAAAGTAGCTAGAACTTTCCAACAGTCCAACTATTATTCATTCATTGAGGATGCTGTTATCAATAATAATCCAACAATTGTCAAAAACCCATTCCAATAAAAACAAAAAATTATGAGAAAAATATATATTTTATTATTATAATATGTTGTCTGCTTACAGCCAACAGTTGCAGTTATGACAATTTTGATGAACCTAAATCCATGTTAACAGGAAAAGCCATTTATAATGGTGAACCTGTATCCGTTAGAAGTGGAAGTTCCGAATTTGCCCTATTTCAAGACGGATATGCCTTACATGGTTCTATCCCTGTCTATATCGCACAAGACGGAAGTTACTCAGTGAACCTATTCAACGGAGATTATAACTTGTACGCGTTGGTAATGCACCTTGGGAAAGGCCATCCAATGATACGATTCGGATTACAGTTAAAGGGAATACCATACAAGATATCCCAGTAACACCTTACTTTTTTATTAAAGATGTTTCATTTACTAAGAGTAACAACAAAATTGTTGCAAAATTTACAGTTAACAAAGTTATTGCTAATGCTAATATGGAAGATGTAAGTCTTTATCTAGGAAAAGGCATCCTAACAGATAACAATCAAAAAGAAGCGACGTTGAGTTTAGGAAACAAGATTCCTCTAGAACAAGAGACCAGCGCTGAAATAGACATTCCAAACAATCTGATCAATAAAACATATATTTATGCTCGTATAGGAGTAAAGTCTGACAAATCCTCAGAATATTGCTATAGTCAATCCATTAAGGTAGAGTTGAAGTAAATAAAACTGATAGAATACAAAAACAAGGGGAAATATCGCAAGTTGGTATTTCCCCTTTTAAAATTAACAAACCTATGTTACACATTTATTTTCAATCAAAATTGATCATCTTAATTTTGCTCTTCACTTCTATATGCAATGTGCAATGCGCTCAACATCCTGCCATTCACTTTGAAATAGAAACAGACCAACCCTGTCAAACCATGGACTATTTCGGAGCATCAGACTGTTGGAGCATGCAATTTATCGGCTTATGGCCGCAAGAAAAACAAAACCAAGTAGCCGACTGGCTGTTCAGTACGGAAAACCATGAAAACGGACAACCTAAAGGAATCGGTCTGTCTTTATGGCGTTTCAATGTAGGAGCCGGAAGTGCGGAACAAGGAGAAGCCAGCCAGATAGCCTCTCCCTGGATGCGTGCCGAATGTTTCCTTCAGGCAGATGGTAACTATAATTGGAATAAACAACAAGGGCAGCGCAACTTCCTGCGTCTGGCAAAAGAACGGGGTGTAAACAAATTTTTGGCATTTCTTAATTCACCTCCCGTATATTTCACACAAAACGGTCTTGCCACCAACACAGGCCGTGGAGGAACCTTAAACTTAAAGGAAGAGCATTATAAGAATTTTGCCCGTTTTCTTGCCAATGTCATAAAAGGGGTGGAGAAACACGATGGAATCAAGTTCAATTACCTCTGTCCATTCAATGAACCGATGGGCATTGGAACTGGATTGGCCCCAAACAAGAAGGTACACCGGCTACCAACCGCGAAATAGCCCGTGCCATACGCCTCATCAGTAAAGAGTTCGTAAATAACCAAATTGACACACAGATTCTAGTCAATGAGTCCTCTGACTATCGTTGTATGTTCGATACTCACATGACTAATTGGGAACGGGGGTATCAAATCCAGTCTTTCTTTAATCCGGACAGTACAGCCACCTATCTGGGTGATACTCCCAATGTTCCCCAGCTGATGGTAGGGCATAGTTATTGGACTAATACTCCTCTGAATAATTTACATGATATCCGTTGTCAATTAAAAGATACTTTAGACAAGTATAAGGTGGATTTCTGGCAGACAGAAACCTGTATCATGGGCAATGACGAAGAAATCGGCGGAGGCGGAGGATATGACTTCACCATGAAGACAGCATTATATGTAGCACGGATCATTCATCATGACATTGTATATGCAGGTGCTCGCAGTTGGCAATGGTGGCGATCTATCGGTGGAGATTATAAGGACGGATTAATCCGTGAGTATAGTGATCCGACTTTTCTGAATGGTGAGGTGAAAGACTCCAAATTAATGTGGGCTTTGGGAAACTACAGTAGATTTATACGCCCGGGAGCTGTTCGGAAAGCAATTATAGCCAAAGACAACCAAGGGAAAATCATTCCTGAAGGCGATACGGATGTAACCGGACTAATGTGTTCAGCATACCAAAATACAGACGGAAAGGAGGTTTTCGTTATGATTAATTATGCAGCGGAAGATAAAGAGTTTACTTTCTATCAGCGTAACGGAATTATAAAAAACTGGACAATCTATCGTACTTCGGATAAAGATGGAGAGAATCTTCTACCGGTAGGAAGCATCAAAAACCATGAAAAAGTTGTGATCCCGGCACGTTCCATTATTACGTTGGTCACTCAATAATACTCCAATATATAAAGAAATAAGGTTGGCTCTTTGTGAAGAGTTCAGCCTTATTCTCTTCTTAAAATACATTTCGGTTCTCAATCCTTCCTTTTTATACTGCTTTCCCTCACCTGCAAACAAGTAGGAATAATGATTTGCCTGATTTTTTTATCTCCCTTAATCTTATCAATCAACATCTGACATGCGGCTTCCCCCATCTTATAAGTCTGATGCGAGACGGCCGAAAGGCGAGGCACTACATAATTGGCATGTTGCTCATCTGTATACCCAATAAGCGCTATATCCTGAGGAATACGAAGATTATGATTTCTAATCACTTCCATAGCGGCAAATGCCAATGTATCATTCATGGCAAGAATTGCATCGGGAGGCTCCGGAAGCGATAATAAAATTTCTGTAGCTATTTTCCCTTCTTCAAAATCAATTTTCCGACACACAACCAAATCTTTCTCAATAGGTATCTTATTTTCCCTTAACGCTTCAAGGTAACCATGTTTTCTCTTTCTTACTATATCCAGATGGTTTGCACCACCGATAAAAGCAATCCGTTTGCTTCCATGATCCAACAAGTGCTGTGTCGCCATCTGAGCAGAATATACTCCATCAGCCACTACCGTAGAAAAACGGTCAGGCATGCAAACACGATCAAATAGAACAAGCGGCATATTCATATCATCCAAACTCAACCAATGGGCATAATCTGTTGTTTCTTGAGATAAACAACCTATAATACCTTCCACATGCATATTGACCAAATTCTCAATATTTCTTTTCTCATGGTCGTATGACTCATGGGAAGTCGTGATGATAACAAAATAGCCGTTTGCTATAGCGGTATCTTCTATACCACTTAAAATAGACGCAAAGAAATGAGTAACAATATCAGGTACAATTACTCCAATGGTACGGGGAGTATTTTTCCGGAGACTCATAGCAAAAGGATTGGGGTGATAATTCATCTCTTTTGCCAATTTTTGAGCTTTAATACAAAGTTCCCGACTGATTTCGGGACTATTTTTCAAGGCACGGGATACTGTAGGTATGGATACACCTAATATCTGTGCCAAATCTTTCAATGAAGTACGTCTCGATTCTGCCATATCAATGCTGTAAACGGTGATTCACCTACAAAGAAAGCATATTCTCACCAATATACATACAAAGAGTGCATTTTTTAGTGATAAGATTAGTGGTAAATACTGCGATATGCACCCACTATTCACCACCAACCACTTATCACTAATAAATCGTTCCGCGCATCCGGTCTTCGAATGCAGCTAAAGCAGCCTTGGCGCCTTCCCCCATTGCTATAACTATCTGTTTATAGGAAACATCCGTTACATCTCCGGCAGCATAGATACCTTTTACAGAGGTCCGGCCATTTTTATCAGTCAGAATTTCACCCATGCGGTTCGTTTCCAGCAATTCTTTAAACAAAGTGCTATTGGCAGTCAAACCTATTTGGACAAAAATACCATCCAAGGCAAAGATCTCTTCTTTTTCGGATGAACGGTCTTTCTTTATAAGCCCCACCACTTTATCACCGTTTCCTAACACCTCTACCGTTTGAGTATTAGTAATAATATCCACATTGGGCAGCTTTTAGCTTTCTCCTGCAAAACAGTATCCGCTTTCAAAGTATCCATGAATTCGAATACAGTCACTTTGGAACAGACTCCCGCCAAATCAATAGCAGCCTCAACCCCGGAGTTTCCACCACCTATGACTGCTACTTCCTTATCTTTATAAAATGGTCCGTCACAATGAGGACAGAAAGCAACTCCATGACCGATGTATTTTTCTTCACCGGGAACATTCAATTTTCTCCAATTCGCCCCGGTAGCAATGATCAATACGGGAGCCTTATACGTTTCTCCACCTTTCACAGACAACACTTTCATGCCCTCTGCCACTTCCACTTTCTCTATCCGGCGATTTTCTAAAATATCAATATGATATTCCGCCAAATGTTTTTTCAGATCCTGGGCCAACTGTTTACCGGTAGTCTGAGGCACAGATATCAAGTTCTCAATCCCCATCGTTTCATTGACTTGTCCACCAATACGCTCGGCTATTATTGCTACTTTCAACCCTTTACGAGCCGAGTAGATAGCAGCTGTCGCACCGGCAGGACCAGCACCGGCTACCAGTACATCATATTCTTTTGTCTCAACAGCTTCCAATTCCACCGAACCGTAACGGGCTTCCAGCTTCTCCAACAGATCCCCCATACTGCTACGCCCCACATGAATCTGTTCACCATCAGCAAATACAGTAGGAACGGCCTGTACTTTCATCCGTTCTACTTCTTCTTCATTTATAGATCCATCTACTGCCTCATGGCGTATCTGACCATTCAGAAGTACCATCATATTCAAAGCTTGAACACATCGGGACAATTGGTACAGGTGAGAGACAAATAGGTGGTCAAACTAATCGGCCCCTGTAATGCCTTGATACGTCTGGTAATAAACTCGTCCGGAAAATTCTTTCCTTTGCCGTCAGCATTCAGAACAGCATCAACAAAGAAGTAAATTCATGACCACCAGGTACGGCACGAAATGTGATTCCCGTATCCTTTCCTTCTTTTAAAAGGATAAACTTCAGCCCTTCACTATCCTGCAACCGACAGGAAAGTTTATCCGAACAGGAAGCCACTTCTTCCAACGAGTCCACCAACTCGGCACGACTTTCGTGCTGAGGGTGGACAAAGATGTCAAAAGTATAGTGCGCTTCCAATTGGGCAAAAAGACCTTTTAACTGATCTTTTATCGCACTATCTAACATGAGTTCTATACTTTAAATTTTACCTACCAAATCAATACTCGGTTTCAAGGTCTCAGCACCTTTCTTCCATTTAGCAGGACAAACCTCACCATCATGAGTGGCTACAAACTGGGCAGCTTCTACCTTACGAAGAAGTTCATCAGCATTACGCCCGATGCTGTTGTCCTGAATTTCAGCTAATTTGATCTTGCCTTCGGGATTCACTACAAAAGTACCACGATAAGCCATACCGTCTTCTTCAATCATCACACCAAATGCACGCGACAAAGCACCTGTAGGATCTGCCAACATCGGATAAGTGATTTTGCGGATACTTTCAGACGCATCATGCCATGCTTTATGAACGAAATGTGAATCGGTGCTTACAGAATATACTTCCACTCCCATTTCTTTGAACTGATTATACTTTTCAGCAATATCTACAAGTTCGGTAGGGCATACAAACGTAAAGTCAGCAGGATAGAAGAAGAAAATAGCCCATTTACCTTCAATATCTTTATTAGTTACGGTTTTAAACTCTCCATTATGGAATGCCTGAACTTTAAATTCAGGAACTTGTGAATTAATAATTGGTTCCATACTCTTTTTATTTTTAAATTAAAACTAATTTTTAAATTGTAATTATTACATTTGCAAAGGTAACCGACTTCAGCACCTTCCACAATACCTAATTATTAGGATTATATAGAACAAGATTCATCATAAATAGGTATTGGACAAACGATTTTTTAAGTGAATTTTGCATGTAATTAAAAGGATGCTAAATGTTTTAACAACAATAGTTTCCGCCAGGGAACTTAATCGGTAAACACAGTACGTTAGAACTGCGCTATGGCGACAAAACCATCATTGCTCCGGCACTGATTGCTTTCCGGTGATATTCTTAAAAAAAATATAAAAGCCTCCTGACTTCTGTCTGTCCTTTAAAGGTTTTATGTACTTTTGTACCGCTTAAAACAAAAAACAATCAATAAAAATGGACGATTCAATACCACGAACGTGCAATAGTATTAACTGATCCGACAGGGCAATCACTACTCTGAATGCCTCTGAACGGATATAAACGAACGAAAGGAGGCAATAAGATGAGAAAATATCTTTATTGTGAGAATGGCTTTGTAGAAAAGCCACAATGGATGCCAAACTGCTGGGTGAATGTAGAATGCCCCGACCAAAGTGATTTTGAGTTTCTGACTAAAGAATTAAAAGTTCCCGAAGCTTTTTTAGAGGACATCGCCGATATGGATGAACGTCCGCGAACGGATACGGAAGACAACTGGCTACTGACCATTATCCGAATCCCCCTGCAACAACAGGGAAGCATCCCTTATATCACTATCCCCATCGGTATCATTACAAATAATGAAATCATTGTTACCGTGTGTTATCACTCCACTGAAATGATTCCTGATTTTATTGACCACACCCGACGTAAAGGAATCATTGTGCCTAATAAATTTGAATTGATTTTACGGTTAATTTACTCATCTGCCGTATGGTTCTTGAAATATCTGAAACAAATAAACAATGATGTAGCTGCCGCAGAAAAAGAATTGGAAAGGAGCATACGTAATGAGGACCTGCTCAGATTGATGAAACTACAAAAAACATTGGTTTATTTCAATACGTCCATTCGTGGAAATGAGGTGATGGTAGGTAAATTGCAAAGTATCTTCCAGGAAAAAGATTATCAAAACCGCGATTTGGTAGAAGATGTAGTTATTGAATTAAAACAAGCATATAACACGGTTAATATCTACAGTGATATCTTAACCGGAACCATGGACGCATTTGCTTCCATCATATCCAACAATGTGAACACCATCATGAAACGCATGACCAGTATTTCCATCATTCTGATGGTACCCACATTAATAGCTAGTTTCTATGGAATGAATGTAGATGTACATGTAGATGCATTACCACATGCTTTTAGTTTTATTATTTTGGCGTCCATCACATTATCTGCGTTGGCTTTTGTTATTTTCAGAAAGATAAAGTGGTTCTAAAAAATCCTGTAACAATATCATATGACCTGTCATTCACGACAACAGGTCATATGATAAAATTCTTTTCGCCCCCTAATCTTATAACAAAGATATTCAACTTACTCTTACTTTCTTTCTCCAAATACGTTTTATCCATAAATAGTATCCTGTCAATGGCAAGGTGGCTCCTATCAAAGCTGCTATAAACGTCAGTAAACGGGTAAGCATACCGCCCCAACTACCAACATGTACAGAATAGATCCATCCGCGAATCTTTCCAACCTTCTCAGCATCTTTATATAAAACTACCTCATTAATCTTACCTGTATGAGGATTGAATTTATAACGGTCGGAAGCACGTTGATTACCGAAGGTATTGAAAGAAACATTTGCTGCCCCATCTGATAAGGTTATCTGTTTGTAGCCGGGATTATTCAGGCTAATTGTTCATAAACTTGTTGCCAACAAACATAGGACGAAGAATGAGAAACATTCTTTCCGGATTGGTCGCCGCCTTTCCCCCCACGCTGGGTCACCCCACCATGAGCACCTCCCTGCTGTACTTCCACGCCAAACACTTTATAGAAACCTGTCCGATACCATCCAAAAGACCATGTTAGCCCGGTAAGGGCCATAGCCAACAAAAAAAACAGCGCATACATACCACCTGCAACATGCAGGTCATACCAAAATCTTCTAAAGCCCCTGCCGACAGATATTCTTAAACTATTTTTCAAGGCTTTTCGTGTACGAGGCCACCAGATAACGATACCCGATATCAAAACCACGACAAACAACAGGGTGCTGACACCTACAATCATTTTTCCCCAGAAGACTCCGCCATCCGCTTTCATACTGTCCAACAGCCAGCGATGCAGCCTGAACATAGTCACAAAAAATGCAGGACGTTCATATTTACCTTTAATCTCACCAGTATATTGATCCACATACATGAAAGCACGACGAGGCTTGGACAAATTCACCTGCCAAGCACGTTCCGGTCAGAGAAAACATTGATTCCTGTGACAGACACACTGTCGGGTAACATGAGTTCTACCTCTTCCAATAATCGATCAACAGGAAGTGAAACTGTCTCTACCTTTTTTACATAATAAAGTTCATGCCTGACCAGTTCCATCACTTCATTTTCAAAAACCAACATGGCTCCCGAGAAGCAAATCAAGGAAATGATTAACCCGAAAGGAACAGAAAGCCAAAGATGTATTTGGCGAAATATTTTCTTCATAAAATCTTCGATACGATTCATAAAAAGAGTCTGCATAAGCACATACTGCCCGCAGACTCCCATTATATTATTACAATACTCAGTTCTGAGGTTGCAGTTTACCGACGCCACTGATTTGTGTCGCTTCTATAGAAACACCCTTTGTCGCTACCGCACCAACCGGATCTATTTTATAAATAGACGGATATCCTTCTGTTGTAGTTACAGCCATATAGGCATATCCATTCTCCACATACGGAGTATTGCCAAAGCCGGAGATCAAATCGGCAGAAGGCAAACCAGTTACATAAGTCAGTTTTCCGGTTTCTCCTTTATATATCGCTAACTGATTAGCTGTGAAACCAGTTTCAGTCAAGGAACGATCATACATCAACAACAAGAAATAATCTCCCGTAATATGCCAACAACGAATGAAAGATTTACCTCCGGTCTGCGCTTCGATACTATAATAATAATCAGGATCAAACTCTTCCGTTCCACCTTTATACGTACTACTCCGGCATCCAAGGTAGTCTGTTGCCGTTTATCAGCATTGTTTTGGCATAACTAGGAGAAAATACATAAATATCACCATTATCTGCCGCCCAAATCGTTTGATAATACTGTGATTTAAAACGCCCGCAAGCATAACTGATCTTATCTGTTCTATGATTTTTTTATTTGTCAGCGTTTCATCATCAAAAATAGCCACCCAGCATTTATTGGGATATTGCGTCCATTGCAATTCACCTTTTTTATAACTGCTGCTGTTGGAACCACCATCTTCTGTCTTTACCAAATCCTCATTGCCGGGAAGTATCCACTTTCCCCCGTCAGTAGCCGAACCATATTGACTTAACCCCATTGGAATAGCAGCGCTATACAGTTTATTATTTCGTTCCAATATGCCGGCCAATGTTACTTATTCTCCATTTCCCAAGAAGTTTTCGGACATATAAGCCTTATTTTGAGTATCATTCGTTGTAAATGTTTCAGCAGATACGTCCAAATAAGAAAGCAAAAACATCTTTGGTAAATATCCATTCTCATCAGCATACGCTGTGGGTCCGTCACCGGTAGACGAGGTCATGATATATTTATCATAAATACCGTAAGTAGTAAATCTCTTTACGGCAAACTCCCCCGAACGAGCCTTTACTTCATTATTTGAATCCATGATATAAGAACGGGTCGTACCTGCATTCCCTTGATTATAAGTCAGCGCATAAAGATATTGATTCTTGTAAAACACCCATTGAGTTGCACCATCATTCACAAGACCATTATTCACTGTAGAAACAGTACCTTTATCCAACGTTTCAGAAGTAAGCAGCACATTCGTTGTATTTCCAGACGCTGTGACCGACGATGCAATAACATACTCACCTTTAGCCTCGGTACCCGAACCGTAATCCGGCTCATTATCCGTACATGCACTCAACGCCATTCCTACTATGGCAATAGCAGCAAATCCGTTCAAAAAGAAATCTTTCTTCATTTTATTCTTCTATTTAATTTTAAATCCAATTAATTATAAACTCCTTTTTCCAATTCTTTAATTACCGAAACAAACACGCAGTTTACCATAAAAAGCCCTACCGGCCTTCTGAAGACTAAAATTATCATATAACTTCTCATCTGTGAAGTTACGACATTCCAATGATACGTTATATCGTCCTTTTTGCAAACTATAAGAAAAGGATATATTGTGCGAGAATTGATCAGGTACCACATAATCCCCCTTATTTGAGCCTATTCGGGAAGAATAATAAGTAAAGTTATGCAGATATTGATTATCATAAGACACGGTCAACATATTGCCTTTCCTTCCTAAATCCCGCCAATAAAAAGTAACATCCGAATCAGCAAACATATAGGCAGATTCGGCATCCGTTCTTTATAAGCCAGATTTTCCGCACTGCTGGAAATAGATGTTTTCATATTATCGCGTACATCCATTTTGGTAAAATTACCTCCTATACTCACCCAATTACCAAAACCGTAACGAGCAGAAACAGTATATCCTTTCGTCAATACTTTACCGTAATTAATATATTTCGCAGCATATTTACCACCACTCAAATCCGCAATATTACGCTGAATATAATCTTTTGTATTCCGATAAATCACTCCACCTTCCATATATACGGAATGCCTGCCAAATGTTCTGTTATAGCTCAAATTAAAATTCAAATTATCACTACTCTCCGGTTTTATACTGATATCTCCCATTTCCAAATCCTCATCTCCAAACATTTCTTCAATAGTAGGCAGACGATATGCTTTTTCGTATGACAATTTCGCCTGCAAACCGGGTAGAATGAAATAAGTTCCCGCAGCTCCATATCCTATGGAATTCATGTTTCGGGTAGTACGGACATAATCATCTTGATTCGTAGTCGTAGCCATAGGACCTGCCACATACAAACTATAATATTTTCCAAATACTGAGAGATTCCAATTATCAGACGGCATCAACCGATAGGACAATCCGGAGATATTCTTATGGGTTTCTTTAGCTATGGCATCCTCCGATTCCATCTTAGCCAACAAAGAAGTGTTAGAACGGCGGAAAGTATTCAACACATGATTAAAGGTCAGCATATGTATTTTCGCCAGACGGTAATTAACGGTTAATGTTCCATTCCAATTGTTATTATCCGCCCGTGAATATTGATTGGATTGTTCACCGGGTGAGTTCATTAATTTTCTATCACCCAACCAATTGTACTTATAGGAAGCTGTATCTATATTTGTCGTTGCATTTTTTATTATAATTGGCAGTCAATGCCACATCCAGACCTTTGATGAATAAGCCACGCTTACTATATTCCAATGACGGCATCAACGAATGTCCTTTACGATGCTTTTCCCCATAGACTATTTCCTGACGTACTCCGGTCTGTATCTCCTTATACATATGTGAATAAGTAAAGCCCAACATCAATCTGTCTGCCCATTTCTTATCCACAATACCCATCTTACCTATAACCGCCTCATTATGATAGGTATCATTAAAGCGCTTCACACGTACCCTTTTATCTTTATCAATCTTCCGGTTTCAAAGTCCTCTACCGGTGCGTCCACCTGATAATCATTATCCGAATAGTTTTGAAAAGCATTTATTTCATAAGTAAAGCCGTTTTTGAAAGTTTGTCCGAAATTCACATACGATTTATGCGTATTGAACGACCCGTATGAATAGGAGCCATCCAAAAACCAATTACGTTTCTTCTTATTGGTTACAATATTGATAACACCACCTATAGCATCCGTGCCAAATCCTACAGGAACCACCCCTTTATACACTTCAATCCTATCTGCAAAATTCACAGGAATATTATTCAAGCCAAAAGAGCTCCCTACTCCCTCCTGAGGTACACCGTCAATAAATATCTTCACATGTTTGCCACTGAAACCATCCAACATCAATTGCATATCCGAACCTACCCCACCCGACTCACGGAGTTTCATTCCCGGAGCTTTAGCCAAAGCATCACTCAGATTCTTGGTAGAATTCTGGAATTCTTTTGTATCTACAGCTATCGCATTGAATGCGGAACGTTTCACACGGGAAACCCCGTTAGACACCACTACCACTTCACCCAACTCAGTCACTGACGGTCAATCATTACATTCATCTTAATTCTTTCACCATGAACTAAAGTTACAGGCTTTTCTATAGTCTTATATCCTATAGCCGAAACAACCAGCGTGTATTTCCCTGCCGGTGCATGAAGATGATAGATACCTTCTTCATTCGTTGTACAGCCATAAGTTGTACCCTTCAAATATACGGTTGCAAAATCTACGACTTCCTGTTTTTCTTTGGATATCACTTTACCGGATACCATTGTCTTAGGTTGTGCAAAGATAGATATCGCTCCGATTATAAAAAAAAGAGAGCCTAACTGATCCTTTGTAACTGTCTTTTTACCATGAATACCTATAATTCTAAATTCTTAATTTTTGAGAATGCAAAGGTCCGTAAAAAGAAAAGAGGAAACAATCACCTGATATAGGTAATCTTTTCCCCCATTTTACGGAATATATATACTATGCAATAACTTTTTATAGGTATTTATGCCACAAAATAGTCCTTTTAAATTTGGCATAATGCCATGAATCCACTATTTAACATTAGTAGGTACTACTAAATATGGAAATAGATGTAACAGTTTAAACATCAGTTACTATAAGCCTTATTGGAATAAAAAAACAGCATAAGAGTTCCCTCAAATGCTGCTCACTTTTAGTATGAATAAGTTTTATTCCACTCTTTGATAAGAGTACTTATGACCTGTGAGTGTTACTCCATCAGCTTCTAACTCTTGTACTGATAAGGTCATAGAATTAAGTAATAGAATGTCATTAATAGTCCAATCTTCTTCATCACTAAACATTTCATAGAGCTTATTACCGTCTATCTTGTACTTTCCTACTTCTTTATAAGAATTATCTTCTGTGCTTGTGTATTCAAATGTACCATCATTCTTATAAGTAACATGAGTGGCATTGGCATTACCACTTGTCATCTTCCATTTACCTACAATGAGGGAAGCATAATTATCTTCTCCTTTGATTGTACCGTTGTCAATATCTACTTCAAATGTTACATTCTTCTTAGTTCCATCATAATGTATAATATTGACATTGTACTTCCAAACTCTCTTGGAATTATCTTCTACACTAACCTCAATCTTAGCATCAGCAGGTTCATCATTTAGCTGTGGTACTTGGATATGCCATAAATCTTCTCCCAATTTGAAATTCCGTCTTCCTACGAAGAAGCCTTTATTATCTCTATCTCTATGGGTGTATATTGCTTCTTCGTGAGATATAAATTCAGAAG
>ENA-OQCX01000256-OQCX01000256.1-human-gut-metagenome-genome-assembly--contig:-NODE-256-length-28241-cov-2.669737_pt1 | contig 28241 bp, 35 predicted proteins | sample MGYA00242762_ERZ504587 | MGnify/ENA primary metagenome ERZ504587 (study PRJEB26092, sample SAMD00036337) | human gut metagenome | host: Homo sapiens | study: EMG produced TPA metagenomics assembly of...
CCTACCTATTATAATAGAGTTTCGGAACATCTTTTTGTATTTGTCTGGCGATAATATTATAGAAAGCAGAAGTGTCAGGGCAATAAACTTCTGCAGTTTTTTTAAGCTGCAACTATATTATAACTAAAGGAGGGATGCACATGGATCTCGTCATCAAGCGTCTGTCTTCGATTGAGGAAGCCTCAGCAAGTATCATCGAGGCTGCTGAAAACGAAAAGAAGGCACTGGAACAGCAGATGCGTGAACGTATTGAGGCATTTGATGAGGAAGCTGAAAAAGCTACGCAGGAAAAGCTTGATCAGATTCGTTCCAGCTTAAAAGAAGAAATGCAAAAAAGTCTTGCTGATCTGCAGAAAGCTACTGAAGATTCTATTCAGGCAATTGAGAATGATTATAATCAGAATCATAAAAAGCTTGCTGCCGGATTGATCGCAAAAATGATCGAGGAGTAAAATTATGGGAAATCTGTTAGCCTACAGCGGAACAGCGACCAAAATACGCGGTATGCGCAGGAAGCTTTTAACCGCTAAAGATTTTCAGCATCTCGCCTCTTTGACATCCGTTTCCGATGCCATCGGATTTCTGAAAACAAAGTCCGCCTACGCCGGCATTTTCGCAAATTCCAACGAAAATTCCCTGCACCGCGGAGAGATCGAGAAAATGCTCACAAACGCAATCTACACGGATTTCCAGAGTATCTACCGTTTCGCAACTGTACATCAGCGCAAAATCCTGGATCTGTATTTCCGCAGATATGAGATTGGACTTCTGAAAACATGTATGCGAATGGTGTTTGACCACAGGGATGTTGAATTGAATTTCGATATTTTCAAAAATTTCTTTGATAAACACTCGGACATCAATTTGACCGCTCTTTCCAACTGTAAAACTCTGGATGAGTTTGTCGGCCTTTTAAAGGGAAGCATCTACTATCGTCCTTTAAGTCTTCTTTCCGGTTTGTCTGATCCTACGCTGTGGGATTATGAAATGGCTCTCGACCTGTGCTATTTCAAATGGTTCTGGGAGAGCCGTAAGAAAATTCTTACAAAAGACGAACAAAAAATCTTTATGGATGATTACGGTGTCAAAATGGATTTGCTGAACATACGTTGGATTTATCGTTCCAAGCATTTTTACAACATGAGCAACGCCGATGTCTATGCACATCTGATCGGTGTCCAGTATCGCCTTCAGACTGCTCAGATCAAAGAAATGGTCGAAGCTGCGACTACGGAAGAACTGACCGCTGCCATTAAAAATACTTACTACGGACGACATTTCCCGGAAGAAGCAAAACTTTCACTGGATGAGGCATATTATCAGATTCGATATCGTGTTCAGCGCAAAAACGCAAAGGAAGATCCATTCTCCATTGCCGTTATTATCTCATATCTTTATGAGAAAGAACATGAGGTTGACGACCTCACGACTGCGCTTGAATGCATCCGATATGGTCTGCCAACCAGCGAAACGCAAAAATATATTTCAAATTTAAAAAGGGGGTGTAATCGTTGATTGAAAAAATGAAATTTCTGAGCATTACCGGTCCGAAAGAAGATATCGACCGTGTGGTGAATGATTATTTATCCAAATATGAAATTCATCTTGAGAATGCTCTTTCCGAGCTTAAGACCATCAAGTCTCTGCGTCCTTATATCGAGATCAATCCTTATAAGGATAAACTCACCAAAGCAGAAGAATTCGCTTCTATGCTTGGTACAGATAAAAGCAAAGAAAAACCGACCGGAAATATCACCATTGAAGAAGCTTCACAGACGCTTGCCACTCTGGAGAGCAAATTTTCTGATATTTATACAAGGATCAATGCTCTGGAGTCTAAAAAAGATGATCTGAAGGCTTCTTACGAACGTCTGAAACCGTTCCTTGGATTTGATTTCGATATTCACAGCGTATTACAATTTAAGTTTATCAAGTATCGCTTTGGCAAAATTGCACGTGATTACTACAAAAAACTGGAGCACTATGTCTATGAAAATCTGGACACTGTGTTCTATCGCTGCAGTGAGGATGAACAGTATGTATGGGGTGTTTATTTTGTACCGGCAGGCAGAGCCGGACAGATTGACGCTGTATTTTCTTCCCTGCACTTTGAGCGAATTCGTCTGCCGGATGAATATCAGGGGATTCCTCAGGAAGTTGGTACAAAACTTCAGTCTGATATCCATGACCTGGATGTTCAGATCCAGACATGCAGGGAGGAAAGTGCAAAACTTCTCAACGAATACAAAAACAAAGTCCTTCTTTGCAGAGACAAATTCCGTTCACTCACTTCAAACTTTGATGTGCGTAAACTTGCAGCATGCACAAAGGAAGACAAACAGGTCTTCTATATTCTGTGTGGCTGGATGACAGAAAAAGATGCAGCACGTTTTGAAAAGGATGTAGCCAATGACAAAAACCTGTTCTGTCTGATCGAAAGCAACGAGGATCAGGACAAGGACAGCAAACTGACACCGCCTACCAAACTGAAAAATCCTGCAATTTTCCGTCCGTTTGAACTATTTGTCCGTATGTATGGGCTTCCATCTTACAACGAGATCGACCCGACCATCTTCGTAGCACTGACTTATTCTTTTATTTTCGGTGCCATGTTCGGTGATGTCGGTCAGGGACTCTGTCTGGTGATCGGCGGTGCCCTGCTCTATCATTTCAAAAAAATGGAACTTGCAGCATGCTTAAGCAGTGCCGGAATCTTTTCCACGATCTTCGGTTTCCTGTTTGGCAGTTTCTTCGGTTTTGAAGATGTGATACCTGCCTCTGGATGCATCCGAAGGACGCTATGACAACACTTCCGTTTATCGGTACGATGAATACCGCTTTCGTTGTTGCCATTTGCTTTTGGTATGTTCCTGATCCTGACAACGATGGTTCTGCATATTATCAATGCAGTCCACAAAAAAGATGCTGAAAACATCTTCTTTGATACAAACGGTATTGCCGGTTTTGTATTTTATGGTGCAATCGTTGCTGTTGTCTTCCTGTTTATGACAGGTCATACAGTTCCGGCTGCAGGCGTTCTGGTTGTAATGTTTGTCGTTCCTCTGATCCTGATCGGATTCAAAGAACCGCTCGGCAAACTGGTTGAGAAAAAAGCGGACGCTATGCCAAAAGAAAAAGGCATGTTCCTTGTAACTGCATTCTTCGAACTGTTCGATGTACTGCTGAGCTACTTCTCCAACACGCTGTCCTTCGTGCGTATCGGTGCTTTCGCCGTCAGCCACGCAGCTATGATGGAAGTAGTCCTGATGCTTGCCGGTGCCGAATCCGGAAACATCAACTGGTTTGTTATCGTACTTGGCAACATTTTTTGTATGTGCAATGGAAGGTCTGATCGTCGGTATCCAGGTACTGCGTCTGGAATACTACGAAATGTTCAGTCGTTTTTACAAAGGCGAAGGACATCCATTCACACCATTTGTTAAAAAATCTGTTGATTAAATATCAAAAAAATTATTTGTGAATTTTAATAACTTTCAGTACCTCCCAAGCAACAGAAAAGGTACTGAAGCGTTACAAATCACTTACGTTTAAGGAGGAAATTATTATGTCAGCTATTACAAAATTTATTTTTATCGCAGCACTGCTTCTGAGCATCGTCGTACCGACCGCAGCATTTCTGATCGGTGAAAAGAACCGTGGACGCTTCAAAACCACACTTGGCATCAACTGCTTCCTCTTCTTTGGAACCATGCTCTTGCCGTTATCATGATCTTCACAGGCGACGGTTCCGTAGCAATGGCAGCCGATACTGCTTCTGCATCTGCAAGCGGTCTGGCAGCCGGTATGGGTTATCTGGCAGCAGCACTGGTAACCGGTCTTTCCTGCATCGGCGGTGGTATCGCCGTTGCAAACGCAGCAAGCTCTGCTCTGGGTGCTATCAGTGAAGACGGAAGCATCTTTGGTAAATCCATGATCTTCGTAGCCATGGCCGAAGGTATCGCTCTGTATGGTCTGATCATCTCCTTCATGATCCTTGGTAAACTTTAATTTCCTGTTCGCATATCAGGAGGCAATCAATTTATGAAAATGTTCTTAATCAGTGATAACGTTGATACCCTGACCGGCATGCGTCTGGCAGGTGTAGAAGGCTGTATCGTACACGAACGTGCAGAACTTCGTAAAGCACTGGAGGATGCAATTGCCAATAAAGAAAACGGTATTATTCTCCTGACCGAAAAATTCGGTCGGGAGTTTCCGGATATTATCGACGATGTACGCTTAAACCGCCGTCTTCCACTGCTCATCGAGATCCCGGACCGTCACGGTACCGGCCGGAAACCGGACTTTATCACTTCCTATGTAAGCGAAGCAATCGGAATAAAATTATAAAGAAGGTGAGATATTTTGACTACGGAAGAAAAGCTTAAATATTTTGAAGAATCTTCTCTGGAAGAAGCCAGGAAACAGGCTGCTGCATGATCGAAGAATATAAAGTAAATCTTACCAAGGTGGAAGAAGAACACAAAGCAACCACTCTTCGCCAGTCTGATTTACAGTTAAAAACAGAAAGCGACAATCTGAAGAGAAGCAACAATATGGCTCTTTCCAAAGAGCAGCTTCAGATCAAACGTAAGATCACACAGAAACAGAATGAACTGAAAGAAAAGCTTTTTGTCGAAGTAAAACAGCAGCTTGAAGATTACATGACTACTTCAGCATATCAGCAGCTGCTGATCAAACAGATCAAAAACATTCAGAAAGAGGCCGGTTCCGGAAAACTGATCCTTTACATTGACCCTGCAGACTCCGACAAACGTTCCAGTCTCCAGGCTGCAACCGGAGCTCCGGTTACCGTTTCCGAATATTCCTTTATGGGCGGCACAAGAGCCGTTCTTCAGGACCGCAACATCCTGATCGACAACTCTTTTGCTTCCAAACTGGAAAAGTTAAAAGCAGACTTCTCATTTAACGGAGGTGCTACAAATGCATAAAACAGGTACTATTTACGGCATTAACGGTCCTGTTATTTACCTGAAAGGCAACACAGGATTTCAGATGGCTGAAATGGTCTACGTCGGAAAAGAACGTCTGGTAGGCGAAGTTATCCGTCTGACAAACGATATCACGACCATTCAGGTCTTCGAGGAAACCACAGGACTGCGTCCTGGTGACCCGGTAGAGGCTACCGGCGATGCTATTTCCGTAACACTTGGACCTGGTATCCTCAACAACATTTTTGATGGTATCGAGCGTCCGTTAAGTGAGATCGCAAAATCCTCCGGCAAGTATATCAGCCGTGGTGTCAGCGTAGATTCTCTGGATACAGAGAAAAAATGGCAGACACATATCACAGTAAAACCGGGTGAATTTGTTTCCGGCGGCACGATCATCGCAGAAGTCCAGGAAACACAGGCAATCGTCCACAAATCTATGGTCCCTCCGAATATCTCCGGTACTGTACTGGAAGTTGCAATGGATGGAGAATACACGATCAACGAACCGATTGTAACCGTTCAGCTTGCAAACGGAAAAGAAGAAAAACTTACACTGGCCCAGAAATGGCCGATCCGTGTTCCGCGTCCGACTGCTGCAAGATTCGCAGCAAGCAAACCGCTGATCACCGGACAGCGTATCCTCGATACTCTCTTCCCGATCGCAAAAGGCGGTACTGCTGCTATCCCTGGCGGTTTCGGTACCGGAAAACCATGACACAGCACCAGATCGCAAAATGGTCCAACGCCGACATCATCATCTACATCGGCTGTGGCGAGCGTGGCAACGAGATGACACAGGTTCTGGAAGAGTTCTCCGACTGGTGGATCCAAGAAGCGGCAAACCTCTGATGGACCGTACTACCCTGATCGCCAATACTTCCAACATGCCGGTAGCTGCCCGTGAGGCTTCTATCTACACCGGTATCACACTGGCTGAGTATTACCGCGATATGGGTTATGATGTAGCGATCATGGCAGACTCCACTTCCCGTTGGCTGAGGCACTTCGAGAGCTGTCCGGACGTCTGGAAGAAATGCCTGCAGAGGAAGGTTTCCCGGCTTACCTGGCATCCCGCCTTTCCGCTTTCTACGAGCGTGCCGGCATGATGCAGACTTTAAATGGTTCCGAAGGAAGCGTTTCTATCATCGGTGCGGTTTCCCCTCAGGGCGGTGACTTCTCCGAACCGGTCACACAGAATACCAAACGTTTCGTACGCTGCTTCTGGGGACTGGATAAATCCCTGGCATATGCAAGACATTTCCCGGCCATCCACTGGCTGACCAGTTACAGTGAATATGTAAATGACCTGGCACCATGGTACCGCGACAATGCCGACAAGAATTTCGTGGATGAACGAAATCAGTTGATGGCGATCCTGAACCAGGAAAGCAACCTGATGGAGATTGTAAAACTGATCGGTAGTGATGTGCTTCCGGATGACCAGAAACTGACACTGGAGATTGCCAGAGTCATCCGTCTGGGATTCCTGCAGCAGAATGCATTCCACAAAGACGATACCTGTGTTCCGATCCGCAAACAGTTTATGATGATGGACCTGATCCTGTATCTGAACACAAAGGCAAAAACCCTGGTTACCATGGGTATGCCAATGTCCATTCTGAAAGAAAGCAACATTTTTGACCGCATCATTTCTGTAAAATACGATGTTCCAAATGACCGTCTGGATATGTTCGATGAATACCGCAAAGAAGTTGATCGTTTCTATGACGAAGTACTTGAAAAGAACGCTTAGGAGGGAAAGAAATGTCAATTGAATATTTAGGCCTGAACGAGATCAACGGCCCTCTGGTCGTTCTGGAAGGCGTGCAGAATGCCTCCTTTGAAGAAATCGTAGAGATTGTTGTAGACAACAATGAAAAGAAACTCGGCCGTATCGTAGAGCTTTATGAAGACAAGGCCGTTATCCAGGTGTTTGAGGGAAATGAAGGTATGTCCCTGAAAAATACCCATACAAAGCTGACCGGACATCCTATGGAACTTGCCGTATCACTGGACATCCTCGGCCGTACCTTCAATGGTATTGGACAGCCGATCGACGGTCTGGGTGATATCTATCCGGAAGCACACATCAATGTAAACGGTCTGCCGCTGAACCCGGTTACCCGTGAGTATCCTCGTAACTACATCCGTACCGGCATTTCCGCGATCGATGGTCTGACCACTCTGATCCGCGGACAGAAGCTTCCGATCTTCTCCGGAAACGGTCTGCCGCATGACCGTCTGGCAGCTCAGATCGTAAAGCAGGCTTCCCTGGGTGATAACTCCGATGAGAAATTCGCGATCGTTTTCGCAGCCATGGGTGTTAAATATGACGTAGCAGAATTCTTCCGCAAGACTTTCGAAGAGAGCGGTGTTTCTGACCACGTAGTCATGTATCTGAACCTGGCAAACGACCCGGTTGTAGAACGTCTGATCACACCGAAGGTTGCCCTTACCGCAGCAGAATATCTGGCATTTGAAAAGGGCATGCACATCCTGGTTATCTTAACCGATATGACATCCTTTGCAGAGGCCATGCGTGAGGTTTCTTCCTCAAAAGGCGAGATTCCTTCCCGTAAAGGTTATCCTGGATATCTCTACAGTGAGCTGGCTACGATCTACGAACGTGCCGGTATCGTAGAAGGCGTCGAAGGTTCTGTAACACAGATCCCTATCCTGACTATGCCGAACGATGATATCACACACCCGATCCCTGACCTGACCGGTTACATCACCGAAGGCCAGATTGTACTGGACCGTCAGCTTCACGGACAGGCAATCTACCCGCCGATCAACGTACTGCCTTCCCTGTCACGTCTGATGAAGGACGGCATCGGTGCAGGTTACACAAGAGAAGATCATCAGGACGTTGCAAACCAGTTATTCTCCTGCTACGCAAAAGTTGGAGATGCGAGAGCCCTGGCATCCGTTATCGGTGAGGACGAACTTTCACCGCTCGATAAAACTTACCTGAAGTTCGGACAAGCATTTGAGCATACCTTTGTCGGACAGGGCGAGGACGAGAACCGTTCTATCGTTGAGACTCTTGATCTTGGCTGGAAACTTCTGCGTATGCTGCCAAGAGAAGAACTTGACCGTATCGATACAAAGATCCTGGATAAATATTATAACGAATAGAGGTGAGCCTATGGATCCGAATACCTTCCCTACGAAGGGCAATTTAATTCTGGCAAAAAACTCCCTCGCACTTGCCAAACAGGGTTATGTGCTGATGGACAAAAAAAGAAATATTCTGATCAGGGAACTTATGGGACTCATCCAGCAGGCAGAATCCATTCAGAAAGAAATCGATTCTACCTTCCGCATGGCTTATGCCGCACTGCAGATGGCAAACATCAAACTGGGCATCAGTCTTGTAGAAGAAATCTCCTACTCCGTACCGGTTGAGGATTCCATCCGCATCCGTACAAGAAGTATCATGGGCACGGAGATTCCTCTGGTGGAAGCCGATACAAAGCCTACTCTCCCGACTTATGCCTATTACAGTACAAACATTGCACTGGATCAGGCAAAAGCCGCATTTGAAAAAGTAAAGCAGCTTTCCATCAAGCTTTCCATGATTGAAAATTCAGCCTATCGACTGGCAAACAATATCAAGAAAACTCAGAAGCGTGCCAACGCTCTGAAAAACATCACCATCCCTCGTTACACCGTTCTTACAAAAGACATTCAGAATGCACTGGAGGAAAAAGAGCGTGAAGAATTCACCCGTCTGAAAGTCATTAAAAGAATGCAGACCAAGAAGGCATAACAAGCGAACATTTGGATCTGGCGGGGCAATTTTCTGCCCCACCTGCGATCCATTTCTTTCCTTCCATAATTCTCTCAAATTTCAGACGTAAACTTTTTAAGAAGCATTCCAACGCTGTCCTGCAAACCATAAGAATATGTGTTTTCTCTTGACTTTCCAACAGAAATCCTGTAAAATTCTATTATAGTGTAACAATTTTGTAATATTTTTTAACATAGATTCAAAAATCATCCTGAACCTCGGATGGTTGCAAAAAGGAGCTTCATTTTATGAAAAAGCAAATTATGATTGCCATGGCTCTGGCTGCGGCGGTTACTATGTTTCATCCGTCCATACAGGCTGAGGCAAAGTGGAAAGCAGATTCTTACGGACGATGGTACACCGTGTCTTCCGCACCTGGTTACATGGTTGGCTGGAAGAAAATCGGCAAATATACTTACTATTTCAATAAAAATAAATACGCTGCGACAGGCTGGAAACTGATCAGCAAAAAATGGTACTATTTTGACTCCAAAGGCCGTCTGCTTGCCAATCGCTGGATTGATGGCTATTACATAACCGAAGATGGCTCTATGGCAGTCAATACTGCCATAACAACCTCAGAAGGTATTTCTTATACTTTTGACAATATCGGAAATCTTGTTTCTTCCGGAAATGCTTCAGACTCCAACGGCAATGCGTCCATTCCGGGTGTCACGGAAAATACCAGTACCTGGGTTACTAATGACGGCAATTATTATTACTACGACTATAAAGGCAACCTTGCAAAAGGATTTCTCCGCATCCGTGATAAGACCTACTATATGGATCCAGAAACCGGTGCACGCCACACCGGCTGGCTGAAGTACAACAAAACTTATTATTATTTTAACAAAGAAACCGGTCTGATGCTCAAAGGCTGGCAGAAGATCGGCAAATATACCTACTATTTCAAGACGGATGGCACAGCAGCCTCCAAATGGAAAAAGATCAAAGGCAAATATTATTATTTTAACAAAAAAGGCCGTATGTACACCAATAAACTCATTGGCGGCAAATATTATGTCAATGCGGCTGGTGAACGCATTTCCGGCTTTGCACAGGTTGGCAGTAATACCTGCTATTTCAGCACCAAGAACGGCAAGATGGTAAAAGGCTGGATTACCGTGAATTCTAAAAAATACTATATGGACGGAAACGGGCACATGGTAACCGATACCTGGATTGGCGGACGTTATCTCAAATCGAACGGTCAGATGGCCGCCAAAGCTGGTAGGTGCTTACTACGTAAATAAAAATGGCTACCGTACCGGCAAAACACGTGCTACCGGTCTTTGGACAAAGAAAAATAAGACTTATTATCTGGATTCCAACTATCAGATTGTCAAAAGTCAGTGGGTCAAATCCGGAAGCAAATACTATTATGTCAATGAAAAAGGTCTGGTTGTCTACAATCAGTGGGTTGACAGTTATTACGTAGGCGAAACCGGAGCGAGAGTTACCAGCCAGAAAATGACCATTGGCGATAATACCTACTATTTCAAGAGCGATGGAAGCAAAGCAACCGGTATCACAAACCTGAACGGCAAAACTTATCTGTTTGACCGAAATGCATTATGGTGACTGGCTGGTACAACAACTCTGTTGCCACGTTCTATTTCCTGCCAACCACCGGAGATGGTCAAAAATCAGGTTATGATCATTGACAACGTTTATTATTCCTTCGATGGCAATGGCTACATGACCGATGACGATACCATTAACTCTAACCTGGCACTTGGTGCGAAGATTGCCGCTTATGCGACACAGTTTATCGGCAACCCTTACGTCTATGGCGGCACAAGCCTGACAAATGGTGCAGACTGCTCCGGATTTACCATGTCCGTTATGAGTCACTTTGGCATCAAAATTCCACGTACTGCTGACCAGCAGGCGATCGGCTACGACGGTACAACCACAAAATATGCCACAGCAAAAGTCGTTTCCGTAAACAACATCCAGCCGGGCGATCTGGTCTTTTATTACCAGCCAATCTCACACGTAGGCATCTACATCGGAAATGGTCTGATCGTACACGCATCGACCGAAGCCGCATACCCGGTAGGCGGTATCAAGACTTCACCTTATGACTTTGCAACAATCCGTGCGATTATTCGATACTGGTAGAGTTTAAAAAGAAAAAATCCTCCATGCAAACTGTCTTTGTTTCGCATGAAGGATTTTTTACTTTATTTTACTTTTACGGTCACTACCGCTTTCTTCTTTCCTGCTTTTACCGTAATCTTTGCAGTTCCGGCTTTCTTTGCCTTCACTACACCTTTTGCATTTACGGTAGCAACTTTCTTGTTGCTGCTGGTGAATTTCACTTTATCGGAAGAAGTGATTGGATTCAGCGTTGCTTTGATCTTGTAACTCTTATTTTTCTTCAGTGTTACATTCTTCTTGTTCACTTTGATTTTCTTTGTGGTAACAGCTTTCTTCTGAACTTTTACTTTGACAGTCGCTTTCTTGCCGCTCTTTAATTTAACAGTCAGAACTGCACTTCCTGTCTTTTTGCCTGCGGTGATCTTGCCTTTGTTATTGACTTTCACGGTCGCCGGTTTGCTGGATTTCCAGGATGCAACAGCATCACCTTCTGCCAGACCGCTGACTTTTACGGCTGTGGTGGACTGTCCTGTTTTCAGCACGATGCTCTTTGCATTCAGACTGATGGTTGCCGGTTTATTTTGGAGTTGTGTTCTTATCATTTGAATTATTTGTTTTTGGAAGCTTCGGGATTGCCCTGTTTTCTACATAACCACATACAGAGCAGGTTCTCGCTTCATTGCCCTCTTTTGATTCTGTAGCTTTGACAGTTACCACATAATCACCAAAAGAGTGTGCCGTTGGAGTTTCTGCTGCGGATACGATATCACATTTTTCACATTTCTGTATATTCAGACCCGTTACAAAACAGGAAGATGGGATTTCTTCGGATGTTTTCCATACATGCTCATGATCCTCTTTTTTCTGTTTGATCTCCATATGGAACGTTCCGCTTACATCATCATCCGTATAAGCTTCCAGGTCTACAGCAAAAATGTATTTCTGACCTTTCTGTAAATAACATTCTAATTCCCGGTCATCTGCTCTCCATTTTTCATTCGCTTCCAGCTCATTTGAATCCAATAATATATTTATATCATCTGCATACCATTTGATTTCCGGTGCAAGATCTTCATAACTGTTGGTTGCCTGGATCACATAAGTACCTGTTACTTCTGGAATAAACGAATAATATTTTTTATTACTTTCTTCCGATGCAAAGCTAAAATCAAAGGTACCTTCCCTTAATGCTGTCACAGAAACATTCTGCTCTTTTTTCACAGAAAAAATAATCTTATCATTCTGTGGATCAATATACCCATCCGTAAATTCAAATGTATACGTTTGTCCAGCCTGAAGAATTGCCTGATTCTTTGTCCAAGAACCATAAAATTCATCACAAACACGGTTTCCTGCTTTTATCAATAAGCGCAACTGCTGCCCGAATCATCCTCATTTTCCACATAATCGACATAATACAACGCTGTCTCCTGCGGTGTAAAGGTATACACATTTGCCTGATGTTCTTTCACCTGGAACTGATATGTCTGATTAACCGTTATTGCTGTTTCTTTTTTTACCTGATTCGGTTTCACATCAATATTATAAGTAACAGATTTGCCCCCTACTACAATAGCTACCGGCCATGTTCCATAGGCAAAATCGCCGCCTTCTTTGTTATTTTTATATTTTCCCTTATATACAAGTTTGACTTCAGCCTTCACAAGGTCGTCATCTTCATTGAACCATCCGTAGCTACCTCTCCTTTGTAGTGCACAACCTCCGTACTTCCATCTTCAAAGTTTACCTGGAATTTCAATCCATCTGCTTTATCGTTAAGGTCATATTCATCTGTGGTTTCTCCATAAAACTCTTTGAGCGTTGGAAAACTCAGCACAGTAAGACTTTTTACTTTTTTAACCTTAATATTAAATTCTGCGGTTGCACCTTCAAATTCCAGTCTCGCTTTCTGCATACCGGCTGCAAATCCACCATTTCTGTACATCCTCCAATATACTCAGAATCGTACACATATGTATAACAATTTTCTCCTTCCTCATTAAACCAGCCTTCCTGGAAAGAATCCTCATCCTCTATTACGCGTTTATATTCAAGCTGAATCACCTTACCTTTTTCTGAAGTTGCCCTTATCTTCATTCCGCGCAGATCCAGAATCTGTCCCATTTCTCTCATCACACGCCCCATAACATAGCCTTCATAATATTCTGCGGTTGGAGCACTGAGCACTTCCAGTTTTTTGATCTGGTCAATGTAGATTGGAATCTCTGCTGATTTTTCACCATAAGAAATATTGACTTTCTGATTTCCATAAGAAAAATAATACTTATTATCCGGATTAAGATAATCTCCTGCATAGTTGAACTCTATATTCCAGATATCACAATACTCAATACCTTCTGTATGTTCCCATTCTCCGTCCGTGTAATCCAGTACTTCATAGGAACCGCTTTCATAATCAATACGAATCTGTAGTCCTTCGACATCCAGATCATAGAATGCTGTAAGTCCCAGATATTCCGTATTATCCGGCATCTTCTGTATAGTAATGGATTTTACTACCTCGTCATCATCTTCACCATCATCCAGATCTTCTGGTCGTGATTTCCTTATTTTCTCTGACTGCTGTTTCCTGATACTGTGCCTTTGTTGTTTCTGCCTGTACACTTTGTACATTTTCCATTCCGGCTGCATATGCCGGCACACTTACCAGTGCTGCTGACAAAAGCGCCACTGCAATTTTCCATCTTTTCATGTCCATTCTCCTTTTTCTGTTGCTTCCTTATTGCTTTTCTCAAGAACGCCTCTTACATTCTGCGAGACATCTGTAGGTGAGAGTTATCTCCCATCTGATATATAAAATTATATGGTATAATGTTCCAAATTACAAATTATTTCTATTTTTTTGAGAGAAATTATTTATTTTTTTCAGAAAAAATCCCCCACACAGGATTCTGCTTTCCTGCATGGGGGATAATTTCTGAATTTGCTTTATTTATTTGCTTACTTTATTTGACCTTTACCGTCACTACTGCTTTCTTCTTTCCGGATTTTACCGTAATCTTTGCTTTTCCGGCTTTCTTTGCCTTCACTACACCTTTTGCATTTACGGTTGCAACTTTCTTATTGCTGCTGGTGAATTTCACTTTATCAGAAGAAGTGATCGGATTCAGCGTTGCTTTGATCGTGTAACTCTTATTTTTCTTCAGTGTCACATTCTTTTTGTTCACTTTGATTTTCTTTGTGGTAACAGCTTTCTTCTGAACTTTTACTTTGACAGTCGCTTTCTTGCCGCTCTTTAATTTAACAGTCAAAACTGCACTTCCTGTCTTTTTGCCTGCGGTGATCTTGCCCTTGTTGTTGACTTTCACGACTGACAGCTTGCTGGATTTCCAGGATGCAACTGCATCGCCTTCTGCCAGACCGCTGACTTTTACGGCTGTTGTGGACTGTCCTGTTTTCAGCACGATGCTCTTTGCATTGAGTTTTATAGTTGCTGGTAATTTTGCCGTATAAACTGCATCCTGATCTCCACATACAGAACAGGTTCTCGCCTGTACTCCCTGTGTAAGCGCTGTAGCTTTACGTGTCAATGCATAGGCACCATAAGCATGTGCTTTTAATGGAAGTGCTTCTGCATTCATGATTCCACATGCAGAGCATCTCTGGACTTTTTTTCCATGCTGTACACAGTTTGACTCTGTATGATAACTCTCATACCACTGATGTACATGATCCTCTGTCTCCTGCTTCAGGTTAATTTTCAGCGTCCCTTCTTCTCCATTTCTGACAGACACCTCGAAAATATAATTCTGCCCTTTTTGCAGATATGTTTTCAGTCCAAAGTTGTAACCATGTCCTACATAACTGTTATCATCACTATCTATTACATAATTTGACAGATCACCAACATACATCGTAACTTCCGGATCCAAATCATTATTTGCACCATCGGAATAAAATGAATAGGTACCACTTACCTCAGGAGTAAACGTATAATATTTGCTGTTACTTTCTTTGTCGAAGTTAACAGCAGCATTTGCCGGTGCTTTTAACGGATTCAGCGCAAACTCATCGCTCTTCATAATTTTAAAAATCAGCACATTATCTAAACGATAAACATCATTGCCTCTTATTTCCAGTGTATATGTTCTTCCCGCCTCCAGCAAATATCCTGTTCCTGTACTGTTGCAATATAAAGTTCCCTGTTTAAGGCTCGCTGAATAATTACTTCTCGTACCCATATATCGCAGACCATATATTCCTGTCACAGTCGGAGTAAAGTTAAATTTGCTGACCTGATGTTCTTTCAGAACACACTGGTGTAACTGACCTAACGTAATATTTCCTTCCTGTTTTACATCATATGGTTTTACCACAAGATTATAGGAAGTAGTTGCTCCTGCCAGTTTTATTTCAACTCTCCAGGTTCCATAAGCATAATATTTTTCATTCTCACTTACAACTCGATAGTTTCCTTTATACTCTGTTGTAATGTTTACATTCTGAATATTTCCCTGCGGATCTCTCCAGTCTTCATCATCATACTCAAGTATTTTACTGGTTCCATCCGAAAAAGTCACATTCAATTTCATTCTATCCAGACTGTAAGACCTATTCTCTTCACCATATAACTCTGTGTATTTCGGCAACTGGTTAATAGAAATGCTTTTTACTTGTTTTACCTGAATGTTAAAGCTTGTCCTCTTGCCTCCTACCTCTACACTGACTGTATGCTGACCCGCATTCATTCCATTACTTCCCATATTTCATCATCATCTATATATGGACTGCATTCCGTCACTACAGATCCATTATCCTTCAACATACACCATAATATTCATTCTCGTCTTCATCCTCATAGTAACTTTTATAGGACATATTAACCGTTCTTCCATCCGATAAAAAGTGTTTTGATTTTCAAGCCAGAATAAAACAGAGAAGAATCATATCCTGCATAATATTCTACTGAGTTCGGTGCTGATACAAGATCCACTTTGGAAATCCCTGTAATCTGAAACGGTACTTCAACCTCTGCACCCAGATAGCTGACCTTTACGTTCTGCTCGCCATTTGCACACGTACCATTCTCATCACTGTCTCCGACATACTCTGTCTCGACATCTATATTGTAACTTTCGTAACCATCATCATAAAGATACCAGTTTCATCTGCACCACAAATCAGTTGTGCTTCCGTATCATCACTGTATTTTACAAGAATTCTGGTACCTTTCATGTTTAAACTATCGCTTTTGACTGTTCCCCATACTTCTGATTTGTCTGCATTTCTTGCAACTTCCAGTGATTTTACTTTTTTTACTTCTTTTGTAGCTTTCGCATTCTTACCGCTTTCTGCAACAGCCTCTGTCTGAATTTCCATCTCTTCATTTTTTTCTTTCTCCTCTCACAACAATTCCGTTTCTTATTTTTTTCTTACAACGTTGGTCTTATTATATACTATGTTTCTTCTATTTTCAATTCTTTTTTACTTCTTTTTTTATAAATTCTGACACTTTCTTTCTTTTTTATAAGTATACAAATATGCAGCTTTACCTGATTTTATCCCCAAAAAACGTCACTTATCATTCTTCACAAAACATTTGTTTCTTTTTTGCTATTTATAAACACCTGTTTTGTGCACAAAAAATGTGGATAATGTGGATAACTCAGTGTATAACTCTTTTTTGCAGGAATTTCGACATTTTTTGATGTGGATAAATCGTGCATCAATTCACAGTACTTTATCCACACTCTGTTTATATCTTATTTTTTTGTGCATTTTGCCAACAGTCCTTTTCAGGTGTAAAAAGCACAAAACAGACCTGTCACAACAGTCTAATAATTTGTTAAATTATCTGACTTTTATTTTTTGCAAAGGAAAGAGCGTTCTGACGAACGCTCTTATTTTTATCTTTTATTCTGTTTTAGAAGTAACTTCTTGCTGCACAGGCTGTTCTGTAATCAACACTTGATACGATGATACCTGTTCTTTCGTTACTTGCGTGAACAACCTGTCCATTTCCAATATACATGGATACATGTCCGATTCCGCCGCCGTTATTATAGAATAACAGATCGCCTGGCTGTAAGTTGCTCATATCTACTGCTGTTCCGCTTCCTGCCTGTGATGCTGCAGTACGTGGAATGGAAATACCAAAGTTTGCCAGAACGGACTGTGTAAATCCAGAGCAGTCTGTTCCATTTGTCAGGCTTGTTCCACCGTATACATACGGATTACCTACAAACTGTAATGCATAATTTACAACGCTCTGTCTCAGGGATGAACTGGAAGCCGACTGTGGAACATCTCCCGTATAATCTGAATCTGTCGGTGCAGAACTATCTGTTGCAGAACCTGTAGTATCTGTTGTACTGTTATCTGCCGGTGCTTCTGTCTCAGGAGCACTTGTTTCAGGTGTCTGTGTTTCCTGCTGTGCCTGCTCAGCCTGTGGCTGCTGTACCTCGGTCTGCTGTGTTTCCTGATCCTGCGCTACAGCTTCTGTCTGCTGCTGTGCTGCCTGTTCCTGCTGTGCTGCTTCTGCGGCTGCCTGCTGCTGCGCTGCTGCATATGCTGCTTCCGCTTCTGCCTGCTGACGTGCTGCTTCTGCCTCGGCTGCTGCCTGTGCTTCTGCGGCTGCCTGATACTGCTCTGCCATATAAGCTGCGTACTGTGCTTCATCTGCTGAATTAACAGCCGTAGAAGCAATATCCTGTACGTTATAGTCTAATTCCTGCTCCGCTGCGATCTGTTTTGCTTCCGCTGCTGCTGCGGCTGCTTCCTGTGCTGCATATGCTGCTTCATTTGCATCTGCATTGTTCATTGCATTGATCGCTGCTTCCTTCATTTTATGTGCACGATCTACTGCATCCTGAACAGCCTCTTCTCTTGCATTGCTCTTCTCGATGGACTCTGCTTCCACAAATTTAGTCTCGCAGTTTACATAGTCACCGGAAACATAACCAACCACATCGTTATCAACTGCAACTTTTACCCATCCATCTTCCTGATCTACAACCTGGAGCTGCTGAGAATCACCAACCAGTGCGATAACATCAGAATCTGTGCTGGCATCTTTACGAACCATCAAAGTTTCTGTATTAACAGTGGCTACATCGTCTCCAACTTCTGCTGCCAGTTCCTGTGCTTTCGTACCTGTTACAAAATAATCTTTGCTGACATATCCGGTTACATCTCCGGACTTGATCAGATACCAGTCACCCGTCTGTCCAAGAATCTCTGCTGCGGAATTATTATAAAGCTTTCCGACAATTTCACCTGTCTCTGTGCTGGCTTCATCACGAATATTTACATATTCATCGACCTGCGCGATCACCAGGCTGTCATATCCTGTCGCTGCTGCTTTTTTCGTTCCTGAATTTGCCTTCTTTGTCTGACTTGCAATTACCTCAGCACCAATACCTGCCAGCGGCGTCTCCCCTGCCGCAAAAGCCGTAAGCCCTGTGCTGGCGAAAACAACGGTTCCTGCAAGACAACATGCTGTAACTTTTACTACTCCTTTTTTCATTACTTATATTTACCTCCATATATGCAAAACGCGGTGTAATTTCATTTATTACAAAACTGTTACATTTTTTACACGCTAATCATAACAAATTGGAGGTGTTTTGTCAACACTAATTAACATTTTTTTATACGTAACCGACAACTTTTTTACGTATTTATTACTGTTGTCAAGCGGATATTCGCAATCCGCTTTGCTGCTTGCTCATAACCCTTCAGACTGACTGCTGAACGGACTCAACTGCATTTGCACCGTCAGCCACCGCTGTAACAATTTGGCGCAGCATCTTTGTTCTGACATCCCCTGCCGCAAATATTCCCGTAATATTTGTAACACAATTTTCACCCGCTGCAATATAACCTGCCTCATCTTTCTGAATCTCATCCGGAATCATACCGGTATTCGGATGCATACCAACTGCCACAAATACACCATCCACCGGAAGATGTTTTTTCGTTCCGCTTTTTTTATTTTCGATATAAAGAGCTTCGACCTGATCTTCTCCGCAGATTTCATTTACTACAGTATCCCAGATAATTTCAACGTTTGGCAGTGCCAGAAGCTTATTCTGCAAGCTCTTTGCCGCACGCAGCTCGTCCCTTCTGTGAATCAGATACACTTTCTCGCATCCTCTTGCAAGAAACAGGGCATCTCCGACCGCTACATCACCGCCGCCTACAACGGCAACTGTTCTTCCTTTAAAAAATGCCCCATCACAGGTTGCACAGTAAGAAACGCCCATGCCGGCCAGCTCTTTTTCGCCCGGAACACCCAGTTTTCTGTGACTCGCACCTGTGCTGATAATAATATTTTTTGCGTAAAAATCACCTTCATTTGTACGCACCGTTTTCTGTGTTTCTTCTATTATGATATCTTTCACTTCTGCAATCTGGAATTTTACCTCCAGTGCATCCGCATGCGAACGGAATTTCATGCCAAGCTCATATCCATTCATGCCCGGAAGCCCGGATAATTATCCACTTCTGCCGTGTTCACTACCTGACCGCCGCTGATATATTCCTTTTCCAATACCAATGTGTCCAGTCCTGCTCTCTGCGCATAAATTGCCGCACTTAAACCTGCCGGTCCCGAACCGATAATGATCAGATCATATATTTTATCCATCTGTAATTCCTCCTGTTCGTAAATCAGACACCCGCCATCTGCGTTCAAATTGTCTGCAAAATGATTTTTTCTGATAAAGTCAGTATAATCAATCTTTCCTGAAAATAAAAGCATTGACAAATAATTTTTTATAGATTATTATAATAATAATGATTACTATTTTCATTAGAAAGATAAAATTCCCAATGGAAGGAGGCCTTTATGGCAGTTCTGAAATACAGCAAACAGCGTGAAGCCATCCGTGATTTTCTCGCTCATTCCGAAGAGCATCCGACCGCTGACATGGTTTATATGAATATACGCGAAAGCTTTCCTAATATCAGTCTTGGTACCGTTTACCGTAATCTGTCCCTGCTCTCTGAAACCGGACAGATCCTTAAACTGAATATGCGCGATGGTGCTGACCGCTTTGACGGCAGGATCGCACCTCATGACCATTTCGTATGCGAAAAATGTCACTGCGTCGAAGACATCTTTCTGGATGACAACGAAGAGATCACTTCTGCTGCCCAGAAAAAATTCGATGGAAAAATCCACAGTCACACGACTACTTTCTATGGAATCTGTAAAAAATGTTTAGTGAGAAATTGATAAAAAATGCTTGACTGGAAACAAAAAATGTGTTATCTTAATATCAGTAACAATTACTATTATTAAATAAGAAGTATGGAAAAGTTGCTACTGACATCTTTTCCACCATTATACCAACAACATGTAAACCTCAGATATTCCTGTTCTGAAGGTTTACCAAAAATCAAAAAAAGAAAAGGAGATCAAGAAATGGCAAAATTTGTATGTACAGTATGTGGTTATGTTTATGAAGGCGAAGCAGCTCCGGAAGTCTGTCCAGTATGTAAAGCACCGGCTGCTAAATTCAAAGAGATGGATGCAACAATGGCATGGGCTGCAGAGCATGTAGTAGGCATCGCTTCTGATGTTCCAGAAGATATCAAAGCTGACCTGAGAGCAAACTTCGAAGGTGAATGTTCTGAAGTAGGTATGTACCTGGCTATGGCAAGAGTTGCCCACAGAGAAGGTTATCCGGAAATCGGTCTTTACTGGGAAAAAGCAGCTTATGAAGAAGCTGAACACGCTGCTAAGTTTGCAGAACTGCTTGGTGAAGTTGTAACAGACAGCACAAAGAAAAACCTGGAAATGCGTGTAGAAGCAGAAAACGGTGCTACCGCAGGTAAAACAGATCTGGCAAAACGTGCAAAAGCTCTGAACCTGGATGCAATCCATGACACCGTTCATGAAATGGCAAGAGACGAAGCAAGACACGGAAAAGCATTCGCTGGTCTGCTGAAGAGATACTTCGGAGAATAATTTTCCAGACAGTATAGCTCATTTCCACGGAGGTAACGATATGGATTTAAATGAAACCATCTGTTTCTGTGCTGATGTGACAGCCGGAGACATCAAAAAAGCGTACGACGAAGGTCATACTACCGTTGATGCAATCGGTGAAGCAACCGAAGCCGGAACCCACTGCGGCGGCTGTCAGGATCGTATCGCTGAATTATTAGAAGAATTTGCAAAATAAAAAAATGCCCTGAACCAAAGGAGATATCTGCAGGATCATCTCCGGAAGTTCAGGGTATTTTTGTTTCTGTTTTTGGGACTTGTCAGATTTTTTGTGAAAATTTTAAAAAATCCATTATTCTATTTCCACCAGGATTTTACAGAAGCAATTTCGCTGTCAAAACTTTGTATGTAGCCGTCTTTGTCATGGCATCCGTTGCCATATTATAAACCGCATCTGTATCTGTATTTGTCAGATCGTCCAATCCATCAAATACACTCAAAAGTTCCTGCGTGCGCTCCTGCAAAGTACCAGCCGGATTTCCATCTGCGTCTATCAGATTTGCATCCTCTTTGACTTTCGCATAATCATATGCTGCCTGGATATTGTCCCTTGCTATTTTCAGTTTTTCAATAGCACTCATGATATAGAACTTGCTCACAGATGGCTGACTCTTTGCTTTGTTGCTCTGATCCCATGCCTGTTTTGCAGATGTTTTAGCGGCATCCGCATAACTGTCCATTTTCTTAAGATCAGAAGTGTCCCATTTTAAAGGATCCTTTGTGGAGGAATTATCGCCATCCTGTGTTCCGCCATTTCCATTATCATTGCCACTGTTGTTATGATCTCCTGACACATCCGGATACTCCATAAATACGATTTTGGCTGTTCCTTTTGGAACTGAGAGTTCGTCATTAAAGGATTTTCCTACCGCCAGACTGCTTGCAAAAAGCTGTGCTTTATTCAGGATATTTCCATTCTTATCATAAAAGAAGACGTATTCGCCCCAATTTGTTTTTCCTGGCTTGCCATATTGTACCATCTTGAATCTACATTCATATAGTAACCATCCTGCCAGTCGTATGGTTTATAAAAACTGTAGTTTGTGATCTTCATACGGTTTGACTCATAACCCTGTTCACCAATAGTTTCCGGAATTACTACTTTTACATTGTCCCACTCGCCAGGAACCGTGACGTTAATCTTTACTTTTTCCTTACTGTAGGTGTTTGTAATGGTCACATAAGTAGAACCGGCCTGCTTCGCTGTGATGGTCAATGGAATCGTCATGCCTTTCCATTTGCCCCATTTACAGGAAACAACCTTTGTATCCTTAATTTTGAATCGCATATTATTTACACTTTTCCTGATCTTAACCGTTATCTTTTGAGATTTGCCCGGTGAGATTTTGAGTGTATCTTTGCTTACTGATACATTATTCTGAACCGTGACCTTACAGGTCAGTTTTTTGTTTCCTGCCGTTGCTGTGATGGTTGTCTTTCCCGCTTGCTTTCCCTTTACAACTCCTTTGGAAGAAACAGTCGCAATCTTCTTCTGGGAAGAAGTCCATTTTACTTTTCCCTTTGCACGATTTACTTTCAGTTTTTCTGTGTGACCGACATAGATCGTTGCCTTCTTTTTATTCAGCTTCGGTTCCGCAGCTTTCACATCTGTCGAACCCACGCCAGACATCAATGCCAGGAAAAGCACAAAACTGCCTAAAAAGATTCTGAATTTCTTTACCCTTTTCATTTGCATCTCCCTTTCCATCATATAATTTTCCGGTGCTTTTTTCTATTATAGTATATACCATCCTGAACAGCAAACGGTATTTTCCAGTGCTTCATTTTTATAATATCTCCATCTAATTTCAGACATTTACATTTATATTTCTTATTGTTTATGTTGTATTTATTTTCTTTCTGCTTTTCTATTGAAACATTGAGGGTTCTATGGTAGTATACTTTCAAAGCATATTTTTCTTAAAATTCCTGGCATCATGCATCTATATTATCTCATTCACATTTCAGAAATTCATGCTTTTCATTCAAACAGATCAATCAAAAAGCAGGAGTTTCCAATTGTGGCAGATAGGTATGTAGTATGGCTGTCCCACATTCGTACACTCCTGTAAAAGGAGGTACTGCCTATGGCACACAAAAAGCAGCTGACAACCAATCGTAACTATAAGGATACCGTATTCCGTATGCTGTTTTCTGACCGGAAGAATTTACTGTCCCTTTATAACGCAGTCAGTGGTGCTCACTATGAGGATCCGGAAAAACTGGAAATCGTCACCCTGGAAAATGCTATTTATATGGGAATGAAAAACGATCTGGCTTTTATCATTGATACAGACCTGTTTCTCTATGAACACCAGTCAACTTACAATCCCAATATGCCCTTGCGTGATCTATTTTATATTTCCAGTGAATATCAGAAACTGTAGATAAGAGATCTCTCTATTCTTCCCTATTACAGAAAATACCGGCACCACAGTTTATCGTATTCTACAATGGCACTGAAAAGAAAAAGGACAGCTGGGTAAACCATTTGTCAGAGGCTTTCGAAAACCTGTCCGGCAATCCAAAACTGGAACTGGAAGTGCTGACCATAAACATTAATGAGGGGCATAATCCCGAACTCATGGAACAATGCCAGACCTTGAGAGAATATGCACAGTATGTAGCGTGTGTTCGAAGATATGCGAGGGAATTTGAATTGAACGAAGCAGTTAAGCTGGCAGTCGATGAATGTATCCGTAATAACATTCTTTCCGAATTTCTTCGTGCAAATAAATCGGAGGTGATCTCTATGAGTATTTTTGAATATGACAAAGAAGAGGAAGAACGGAAATTGCGAAAAGCCGAGTATGAGGCTGGTGCTGCGGCTGGTCTGAAAGCTGGCGTTTCAAAAGGTAAAATACTTGCAAAAAAGATGCTGCCTCTTCTCTTATTACTCTTGGATTAACAGTTGAACAGATTTCCTCTGCACTGAAAGTAGATGTGGAAACTGTAGAGCAATGGATTGCTGATAAGTAGCAAAATAAGAATTTGAAAACCATAAAATTATGAGTAATTATTGCTTTCCATAGGTTATCAATAAAATCCTCCAAAAGCCTTTAAAATAAAGGATTTATCGCAAGGTGTTCGCCTTATCCTTTTATATGATTTCACACAAGTTTACTCTTTCCCTGCCTGCTTATAAGGGCAAAATCAAGGGCAAGAAAATCTCATAACAAGATATAACAGAGTGTGGCAATCGAAGAACTGTGACATATGTGCGAATATATTATAACGGAGGATTTTTTAATGGACAAGTACATTTATGATGAAAGCAACGGTCTGTGGTATGAACTACAAGGAGATTATTATATTCCCTGCCTTACATTACCAACCGAAAAAGAACACAAGCCTATCGGCTTATGGGGACAGCGACACAAACGCTATTTACAGGAACATAACAAAAAATTTTACACTACACTGCTCACAAGTGGCAAGTTAAATGAATATCTTGTCGATGTCGATAAACAGACGGAGGAACACTTTGAAAGGCTTGTGGAACAGATGAAACAGTCGCAGGGCATAACAGAACAGTTAAAGTCGGAAAACGCCTTAGAGTGGGTGCAGAGAATGAATAACATACGGGCATGTGCAAAGGAAATTGTAGAAAAGGAAATTATCTTTACATAAGTAAAAAGGCGGCAGGGAGAACTCTCTGCCGCTATTCATATTAAGAACTCAGAAAGGATTTCTGACCAGTTGTGTTTTGAAATCAACCAACTATCGCAAATCCATTGAAACTATTATCTGCTTTACTTATAATGGCATTGTAAGAAAAAGAAAAGAGAGGTGATTATCATGCAGGTCGAGATTAAAATTGACAGTTCATGTATCGACCCCAAAGTAATCATACTGACTGCTTCAATGACAGAAGATGTGAGCAACATTGTAAAAAAACTTTCAGAAAATGCCTCACAAATAATTTCGGGTTATAAAGATGAAAAAATTGAAATATTGGAACAGACAGATTTGATTCGTATTTATGCAAATTCTGGAAAAATTTATGCAGTTACTAACAAAGGGGAATATATTCTTCGACTTAGGTTATATGAGATAGAAAATCGATTACCTTCTAATCAATTCATTCGTATATCAAATTCGGAAATTATCAACTTAAAAAAAGTCAATAATTTTGACTTGAGTTTTACAGGTACAATTTGCATTAAATTATCAAATGGAATAACAACATATGTATCCAGACGCTATGTTCCAAAACTAAAAAAGATATTAGGAATATGAGGTGAATATTATGAAAAAGAAAATTATTAAGCGTAGTCTTTTAGGTTTTCCACTTGGAATTACAATCGGCTATTTAATTACAATCTTGATTTCTCTTGGTTGGGCAAATGGATATTACTCGCCTTGTGTCCCCGAACTCATATCACTTATGGGAAATGAAATCAATGCTGTTATTTTGCAAACAATTCTTTGTGGAATAGTAGGTGCGGGATTTGCGGCAAGTTCAGTAATATGGGAAATGGATAGTTGGAGCATTGTAAAGCAGACAGGAATTTACTTTTCAATTATTTCAGTAATAATGTTACCAATCGCTTATTTTGCATATTGGATGGAACATAGTGTAGTTGGATTTTTAATTTATTTTGGAATTTTCGCTTTAATTTTTGTAGTTATATGGATAATACAGTTTGGTATAGGCAGATATAATGTAAGAAAAATGAATGAGAAATTGTTTCAAACGAAGGATAATAGAAATGAGTAAGCAACAATGGATACTCTGCCCTGTCTGTGGCAATAAAACCCGAACAAAGATACAAGAAGATACCGAGATGAAAAACTTTCCTCTTTACTCTCCGAAATGTAAGCAAGAAACACTTATCAATGTTCAGGATATGAAAATCACGCTTGCAGTCAGCAAATGATTATGTATGCCGCCGCTATGGGTAACACCATAACGGCGGTTTTTCAATGCCTATCGGCTATCTCTGTCAATGGATTTCTTACGCTGTCTTTGCGGCGGTTGCTGCTTGTTGCGTTCCTGTATCTCACGCAGATGTTTTAGCACGCTCTGCTTTTCGGGTGGTCTGTGCTGTTCTTTGGCGGCGGCTGTCGGTTTCCTGCTGACTTGATATTCCCACTGGGTAAGGTCACGGTTGTACTGTTCTACAACGCTTTTCGCTCTTTACTTTTGAAAAGCCCCTTTGTATCGGCAAGCTGCTGTTTCAACTGCGGCAAAACTTTATCCTGCAAGTTTTTGATTTTTACCGCCTTATCCTGTACTTTTATCATTAGATTTCTCATATGGCGGAACTCTGCCATATCAATATCAAGCGTAGGCTTGGGCGGCATATCTTTTTCCCGAATAAGGTTTTGCAGAAAATCTTTTGCCTTTGCCACAATCCCACGGAACAGATTGGGCAGCCAGCCTTTGCTTTTGATAGACTGGCTTGCTTTTTCGTGTATCTCGGTCTGCTTGACCTCTAAAATCTTTGCTTCGGAAATACCCGATAACAACGCCATATCCGCTGTCCTGTTCCATTCCTGCCTTGCGGTGTTATCCGCTTCAATCTCGGCGGCTTTGGGATTGTTCTTGCCGATTTTTTTGGTGGGAAGATAAACGCTGTTCTTATCAAATACCTTTAACTGCTGTTCGGGATCAGAAATATGCCGATTGATAAGGTCGGTGTAAATCTCTTTTACCTCCCGAAGAAAAGGCTCACTTTTGAATTTATCATCTTTCACGGTAAAGAGGTGGCTTTCGTAAACCTCGCCCTTTTTTATGACGGTGCAGCCTTTTCGTATCTGGCCGTCCTCCCCTGTGATTTCTTTCTTGGTGCGTACCCTTTTGCCTGTTTCATCATAGAACACGCTGCGTGTAGCTATCTTGATGTCAGGTTCAGGAAGCCGTTTTCTTTCGCTGAAGATAAGGTGGATATGATAGTTTGTTTTGCGTTTGTTGTGGTGGAGGGCTGACACTCATCGGCATAAGTAACCTTATTACTTTACGCACACCATATGTCACAGTCCCGATTGCCACGGATAGAAAGGGGAAATTTATCTATGGCAAAAGGTTCTGTAAGAAAAAAAGGTAAAAAGTGGTACGCACGCTTCTATATCGAAGATGAAAGCGGCAGAAAAGTACAGAAAGAGTTTGTGGGAACAGAAAGTAAGTCTGAAAACATCACGGTTGGTATGCTGCTCGATCTGTGGGTGGAGGAAGAACTGAAACCCAGCAATCTCAGCAATGGTACGGTAATGTCCTATCAAGGAACGGTCAATCGTATCAAACAGCACCCGATAGAAAACTGAAAACAGTAACCGCCGACCATTTACAGGCATATATAGACTTTCTCAGCTTTGGCGGTACAAATCCTGACGGTACAACCGCAAAAGCACTCAGCAAAGGGTATCTCCGATTGTTTTCGGCTGTTTTACAAGGGGCGTTCCGTTTTGCGGTATTCCCGAAAAGGCTGATAACCTTTAACCCGATGCAGTATGTGGTATGGCGAGGAAAGAAAGAAGAATACGAACTGTTCTCGGACGAGGACGGAGAAACTGCTTCCACACCAACGCTCAGCTACGAACAGTATCAGAGATTAGAGGACTTCCTGAAAAAGAAAAACAATCCTGCACTTCTTCCTATACAGATAGCCTATTATACAGGCTTGCGTATTGGAGAGGTCTGTGGTCTGACTTGGCAGAACATCAACCTTGAAGAACAATATCTGACAGTACGCCGCAGTATGCGTTACAACGGGGCAAGGCACAAAACAGAAATAGGGGCAACAAAGCGTAAAAAAATCCGCACCGTGGACTTTTGCGATACGCTTGCCGCAATCCTGAAAACTGCGAAAACGGAACAACACAAAAACCGTTTCCGATACGGGGAACTGTATAGCCTTAATTACTATTTGGAGGTCAAAGAAAAAGACCGCACCTATTATGAGGTTTACAGTCTGCCGAGGTCGGAAGAAGTCCCAGAGGGATACAAGGAATTATCCTTTATCTGCCTTAGACCTGACGGGGCATTTGAAGCACCGAGTACGGTGGGGATTATGTGCAGGAACTTCTCGGACACGCTGATGTTAGTACCACAATGAACATTTACGCTCACGCTACAAGGGAAGCGAAGCGTACTTCCGCAAGACTGCTGGATAAGGTAATCGGCGGAGAATAAAAATTCCCTTGTTTCGGCTCATAAGGGCAAAAACAAGGGAAAATACATAAGGTTTGAACATTTAATAGGCGATATGCCTTGAAAATACAGGGTTTATAGAGGATTGAATAGATAAACTGGAATTTATCTTTTCTTCCTAAATATCGGCATACTTTGATTTGTATTGCAGGTACTCATTTCCGAATGCTTCTATCAAAAATCTTCCTCTACATTGACTATCTGTAAATGAAAAATACCACTGCAAAACTGTGGCAAAGCAAAGGAACCAATAAACAGAACGAA
>ENA-OQCX01000257-OQCX01000257.1-human-gut-metagenome-genome-assembly--contig:-NODE-257-length-28141-cov-6.127258_pt1 | contig 28141 bp, 39 predicted proteins | sample MGYA00242762_ERZ504587 | MGnify/ENA primary metagenome ERZ504587 (study PRJEB26092, sample SAMD00036337) | human gut metagenome | host: Homo sapiens | study: EMG produced TPA metagenomics assembly of...
ATCGTAAATACGCCGTCCTCGAGGATTGCATAGGTCGGGATATTGCCCTCTTTCGGCAGAGATACAGAACCCGGGTTCAGAAAGGTGTGTGCGCCTTTTTTCTCGGCACGCAGGACGTGGGTATGGCCGTACAGGAAGATATCTCCATCCATCAGCGGCGGCAGATTCTGCTCATTGTAGATGTGGCCATGGCTCATATAGAAGGTATGGCCTCCCTCGATCAGGATGCCGTAATCTGCCAGCACCGGGAACTCCAGTACCATCTGATCTACTTCTGCGTCGCAGTTTCCGCGCACGTTGGTGAGGTACTGTTTTTTCTCATTCAGCATGGCGATGACCTGTTTCGGTGCGTATTCTTTTGGAAGATCGTTTCTCGGGCCGTGATAGAGAAGGTCGCCTAACAGAAACAGGCGGCTTGCGCCCTCTGCCTCGAAGGCTTCCAGCATTTTTCTGCAGTAATAGGCAGAACCGTGAATATCAGATGCAAACATGTATTTCATATCGTGATCTCTCTTTCGTTTTGTGGTTTGGTTTTGTATTGTTTTCTGTTTCATCTTACCGTATCTTTTCCCGCTTGACAAGAAGAAATGTTGGATTGCCGCCCCCTTACAGTTCTTCTCCCGCCACCAGATATCGTCCGCGGTATGCATGCATTCCGCCGATGACCGTTTTGACCTCGTATCCGTTCTCCGCCAGCCGCTTTCCCTCCGCCATCTCGCGGCACCCCGCTCACAGCAGATCACAAGAATTTTGTCCCGCGGCAGACAGACCCGTTCGAGCAGATGGTCATAGGGAAGATTCACCGCTCCTTTCACATGCCCTTTTTCGTATTCCCGCCGGTTCCGCACATCGATGATCATCGCCCACGGTTTTCCCACGTACCAGTCCAGCTGGTCTGCCGCCAGCAGTGTCATGCCTGCCATATCCTGGTCCCCCTCTCCGGATCTGACTTTCTCTCCTGTTTTATATGTATGCAGAAACCGGCGGCAGAGTCCGTATGGGACCCTCCGCCGGCTTTTTCTGCCGGAATCCCAAGGTTTACTTAGTATTTTTCATACTCATCCTTCTCGTCCTGCTCCCGGTTCTGCTGACCGTAGGATGACATCTCACGGTCTTTCACATGATTGCAGTCTCTGCTGTTCTTCTGGTTTTTGCTGTATTCGCTTTTCTCGTATCCGTTTTTGCTGTACTCGTTTTTGCTGTATTCATTTTTGCTGTTTCTGGTCATAATCTTGTTTCCTCCTGAATGTTTTTTTGTCCTGCGACATCCTTTAGTATCGCTTTTTCCGCGCAGATTATGCATCCAGAACCCTGTTTTTCCACGGTATCTGTTCCAAAGTGGGGAATGCAAGCCCAAAAATACAGTGTTTTTCCTGCTTTCGGACCACTGCTTTCCAAATTGTGGTAATTTTTTCCAACTTTTGAATTTCGATGTTGCTTTTTCCCGTTATCTGTATTATAATCAATTTTGTAAAAGAATTTACCCTTCATAAATTTTTTTACAATTAATAACCCCTTATTAATTATTTATACTCCCCTTGAAAGATCGGTAGCTCCCCTGCCGGTCTTTCTTTTTGCAATTATTCAGAGCCATGCAAATTCAAGAAGAACTGTGAGTCATACTCGCATGAACGAACAGTTCTTCTTGAAATTTTATGTGGCTCTGAATAATTGCAAAAAGGAGGAAAGTCTGCATCAGCAGACTTTCCTCCTTTTTCCCGTTCTGTATATATGATTAGAATTCTACTTTTTCACCTTTTGCCGCTTTTGCTACGGTTCCTGCGAGGACGATCAACGCCATGAGGTTTGGAATTACCATCAGGCCGTTAAAGAGGTCTGACAGGTTCCATACGAGATCCACTTTCAGCAGAGAGCCGAGGAAAACGAACACAACGACGATCAGCGAGAACGGAACGACTGCTTTCTTTCCGAACAGATACTGTACGTTCTGTCTTGCGAAGAAGTACCATCCGACGATGGTCGAGAATGCAAAGAACAGAAGACAGATCGCTACGAACGCCGGTCCGAAGCCTTTGAGGCCGGTTCGGAATGCCGCCTGTGCGACCGGGGTTCCTTTAACACCGGTACTCATCATCTCTTCCAGAATGCCGGAAGAAAGAATAACGAGAGCGGTCATGGTCAGGACAACGAAGGTATCAATAAAGACACCAATCATCGCTACTTCACCCTGATCCTCCGGGTTCTCGACATCGGCAATCGCATGGGCATGCGGGGTGGAACCCATACCGGCTTCATTAGAGAAGAGGCCTCGGGCAACACCGTAACGCATGGCTTTCCGCACGGTAATACCGGCTGCTGCACCAAATACAGCGTCCGGACGGAATGCACAGATAAAGATCGAAGCAATCGCTGACGGCACATGCTGGATGTTGATCAGAATAACAACAAGGGCTCCGACAAGATACAGTGCTGCCATCACCGGAACAACTTTTTCGGTGAAGGATGCGATACGGGAGATACCTCCGATGAAAATGAATGCGGCGAGAACGGCTACAATCACACCCATCACCCATTTCGGTACGGAAAATGCGGTGTAGAACGCATCACTGATGGAGTTCGACTGTACCATATTTCCCATAAAGCCAAGTGCCAGGATAACAGCTACGGCAAAGAAGCCTGCCAGCGCTTTTCCAAACGTTCCCTTGAACGCGTGGGTGATGTAGTAAACCGGTCCTCCGATGACCTCTCCGCTCTCATCGCGGCGTTTTGAGATCTGTGCGAGATACGCCTCACCGTAGATCGTTGCCATGCCGAAGAACGCAGCAAGCCACATCCAGAAGATGGCTCCCGGGCCGCCGGATACGAGTGCGGTCGCACATCCTGCGATGTTTCCGGTTCCGACCTGTGCGGCGATCGCTGTTGCAAGCGCCTGGAAGGAAGTCATGCCGTCTTTTCCGGCCTTCTTACCCTTTAACGAGAAACCTCCGAAGACGCGGTTCCACGCGGTCTTAAACTTTCTTACCTGTACAAAGCGGGTCCGAACAGAGAAATAAACTCCCGTACCTACCAGCAGAAACAGCAGTACGCTGTTCCAGAGCACATCACTGATCTGCGCAATTGCCTGATTCAATGCATCCATTTTCTTTTCTCCCTTTCCATTCGACGTATGGTCTGAACGATGTGGATCACACATCCGCACCGTTTTGAGAAAAAAATACCATCTCCTGCGGAATTTTTCCTGCAGAACATGGCTCTGATTGAAAAATACAGCAAAAAACCGCGCTTCCGGAATTTTTTCGTTTCTGCGCACCGCTTTTTTTGTTCCGCGGCTGTTTTTCTTCTGTATCTTTTTTGACTCTGTCCTTTTGCCTGAGAGATTCTGCATCGCTGCATTGCACCTTCGGCACTCTTTTCAAGAGCTTCTCCAGAGACCACTCCGTTTTTAGTCCTCGCCGTCTCCCGTCCGTTCTTGTTTTAAGAAGAGAACCAGCACCTGAAAGTTTTACTTCTTCGGTCGTGCACCTTTCGAAAATTAAATTTCCAAAGGCTCTCCGCACATTTTCTAAAAACTTCTACGTCTTTTTTATTTTTGTAAAACTATAGCACCTGTGATAGGATTCGTCAATACCCCATACCGTATTTTTTTTCAGAATATTGCAAAAACATATAAAAAATCAGCAGATCTGCGCGCGCACGCCTCAAAATCGCATGCGCGGCACAGATCTGCTGTTCTCTTTTCCAAATATCTTTTATGACGCCTGGAACTGGCTGTTGTACAGATTGTAGTAGAAGCCTTTCTTCTCAAGAAGCTCCTCATGGCGTCCCTGCTCGATAATCTTTCCGTCTTTCATGACGAGGATCAGCGAAGCGTTGCGGATCGTGGACAGACGGTGGGCAACGACGAAACTCGTTCTGCCTGCATCAGCTTGTCAAACGCCTCCTGAACCTGCAGTTCGGTACGGGTATCGATGCTGGAGGTCGCCTCGTCGAGGATCAGCATCGGCGGCAGGCAGAGCATGACACGGGTGATACAAAGAAGCTGTTTCTGCCCCTGGCTGATGCTGTCTTCGCTGAGAACCGTATCAAGTCCCTTCGGCAGACGCTTGATAAACTCCCAGCTGTGTGCCTCTTTGGCCGCTTGATGATCTCCTCTTCCGTCGCATCCGGCTTTCCGAAGCTGATGTTGTCGCGCACGGTTCCCTGTTTGATCCAGGTATCCTGCAGCACCATACCAAAGCAGCTGCGGAGCGCATGGCGGGACAGTTCGTCGATCGGCTTTCCGTCGATGCAGACCTTTCCGGCATCGACATCATAGAAGCGCATCAGCAGGTTGATAAACGTCGTCTTTCCGCATCCGGTCGGGCCGACAATGGCAACACGCATGCCCGGCTGTACGTCAAGATTAAAGTTCTCGATCAGTTTTTTCTCTTTGTCATAACTGAATGCTACATCATCGATTGTCACATTTCCCGTCACGGTATCGATCGTTCCGGCCGGGTCTGCACTCTCCTCTTTCTCTTCCAGAAGAGCAAAGATACGGCCTGCGCAGGCAAGCGCGTTCTGCATCTCGGTGATAACGGAACTGATATCATTGAACGGTTTCATATACTGGTTTGCGTACGACAGCAGAACGGAAAGTCCGCCGACGGTCAGCGCGCCGCCCGGGATCATGAAAGCTCCCACAAGGGCAACACCGGCATAGATCACGTTGTTGACAAAACGGGTGGACGGGTTCGTTAAGGAACTGTAGAACACGGCCTGCTGGCTGTATTTCTGCAGATCTTTGTTGATCTCTGCAAAACGCTCGGAAGCTTTTTCCTCATAGCCGAACGCTTTGACTACTTTCTGGTTTCCGATCATCTCATCGATGAGTGCGGTCTGTTTTCCTCTCGTCTCACTCTGTTTCTGGAACATTTTGAACGAGCGGCCGGAAATAAATTTTGCCACGAAGAAGCTGAGAGGTGTCAGGCAGATCACAAGAAGGGTGATCCATACGTTCTTCGAGAACATGAAAAACAGTGTCACAATAATGGTTACGATGCCGGAGAACAGCTGCGTAAAGCCAAGCAGAAGACCGTCCGATAAGATATCGGTATCTGCGATAACACGGCTTACGATGTCTCCGGAGCTGTGCTGATCCAGATAGGCCAGCGGCAGCACCTGGATATGACGGATCGCCTGGGAACGAAGGTCGCGCACAATGCGGTACGTCATACGGTTGTTGATCAGGTTCATGATCCATGCGGAAAGTGCGGAAACGAGGGTAAAGAATACGATTCGTTTTAGATAGAACCACATCTCCGGGAAATTGACCTGGTGGCTGCAACGACCTCATCGATCGCATCGCCGAACAGGATCGGAATATAAAGCTGTAAAATAACGGTAACCGCAGCCAGGACAATACTAAGGCCTAAGAAAATTTTATAATTTCCGATAAACGCCATCAGCTTTTTCATGACCTGCATGCCGCTTTTTCCGGACTTGTTTTCTGTCTTTTTCATGCGATCACCCCGCTTTCGTTGTTATAAGCCGCACGTTCTTCCGGGAACTGGGAGAAGTAAATCTCGCGGTAAACCTCGCAGGTTTCATCAGCTCGTCGTGTGTGCCGTTTCCTTCGAGCGTACCATTTCCAAGAACGAGGATCTGGTCTGCCTGACGGATGCCGGCGATTCGCTGGGATACGAGGAAGGTTGTCGTGTTTCCTTCGAGATTGTGGACGGCTTTGCGGAGTTTTGCATCCGTTGCAAAGTCAAGCGCACTCGAGCTGTCGTCCAGAATCAGGATTTCCGGTTTTTTTACCAGCGCACGCGCAATAGAAAGACGCTGTTTCTGTCCGCCGGAGAGGTTCTTTCCGTTCTGCTCCAGCATAAAATCGAGCTGATCCTGTTTGCCTTCTACGACTTCTTTCGCCTGGGCTGTGGTGAGCGCCTCCCAGATTTCTGCATCGGTGGCGTCCTCTTTGCCCCACTTCATATTGTCGCGGATGCTGCCTTTAAAGAGCACTGCTCTCTGCTGAACAACACCGACTTTATTGCAGAGCTCTTCTTTTGTGTAATTCTTTACATTCTCGCCGTCTACCATGACGTCACCGCTGGTCGCATCGTAGAAACGGGAAATCAGGCTGACCAGCGTCGATTTTCCGCTTCCAGTACCGCCGATGATTCCGATGGTCTGGCCGCGTTTTGCGGTAAAGCTGATATCCGATAAGCTCTCTGCGCCGCTCCTGCATAGGTGAAGCTGACATTTTTAAATGTAACAGCTGCATCGCCAGTTACTTTCTTTGCAGCGCCGCCTTTTGCCGGGTAGTTCATGGTTGTCGGAACCGCCAATACGCCGGAGACACGCTCTGCACAGGCAACGGATTTGTTTAAGGTGATGATGAGCGATGCCAGTTTGATCAGCTCAACGATGATCTGCAGCATGTAGTTGTAAAGTGCGACAACCTGTCCCTGCTGCATACTGCCGATGTTGACCTGAAGCCTGCCTGCCAGATCAGGACAACGGCTGCGATGTTGATGAGACATAGGTCAGCGGATTTAACAGTGCGGAAATTTTTCCGACAAACTCATTCAGACGAGTCAGCTCATCGTTGCTCTTTTCGAAATCGGCAACAGACTGCTCCTCACGGCAGAACGCACGGATGACACGAACACCGTTCAAATTTTCTCTTGTCATTCCGGTGACGCGGTCGAGTGCCGCCTGTACCTTTTTGAACAGCGGGATGCTGACCAGCATAATGCCGAATACGGCAACGAACAGGATCGGAACAGTAACCAGGAATACGATGGCACATTTTACGTTGACGGTAAATGCCATCACAACGGAACCGAATACGATAAACGGACTCCGCAGCAGCAGACGCAGACCCATGTTGATTCCGTTCTGCACCTGATTGATATCGTTGATCAGACGGGTGATCAGCGTATCGGTTCCAATGGTATCCAGCTCCGTAAAGGACAGAGCCTGAATGTGGTCAAAGACCGCCTGGCGAAGCTCGGTTGCACAGCCGACGCTCGCTTTTGCCGCGAAATACTGCGCGGTGAAGCTGCAGCAAAGTCCGACTGCCGCCATCAGAACGAGGATTCCAAAACGGCTGACGATGTACGGACGGTTATTGCCTGCGATACCCACATCGATGATCTGGGCAACAACCATCGGCACAAGAAGGTCGAATACGACTTCCAGAAGCTTGAACAAAGGAGCGATGATGCTCTCTTTTTTGTAGTGCTTCAAGTAGACTCCAAGACTTTTCATCTTCTTTTTCACTCTCCATTTCTTTGTTTCTTGACATTGACAGTATAATCTCATATGATTAATACGAATAGTATTGTTTTTATGGCTTAGTGATACAATTTTAATATCATAGATAATTTCACGAAAGGAAGTCTCTTATGGAACTGCGCCAGCTTGAATATTTCCGCGTCATCGCCGAAACCGAAAGCATTCACGAGGCCGCCCGCCGCCTCAATATGTCCCAGCCGCCGCTCAGTTATCAGTTAAAGCAGCTGGAAGCCGAACTGAATGTCACTTTATTTGAACGCACCCGCCAGCGTCCGCCTGACCGAAGCCGGAAAACTGCTGTACGACCGCTCCGCCAACCTGCTCGAGTACGTGAAATCGACGGAGCTTGAGGTCGCAAAGGTCGGCAAAAAGCGGGTTCTGCGCCTCGGCATCACACCGACCACCGTTGCGACGATCATGCCGTGCGTCTCGCTTTTTCCCGCCGCAATCCCGATGTCAACTTCGAGGTGCACGACGGCATCACCTACACGCTGTACCGCTATCTGATGGACGGCATCATCGACATTTCCATCGCCCGCACGCCGCTGCGGCTCGACGATGTCGACTATAAAATTTTAAGCTCTGAACCTATGATTGCCGTTTCTTCAAAAGATATGCTTCCCGAGAAGAACGGATCGCTAAAGCTCTCGGATCTTTTGAATATTCCGCTCATCATCTACCGCCGGTATGAGGCGCTCATCATGGATGCGTTCCACTCGCGCGGCATGGAGCCCGATCTTTTCTGCGTCTGCGACGATCCCCGCGGCGCGATGCTCTGGGCAAAGGAAGGCCTTGCCACTGCCATTTTCCCGCAGTCCATGAGCTCTCTCTGCCAGGGACTCCGCATCCAGCCGCTCGCAGAAAGCGACCTGGAAACGCAGATCGCCGTGATCTGGAAAAAGGGGCGGAAACTCTCTCCGCTTCTGCAGGACTTTGTCGATGCCTGCATGGAGAGCATATTATAATAGAAGAAGTCCGCTGCGCCGGTCTCTTTTTCAGGGATCAGCGCAGCGGACTTCCTTTTTTATTTCTCATTCTTTTTACTGCACAAACAACAGCGCGATATTCAGCAGTGTCACAATCACCGCAATCGCAAACAGGGCAATTTTCAGCCGCAGACTGTTCGCGTATTTTCCCATGACTTTTTTCGAGGACGTCAGATAAATCTGCGTAAATACCGTAATCGGGAGCTGCATTCCAAGGAACATCTGTGAATAGAGAAGGCCCTGGAACGGGGAATCAATCAGAAGAATGACCGCTGCGGCCGGGATCATGGTAAGAAGGATTCCCCAGCGTGTCTCCTTACTCTTGATCTCATACGGCTTGTTAAAAATCCCCGAAAAAATCGTTCCGCCCGCCATTCCCGCGGTGATGCTCGATGAAATTCCGGCAAGCAGAAGCGCTGCTGCAAAAATCACCGATGCGGCATTTCCAATGAGCGGTGTCAGCATCTTTCCCGCCGTTGCGAGATCATCCACCTGCTTTGCATTCTGCGGCTGGAAAAACGTTGCGGCCGCCATCAGGATCATTGCACTGTTGATGGCCCATCCGATGATCATGGAAAACAGGGTGTCTTTGAACTCATACTTTAACTGGCGCGCAATCACCTCATCATCCTCAAGATTCCACTGGCGGCTCTGAATAATTTCCGAGTGGAGAAACAGGTTGTGCGGCATGACGACCGCACCGAGGACGCTTAAGATGACCGGCATTGAGTGCTCTGGAAACGACGGTTTTACCCAGCCGACAGCCGCCTGCGCCCAGTCGATATCGGCGATCCAGACCTCAAAGAGGAATGAAAAGCCGATCAGCGAGACAAACACAATGATCAGTTTTTCAATCCGTTTGTAAGCACTTGTAAACTCGCAGATCAGAACCAGCACGAGAATCATCATGCTGCCGAGCTTGATCGGAATGCCGAACAGCATCTGGAGCGCAATCGCACCGCCGAGGATCTCCGCCATTGCGGTCGCCACCGCTGCCATCATCGCCGTCGCAAGAATCGTGTTTTCAGCCACGCAGGCAGATAGAGGCTCGCCGCCTCCGAGAGGCACTTTCCCGTGGCAATGCCGAGATGCGCCGCATTGTGCTGCAGAAAAATCAGCATGATCGTGGACAGGGTGACCATCCACAGAAGCTCGTAGCCGTAACCCGATCCGGCGGCAATGTTGGATGCCCAGTTTCCCGGGTCGATAAAACCGACCGTGACAAGAAGTCCCGGGCCGAGATAGCGGAGAAAATTCATGCCCGCCGTCTCTTTTCGTTTTCGATTTTGTTTCATATTCTTTCCTTTCTGACAATTTGATACGGAACCGGCCCATCCAGGATCGGCAGAAATCATTTTGTTGTGGTTTTGGTTGCTTTAGTTAGTTGTAACTAACTGCATTGTACATGGGATTTTTCAAAAAGTCAAATCCTGTTTTCTCTTTCTTGTGCTTCATCGTCCGCTGTGCTACAATAAAACTGCTTATTTTGAACTAAAAGGAGAATTTTTATCATGATACGACTTGCCGTCCCGGAGGATTTTACTTCGATCATGTCAATCTATGCGTACGCCCGCTCTTTTATGCAGGAAACCGGAAATCCGAATCAGTGGGGAAACCATTTTCCGCCGGAGGAGCTGATTCACAACAGAATCCGTAACAAACAGCTTTTTGTCCTGGAAGAAAACGGCACGCTGCACGGCGCGTTTGCCTTCATCATCGGTGAGGATCCGACGTATCTGCAGATCGACAATGGCTCCTGGCTCTCCGATGCGCCGTATGGCACGATCACCAGGTTGCCTCAGACGGAACAATCCACGGATTTTTCTCCCAGATCGTCGATTACTGCTGGGCACAGATCCCGCACCTGCGCGTCGATACGCATGCGGACAATCAAATCATGCAGCATCTGATCCAGAAAAACGGATTTGAACGGCGCGGCATCATCTACGTGCTGAACCACTCTCCGCGGATTGCGTTTGAGCGCGTAAAATAAAACACCAAACGAAAACACCGGATCGTCACCGCTTCGCAGACTTTTCAGCCGCGGAATCACCGCTGGATCCAGGTAATATAAGGATCCGACGACCTGTCCCATCATCCCCTTTTTCGATCTTTCGTGTGTCATTTTTTTACCAACCTTACATCTTCTTGCTCTCCTGTATACACTTGCCCGTACCGAAATGCAAAGAAAATCCGCTTTTTCCCCTCTGTTTCTGCACATTCCTTTGTGCAGAATACAGATGCAGAAAAAACGGATTTTCTTTTGCATTTTTCTTTATGCGTGGATTCCTCTGTTCTCGTCCCCGGACTCGTTTACGCCGAATTCGTAATCATTGCCCGGCAGAATCATGTTCAGCAGGATTCCTGCGATGGCTGCAATGGCAAGTGCAGTCAGGGTGACGGTCGTTCCGCCGATCGTAAAGGAGAGACCGTTGCTGAAGCCCAGTCCGCAGACAAAGATGACGCCCGCGATGATCAGGTTTCTCGATTTGGTCAGGTCTACTTTATTCTCTACCACGTTGCGCACACCGATGGCAGAAATCATACCGTACAGCATGAAGCTGACGCCTCCGATGATAGAGGACGGCATGGTGCTGATGAGTGCCGATACCTTCGGAATGAAGCTGACGATAATCGCAAAGACTGCGGCAATACGGATGACTCTCGGGTCATGTACGCGGCTCAATTCCAGAACGCCGGTGTTCTCGCCGTACGTCGTGTTGGCCGGTCCGCCGATGAAACCTGCCATTGCGGTTGCAAGACCATCACCGAGCAGGGTTCTATGCAGGCCCGGATCAGAAAGGAAGTTCTCTCCTACGGTTGCAGAGATCGCCGACATATCACCGACATGCTCCATCATGGTCGCGATCGCGATCGGTGCCATGATCATAATGCTGGTCAGATCGAATTTGCAGAGCTGCAGCGGCGGAAGTCCGACGATGCCTGCCTGTGCAACCGGCGCAAAGTTGATGATCACGGATCCGTCCGGATTTTTGATGCCGAGTGCATTCAGGACAACTGCCACAGCGTAGGCAATCACAACGCCCATCAGAATCGGAATGATTTTGAACATTCCTTTTCCCCAGATGTTGAAAATGATGATGACTGCCAGCGCAACCAGTGCCAGGAACCAGTTCGTCGAAGCATTATTAATGGCGGAACCAGCAAGCTGAGGCCAATGCAGATGATAACCGGACCTGTGACAACCGGCGGCAGGTAGCGCATCACGCGTTTGACGCCGACCATGCGGATGATCAGGGCAAAAATCAGGTACAGAAGACCTGCTACCACAATACCTCCGCAGGCATAGGCTGCCTTGTCGTTGACACTCATGCTGCATATTTTCCGGTATTCAGTTTGCAACAGCGGCGAAACCGCTTAAGAATGCAAACGAAGAACCAAGAAATGCCGGTACTTTAAATTTCGCGCACAGATGGAACAGCAGGGTTCCAAAGCCGGCGCAGAACAGTGTGACGGATACGGTAAGACCGCGGGACGGCCCCTCGCCGCATGCGTCTACAAAGTAGCTGTTTACCAGAATCGGCACCAGAATGGTTGCACCGAACATGGCAAACATGTGCTGCAATCCGAGAATCAGCATTTTAGGAATGCCGAGCTTTCTCGCATCGCGGAGGACTCCATTAGACTCGTTCATACGTCTCTCCCTCTCATTTGTTTTTCCTTCCCATTATAGGCGTTATATCGTTCAAATACAAGCGAAAGATTGCGGGTCTCTCAATTTTCAAACGGGCGGACACGTAAAGTAACTCCTAAGGTATCGCAGATCTCCTGGCACTTCTGAATTTTCTCCTCTGGCATGACTTTCTCGACAACCGTCATCACAACATTCGGCACATACTGTTTGGAAAGAACCGCAAACTCCTTGATCGCCTCGTACGACTGGATGCCGAATTTCGACCGCGTGAGCTCCAGAAATTCCTTTTCATCCGGCGCGTTTAAGGAAATCGAGACGGTATCGAATCTTCCCTTTAATTCCGGGGTGACATCTCTTCCATAGATCAGGTTGGCAAGACCGATCGTATTCAGACGCACTTTCAGGTTCGGATACGTTTCTTTTAAGGAATCGATCACCCGACAGACATCCTCAAGCCGCTCAAGCGGTTCTCCGAAGCCGCAGAAGACCAGTTCATTGATCACGTTCAGATCGTACTGTGCGAACAGCTCCAGCATCGTCTCAACGGATGGCTCTCCCTCTTTTAACCACAGTGTATTTCCCTCCTGCTGCTGTTTCGTCTGGCGCAGACAGAACACACAGCTGCACGGGCATTTGTTTGTCATGTTGACATAGACATTTTTTCCGGTAAGATCGCCGCTCTTTGCAAGGTCGAGATACCCTTCCTCGCCGACGGCTCCGGTTACAGTATATAAATACATTACGCTTCCTCCGTTAAGTCCTTCATAAACATTTCAAAGCAGAGTCCCCAGTAGCTCGGCACTTCGTTTTCTTCGCAGTAGCGGATGCATTTCGATACGTAATCCGCCGCCTTTTTCACCGACTCGTACAGGCTGTGGCCGTTCAGATACATGCCTGCGATAATTGCCGCAATGACATCTCCCGTACCGCTCCGGTCGCCGCCGATGCGGTCTACCATGACGATCTGGAAATCCTCGCCTTTGTTATAGATAAAGTTGGCAATCTGTGTCTGGTTAAAGTGGATACCCGTCACAACAATATGTTTCGGTCCCCGTTCCGCCAGTTTTCCGCACATTTCTTTCAGCTCCTCAATCGAAGCCCCGTTCTCCGGATACGGCGCATCGAGCAGTGTACAGAGTTCTGTCAGGTTCGGCGTGATGATATCCGCGTAGTGAACCAGCTCTTTCATCTTGTCGCACATCTCTTTCGTGTACGTCCGATACAGCTTTCCATAGTCTCCCATGACCGGATCGACGATGACAAAGTTGCGGTCCGTCTTAAAATGGCGGATAAAATCAAGCACGATATCCACCTGCTGTTCCGATCCTAAGAAGCCGGTCGAGATCGCATCGAAATCGAGCTTCAGATCCTTATAGGTCTGAATGTAATCCTTCATCCGGTCGGTATAATCATCAAAGTAATACGTCGGAAACTGCGTATGTGCCGAGAGAATTGCGGTCGGAACTGCCACCGCCTGAATCTTCATCGCCGACACGATCGGCGCCATCACAGCCGTCGAGCACCGGCCAAAGCCTGTCAGATCGTTAATCAGCGCTATTTTTTTCTGTTTTTCCATGTTGTTCTCCTCTTTTTTTCAGGATGCCTCCGCATCTGTTTCATGTCTATTTTTGCACACTCGCGTCTTATTTACAAGTTTTTTCCGGACAAAAAGAAAAGAGGCTGTCGGGAAATAGACCGCCCCGTATGTAAAATGATCGGATAACTAAATTTTGTCTTTTTTCTGATTCATTTCTGCTCTCTCTTTAAAGTTTTTCCGTCTCCTCGCGCAGCGCTGCCGTCAGCTTTCTTGTCATCTCAAGATAGCTGTTCAGCTCTTCTGCCGAGAGTTTTCCATATGCACGGATCTCCGCCCCGCGCAGCCGGTCCGTCGTATTTTTCTCCAGTTCCCGTCCGGCATCCGTCAATAGAATCCTCTTTTTGTTCCGCGTTCCCGGGATGAGCTCGAGCTCCACAAGGCCTTTCTGTGCCAGTCCCGCAATCGCCGTGTTGACTGTCTGTTTCGGCAGAAAGCACGCATTGCAGATCTCCTGCTACGTCAGAACCGTCTCTTCATCCGACGCAAAATAGAGGATAGAACGCATCCGCGTAATGGAACAGCACTTCCGCATCCTGCACCTGAATCATATCACGGAAGAAACTCTGTACTTCGTAAAACTTTCTCCGTTTCACATTATCCGCATCGATCACGCCGTAGCAAAACTGCTCTGCACCTTTTGTCGCACCGCGGTAACGGAAATACATCAGGGAGTCAGCGCCGTGTGCCATGCTCTGATAAGACCACATCTTCGCCTGGTTCGGACGCGTCTTGCGATTTCGTAAACCGGATCATTTGTGGATACCTCGGTCAGTACCGGCAATTCAAAATCTTCCACTTCGTTGATCCGTTTTCCCCAATATAAATGTCTTACCATTCCCTGATCGTCAATGCCGAACGCATAGCTGTTGGATCTGGTCTGCAGCAGGAAAATATTTTCGGAATGATTGATCACAATACCCATTTTCGCTTTCCCCATTTCTCTATCTTGTATCTTTCCTTTTTTCAACAGTACAAATTTATCATATGTTAAAAGTCAAAATATTTTACTTTTTATTTTAGTAAAATTTATTACCTGCTTTTGTGAAAAATGCACAAAAAGAGGCATCTCCATCTATGCAGACTGGAAATGCCTCTTTTTTGTTCTCTTGTTTCCTTTTTTTCTTCAGCTCAGGAAGTTTTCAATAATGACGTTTTCCGCCTCCGCTTCCGTCATGCCGAGCGTTCTGAGTTTCAACAGCTGCTCGTCATTGATCCGTCCGATCGCTGCCTCGTGGATGATTGCCGCATCCACATGTTTTGCCTGGATCTCCGGAATAGATCGACCTGTGCGTGATCCATGATGATAGAATCGCACTGGATATGGGCGTGGCATTTGTTTTTGCCGACTGCCTTCGGATGGAAGACCTGGAGGAATTGCCCTTTCCGACAGAACGTGAAATAATCTGTGCGGAAGAACCGCTTCCGTTCATGCATACTTCGATGTCCGACTCTGCCTTCTGGTCACCGTCTGTCATCAGGCGCTCGAGCACGAACAGTTTGGAGTTTGCATCCATCACAACATTCGTCGTACGAATTGTTGAGTCAACGCCCTTAATCTGTACGGTATCCAGCGTAAAAACGGAATTTTCTCCGATTTCAATATTTGTCACCGGGTTCAGAATCCGCTGTCCCGTTCCGTTTCCCTCTCCGTAATGCTTTTCCTCGTAACGCACGTTGGCATTTTTTCCTACATGGAACGTATGGATACCGTCGTGCCGGCTGTCGTTGCAGCCGCCGTTGTGAATGCCGCAGCCCGCTACAATCGTAACATCGGCGCCGTCCGCAACGTAGAAATCATTGTAAACAAGATCCGTCATACCGGAAACGCTGACGACAACCGGGATAAATACTTTTTCGCCCTTCGTCTCGCCGTCGATCAAAATATCAATGCCCGGCTTATCCTCTTTTTTGCGGATTTTGATATGTTCACTGTCACCGTGGCAGAGCGGAATGCCGTTCTGGCGGAGATTGTATGCCCCTTTCTGCTCAAATCCCTCGCTGATCTGATTTAATACGCCCTGGGTTGTCTCATCTACCTGTACCATCAGCATGTGCCTCCTTCCTGGCCGCACATCCGGCCTGTTTTCTGCTGGAACAGGGTCGGCAGTACGTCTTCCTTTGTACCGTATTCTTTCACCTGGCCGTCCTCGATCACCATGATCTTGTCTGCCATCTGGATAATGCGTTCCTGATGAGAAATGAGAATCAGACATTCTTTTTTCTCTTTGTGGATTTCTTCAAACCGCTTGATCAGCATGGAAAAGCTCCACAGGTCAATGCCGGCCTCCGGCTCATCGAAAATGCTGACCTTATGCGGTTTTGCAAGCACCGTTGCGATCTCCAAACGCTTCATCTCTCCTCCCGAGAGCGTACCGTCCATCTGGCGGTTCAGGTAATCGGCAGAGCAGAGTCCGACGGCGGAGAGGAGTTTACAGCTCTCTGCTTCCGTCAGTTCTTTTCCGGCTGCCAGCGACAGCATTTTTTTCACCGTCATTCCTTTAAAACGCGGCGGCTGCTGGAATGCATAGCCGATGCCGGCGTTTGCACGGTGGTCAATATCATAACCGGTAATATTTTCCTCATCCAGGAAAATTTCTCCGCCATTGGCGTCCTCAATTCCTGCAAGCACTTTGGCCAGCGTTGATTTTCCGCCACCGTTTGGTCCGGTAATCACCAGCATTTCCCCGTCCTTCACTTCAAAACTGATGTGGTTGACGAGGCAGCGTTTTCTTCCCTCTTCGTTTACTTCAAAGGTAAGATTGTCTACTTTCAGCATATTTGCACCTCTTTTGTTTTTACTCTTTGCAGGGATAATCCCCCTTTCAAAAACTCTACTCCTTCTCCTAAAATCTGTCAATTATTTGTTGCAGTTTGAGAGACTCTTTTGTTTTATGCAGTAATTTTCCCTGTAACATTTTCTTTTCCTGCATTCTTTTTCGTTTCTTCTGGATCGCATGCTGTGTTTGCGGTATAATGAGGGTAATATTTCATCGGGAGGTTATCGTATGCGTGTACTTATTACAGGAACCAGCTCCGGAATCGGAAAGGCGATTGCGGAGAAATTTTTAAAAGAAGGCTTTGACGTTACCGGATTTGACCGGAAGGAGGCTTCGATCAGCAGGATTCATATACTCATTTCTGCCTTGATATCCGCGACAGGGAACAGTATCCGGCGCTTGCGCCTTCGATATTGTCATCAACAACGCGGGTGTGCAGAACGAGGATGATATTGATATCAATTTAAAGGGAACCATCGCAATCACGGAGGCGTACGGAATTCATGACAACATCCGCGCCGTCCTCATGATCGGCTCGGCCAGCGGCCATACCGGAGCTGAATTTCCGGAATACACCGCAAGCAAGGGCGGCGTTCTCGCCTACACAAAAAATGTGGCACTCCGCATTGCACCGTACGGCGGAACGTGCAACAGCCTTGATTTCGGCGGCGTACTGACCGAGCTGAATCTGCCTGTCACGGAAGATAAAAAGCTCTGGGATCAGATCATGGATCTGACGCCGCTGAAACGGTGGATGACCGTTGAGGAAGCGGCGGACTGGGCGTATTTTATGACCGTGACCAACCGCTTCTGCACGGGGCAGAATATTCTGATTGACGGCCTTGAAGCGGGAAATGCACATTTTGTGTGGCCGGATGAATGATTTGTTGATTGCCTGCACAAACAAAAAACAGGTTCCCTGCACGGAAGTTTTTTAAGCTTTTCCGCTGCCGGGCTGCCTGTTTCTTTTTATTTTTTTCGTTTTTTCTTACGCTTTCTCAAATACCAGAATTTTCTCTGCGAATTTGTGGACAATCGTCATCCACATGAACAGCTTGTAGATGGGATTCAGCGTTTCCATACCGCGGGCGATGTTGTCGTCTTTTACTTTTCGGAAACCGGCGGCAATGTCGCCCAGGTCTGCAAAGCTGTTCGCACCCCAGGTAAATGTCGCGCCTGTCGCCTGGATGGATTTTTCGATGTTTTCTTTCTTTACAAAGTACGGGCACAGCGTTTCCATGCAGACGTAGGCATTGTCGAAATGATCGCGGATGATGGCGAGCATCATTCTGACCTCATCCGCTTTCATGTACATGGTCAGACCTTCGATAATGAAAAGCATTTTGCCCCGCACTTTTACCTGATCGGCCCATGCCGGGTCGAGCACGGAACACGCAATCGTGGAAACATGGCCGGATTCCTGATAGATGGAATCGCGCACCTCAATCGTCTCCGGCAGATCGAGATTGTACCAGGTAATTTTTCCATTATCCATGCGGTAAAACCGTGTGTCCAGACCACAGGCGATGTTGACGACGGTACAATCCGGGTTCTTTCGGATAAAGTCGCTGACCAGCTCATCAAACACAACACTCCGCGCTACGATTCCGCCGCTCATTGCTGTGTCCTTTTTCGCATTGCTGAATCATAGTCGATGCGGTCGATCAGCTCTTCTGCTTTGGTGTCGCGGAACTTGTTTTTCGGATTTCTGCTCTGCATGGCACGGGCGTAGAAGCACTGCAGCATCGTCTCGGCAGTTCCGTTCAGTTTTGGTTTTATTTTTTCATTGCTCATTCTGGGTGATCTCCCTTCTGTGTTTTATATTCTTCGATCCATTTCACCGGTTCCGTCCCGGTCTTATTTTATTTCGGATTTTCCACCTTGTCCCCCACGAACCAGTAATCACAGACCTCACCGCTGCCTGCCAGCGTATGGTCACGGTAGAGCTTCGCGTGCATCAGGGCTGCTGTCTTGTAATCAATGTCGCACATAATCGGCAGCACTTCCAGATAGCCCTCTTTTCGGGCGAAGGTGTTCAGGGGACATTGGGTGAAGTGGTAATAAAAACCGTCCTGATGCTTCGTCTCATCAAAATGAAAATCCCACGAATACGCCTTATACTGCGGATGTGCTTCCAGCCAGGCGGCATCCTTATGCATCATCTTCGCAATCCGCGCCATGCCGCTCTTCTTATTCGCATTAATCATCAGGCCCATGGCTTTCAGAAACGGGAAGGACATCATCTCCTCTGAGATTGTACGCAGTTCATCCACAGAAATCTGTCTGTCCGACGCATCCCAGAGCGCAAGAAAAATGAGGCCTTCATAGAGATTCGACGCCATCGGGTTGTCCTTTCCGATATCATCGGCGCGGCGAAGCATGTCGCGGTAGATCTGGTTGGTTTTGCGGAGAAACTGGGTGGTTTTCGCTTTGCCGTAACGTTTTCGCAGGCTTTTCTTTATTAAAGGAGTCAGCATGTTCCAGTATTTGCTGGTGTATTCCATCATGGGCGGGTACCTCTTTCTTACTTTTATTAGGTTTCACTAACTGACAGATGTAAAATTGCCGCCTACAATGTAGAAAAATAGGCGGAATTTTACTTTTCATTATGAGGTTATTATAGCACAGTTTTTATTACTTTGTTTTAAAATCGCAAAAATTTCTTGACTATAATTCAGCCTTCCTTTATTATAGAAATTAAGAAATGGGTTTTTTGTCGTGTACAGCCTTAGGGCTCAATCGGGTTGCTCGTTTCTTTTTTATTTTCGTAAGTTTTCTTTTCCATACAAATGAATTTTGATTTTAAGCAAAAACGCCTGCATTGGTTAGAGTATACCAATCAAAACACTCATTCCAAAGGAAACGTGCGAAGCAAATCCATCCATTTATTTTTTTATTACATGTAATCGATTTTTCAAATATACGCACATAAGAAATGGCCATCCTGCTCTCTGGTAAGCATGGATGGCCACTTCTTATAGCTATTTAACATTTTCGCCAGATCGGGTGATTGCGCTCACCTTCCGGCTGTCTTGTTAAGTATATTATATTGCAATCGTGTAATTTTGTCAAATCAAAATAGCGCCCCTGCTCTGGTAAAGTTAGACGCTATTTTTAGTTAGAAGCTTTATCCGGCGGTCAGGTGTACACTGACCAACGGCTCTCTTGTCGAATATATTATATGACAGCATTTTCTTTTGGTCAACAGCCATTTTTCTTATATTTTCACCATTATTTCGACCCAAATCTCTCAAAAAGAAATTGAAATCCTCTCCCGACCGCCTTATAATATTTTCTATAAGACACACATATGGAGATTTTTATGACGATCAGTATTCTTCTTGCGCAGCAGATCGCGCAGCTTTTTCTTATGATTTTTATGGGCTTTTTAATCGTAAAAGCCGGACTTTTAAAGGATGAGGACAGCAAAGTTCTGTCGAAAATTGTGCTGTACTGATCATTCCCTGCGTGATTCTGAATGCGTTTCAGGTCGATTACACGCCGGAAACGGTGCGGGGGCTGCTGGTTGCGTTTGCGGCTTCGCTTCTGATGCAGGTTGTGCTTCTTTTTGCGGTTTCGGCTCTTGGACGGGTGTTTCATTTGGATGCGGTTGAGATAACTTCTGTTTACTACTCCAATTCCGGCAATCTGATTGTGCCGCTTGTGACGGCTATTTTAGGGGAAGAATGGGTGCTTTACAGCTGCGTTTACATGAGTGTACAGCTTGTCTTTTTCTGGACACACTGCAAAAAGGTGATCAGCCGGGAGGCTTCCTATGACTGGAAGAAAATTGTTCTGAACCTCAATATTATTTCTATTTTCGTCGGAATTCTTCTTTTTTTCACGGGCATCCGGCTTCCTGCGCCGGTCAACAATACGCTTCATTCTGTCGGAAGCATGGTTGGCCCTGCCAGTATGATTGTTACGGGTATGCTTTTTGCCGGCATGGACTTCCGGCAGATTTTTGCGAATAAACGGATTTACTTCGTGACCTTTCTCCGCCTGATCGCCGTTCCGCTGATGGCGCTTGTTCTTCTGAAAATCAGCCATCTTGCCGATCTTTCTGCAGACGGACCGACGCTGATTCTGATTGTTTTTCTCGCCGTCATCACGCCATCTGCCTCTACAGTTACACAGATGTGTCAGGTATACGGAAACGATTCACGCTATGCCAGTGCCATCAATGTTGTTACCACGCTGGCTTCTATTGTGACGATGCCGCTTTTGGTGATGCTGCTTCAAATGGTACTCTAATCACAATTAACAGAAAAACGCTGTCCCGCTTCCCCTTCCAGAGAAGCATTGACAGCGTTTTCTATTACCCAATTAGTACCTTTTTCCCTTCAAACGCAAATCCATAACGCCGGATTCTTTCTTTTGGAATTCCCCGTTCTTTCAGTTCCGCGTCGTATTTCTTTATTTCAATCTGCGCCAGTGCTTTTTGTACCGTTTCCTGCAGCGTTTTTTCTTCCGTTTCTTTTACTTTAAATTCCAGAATCATAGCATCTCGATCCAAATTTCTGGGAATTAGAATCACATCGTATCTTCCATACCCACTTTCCCGATTGGAACGCACCTCATAAAGATCTCGCACTTCCACCAGCAGCCCAAGTACAAATCCATGATAAAACCGCTCTGGCTGGCTCCGCTCGGACGCATGTTTTCCAGCATCAAAATTACTAAATGTAGCAAGTGCAATATCATTCATATAGAGGTTCATCGCTTTTACATCCCCATTCAGCAATGCTTTGATAAATTCATTATAATTGGCAGATGCCGCTGCAAACCAGCTTTTGAACATATTCGAAAACATGCTCACAGTCTCCAGATTTGTGATGGAAAGAGAATACCACGGCTCCAGCGTCAGTCCTCTGTATTCAATCTCCTCCACTTTCAGGTAACCGCTTGCCACCAACAGACTCCATACCGCACTTTCATCCTGTTCTAATTGTCCAAATATAATCTGCTCATCAAAATTAACTACAATTTGTTGTCTGTTGATCAGTTTTTCCAGTTCTTCCTTCATATTTACCGATGCCGACTGCAGGAGTTTGCTGATCAATCCATTGGAACTTGTAGCTGCCCAGTAGGGCCGCAGTTTTTTCTCTTTCAGATAATTTGTAATAGACCACGGATTGTAAATATCACGATGCGTGCCAAAGCAAAATCCGTCATACCATTGCTTTACCAGATCTTTCTTTTCCGGCATTCCAAATTGATCTAATGATTGAAATACCTCTTCTTCTGTAAAACCAAAACAGTCTGCATAGGCATCCGATGTTGTTGTAATAACCGTCAGATTATTAAGGTCCGAAAAAACAGATTCTTTGGAAATACGGGTAATTCCAGTCATCACAGCGCGTTCCAGATATGGATTTGTTTTGAATGTCGCATTGAAAAGGCTTCTCATAAATCCTACAAATTCATCCCAGTATCCATGAATATAGGCTTCCTGCATGGGCGTGTCATATTCATCCAGAAAGATCAAAACTTTTTTTCCATATAAAAGATTCAAATAACTGGAAAGATTTTTTAATGCATCCTGTGCTGTCACATCACTCATTTTTTCTGTAATTTCCAGCATCTGCTGTTTCTCATTTTGCGTAAAGCATTCTTCCTGCTCCAAATACCTATGTTGGCGATAAGCATCTACAATAATATTTTTTATCTTCTGCACTGCATCTTGATAGTTATTCTGTTTTACGTCCGCAAAGCTCAGAAAAATCACCGGATAAGTTCCCTGCAGTCTGCGGTATTTTTTCTGTTTCCAGATGGAAAGCCCTTCAAAGATGGTACCTTTTTCTGCATACTGTCTGGAAAAGAAACAATTCAGCATGCTCATATTCAATGTTTTGCCAAATCTTCTCGGACGTGTGATCAGCGTAATGTCATCTCCACTTTCCCACCATTGTCTGATAAAATCGGTTTTATCAACATAAAAATAATGATTTTCTCGAAGGGAAGCAAAATCCTGCTTTCCTATACTAATCGCTGAAGTCATATTTCATCTTTCCTTTCTGAGCGCAGACACACCAGCATTTTCTGTCTGATAATGAAATGTTCCACTGTTTTTTAATCGACAATCTCATCTTATAGTTTATCAAATTCCGAAAGAAATTAATAGACTTTTTCTTCTACACAGCAAAAATGGCCGTCCCATTCCTCAGTGCAAGGATCAGACGGCCATTTTTCACTATCAGTTTCCAGTTTTATTTCTCATACAAAAACTCTTCCGGAAGTGTTACGCCGAAGTCTTTTGCCAGATGGCGGAATTCATCCGGTGTGATCGTCTGGCGTTTCGTTGGCTGCATAGAAAGTGTTTTTACCAGGATTTCTGCAGATTTTTCTGCGGTATGCATCAGACCGAAGGTCAGGTCAAAATCAAAGCCGGCGGCGAACATGCCGTGGTGTGCCCAGATGGCAAGATCATATTTCTTCATCAGCTCGCTCGTGGCAACGGCGATCTCTCTGCCTCCCGGAACCATCCACGGAACGACACCGATTCCGGACGGGAATACAACAGGGCACTCGGTTGCCATCTCCCAGAGTTCGCGGGTAAATACTTTATCTTCCAGCGGCAGAACGAAGGTAAGCGCGATCACGTTGGTGGTATGTGCATGGTAAACAACGCGGTATCTTTCGTCCTGAAGTTTTTTTACCTCCAGGTTCATCAGATGGCTCGGAAGCTCTGATGTCGGGCGACCTCCGTTGACGAGGCCCCAGACGATGCGGTAATTTTCACCTTTTTCATCCAGCTCAATCATACAGATGCTGTCTTCCGGTTTGATTGTGACATTTCGGAAATATTTTCCGCTTCCGGTTACCAGGAAATACTCTCCCGCAAGATTTGGAACGGCGGTTCCGATCGGATTCCACTCTCTGGCCTCAAAGTTTTCTTTTATCTCTTCAACCTCTTCTGGTTTCACACGGTAAGAAAGGTTTCCGCCGTTTCTCTCATGCCATCCCTGCTCCCAGCCGTCATTTGCCATACGGATAAAGCCTTTTACAAATTCTGCATCTAAAAATTTCATGTTTTTTCCCTCTTCTTTCTCTCTTTTCCTCTTCTTTTATCGATATTTACCGGCACACAACCTCTACCGGCACATCCAGGATTTTTGCCACTTTCAGAATCGTATCAATATGGTGTCCGGCAGCAGCTGCCATATGATGTGTTGGTCCCGCTTCACTCCATCTGTTGCAGAACTCTCTTGCCCCAATAGAGAAACGTGTTCTCATATTGGTATCGCCAAAGGTAAAGATCGGACCATCCTCATTGACACCCTCTGCAGCAACAAATTTAAAGTGACCGTCTTTATCCTGCGTAATTCCAAGGTATGTAACATCGCCAACCGGCGGATAAAACTGCGTCAGATATCCGCCGCCCGTCTTGCCATGAAAGACATCAACGATTTTCATAGACGGTTTTCTCACCTGCGAAATATCAGCATCTCCCGATCCGGAATGGCCGATAATACAGATATCCTCATTGAAATCGATCGAATACATCTCAGAAAGCTGACCGGTTCCGGCGATTGTTTTCAGAATGCTCATTGCCATTGCAACTTTCATATCACCCTCTACGGCGCAGGCTGTGCCCTGTTTAATCAGCATGGAAAATGCCGGGATCAGCATGCTGTCCAGTTTTCCGGCAACCCCCTTGGCAAAGCGTCATAATGGGATGCCACCATACCAAGATCTTCTTTTTTTACCCATTCTTCAAAAGCAACGACATATTTTGCCATATCCCATACGGTCTCTACCGTTGCACCGCCCTCGATGTCAAAGGTATCCAGAATCTCCTCTGCCTTGGCGCGGATTGCGGCCTCATCTGTAACAGGATCCGCGATTGCCCATATTTTCTCCCAGTCGAACTGTTTCGTATAAAGTCCCATCCGGTTGTAAAGATTGGTTTCATCGATATACAGGTCCATCATTCCCGGATATGGTCTTCCGATCTGGGCAATATTGGTGTAACGGAATCTTCTGCGTACCTGGGCTGCCCGGCACCACTCATCGATTTCCTTTGCCACGTAAGCATCTCCGCCTTCTACAACACCGGTGATGACGGCATGACGTTTTCCTGCACGCTCCAGATCGGCTACCATCTCACCGACTGCTCCACAGGCATACAGCTCACCCAGCCATTTTGGCGTATCGGTATTGGCATAATCCGGTGCTTTCCGTTTCTGCACATTCACAAGCACAACCGGCACATTCAGGTCACGGACTGCCGGGAGCATATTGTAGCTGGTCGCGTAGGTCAGAAGCTGTAAAATAACAAGATCTACATCCGCTGCACGGAACTTATCTCCTGCTTCCATGGATAATTCTTTCGTTGTAACGATTCCACCATCGATCATTTCAACGGTATCGGGAATCGTCTTTTTGAACGCATCATACTGTGCCTCAAATTCCGGAACCAGCGTCGGGAACTGCGGCAGATATGCACCCAGTGCGATTGCAAATACACCTACTTTTGCTTTTGTTTCAACTAACATGTTCTTTGCCCCTTTTAACCTTTCGTCTCATTTTTTATGGCTCATATTGTTTGATTTCGAAGGAATGGAAAATACAGTTTCTCGCATCTTTCAAATTGCTGCATTCCTTTCCGGTGATCATCTGCACCGCCAGATTGCCGATGGCAGTTGCCTCTGTCGGTCCCGCCAGTACGGTCCTTCCGGTCTTTTCTGCTGTCAGCCGGTTCAGATAATCGGCGTTGGCGCCGCCACCTACAACATGAATCTTCCGGTACTGACAGCCCGTTTGTTCTTCCAGTTCTTTTAATGTCTTGGCATAGCATACTGCCAGACTGTTGTAGATCACTGCTGCGATCTCTGTAATTCCCTGCGGTACCTGCTGGCCACTTTCTTCACATGCCTTCTGCACTTCTGCTGTCATATGTTCCGGTGCCAGAAAACGATCGTCATTTGCATCCACGATGGATGAAATCCTGCATTTCGATGCCATTTCGCAAATGGTTCCAAAACTTACCTCCTCTGCGATTTCTTTTCGTACAGACTGAATCATCCACAGCCCCATAATGTTTTTCAGAAAACGGTATCTTCTGTTGTAGCCGCCTTCATTGGTAAAATTGTGCTGCATGGCTTCTGTCCCGCAATCGGCCTCTTTTAATTCTGTTCCCATCAGAGACCAGGTTCCGGAGCTGATATAGAGCACGTGCTCCTCATTGCTTGGCACAGCGACTACTGCGGAGCCTGTGTCGTGTGTTGCGGGAAGAACAATCTCACAGTCGAAGCCGACCTGCTCCTGAATTTCTTTTTTCAGACGACCGATCACAGTCCCCGGTTCACGGATCGGCAGGAAGATTTTCTCCGGATATCCCAGTTTTTGAATCATCTCCCTGTTCCAGTCCCCGGTTTCCGGATTGACAAGCTGGGTCGTTGTTGCATTTGTGTATTCCTGCGCTTTCACGCCGGAAAGCAGGAAATTCAGGTAATCCGGAATCATCAGAAGAGTCTCTGCTTTTTCCAGCTGTTCCGGCTTTTTCTTCTTCCACGCCATGAGCTGATAAATGCTGTTGAAAATTTGTTTCTGAATACCGGTCGATGCATAGAGTTCTTCCTCCGGCACTGTGCGATAAACCTCCTCATCCATTCCTTTCGTGCGGTCATCGCGATAAGCAACGGCATTTCCGATCCGCTGATCATCCTTGTCCAGAAGGACAAAATCAACTGCCCATGTATCAATTCCGACACTCACCGGGATCTTTCCAAGTTCTCTGCATTTTTTCATTCCGGCCAACACGGCTTCAAAGAGTGCCTCGATATCCCACACCTTCTCACCGTCCCGTTTCTGCATTCCATTCGGGAAACGGTAAATTTCCTCAAGAACCATTTTCCCATCTTCCATATGGCCGAGAATATGTCTTCCGCTGGATGCTCCTATATCAATTGCTAAATAATATCTTTCCATACCCTTCCTCCATTTTCTGTCTCTAATTATAGATAACTTTATGTGGTAAAAAAGAACACGCTTTGTCTAAAAAAGTGTCCTTATTTGCACTATAACGATGTCATTGATCGTATCCATCCGCATCCGTTCGCTCTTCTTCTCCTTCAGCCGCGCCGGAGTTTTTGCTCCATGGGGTAATTCAAGAAACGTTTTCACAGGAAATTATGGTAAAAAAATTCCGCAGCACTTCTGTGATTGAGGTGCTGCGGAACTTTTTTACATTTTAGGCTGATATCTCATGTTGGATACATTATAAACTGTGATAAACGCTTTCGGATCAAGTTTGTTGATAAAATTCATCAATTTCTGGTATTCTGTCTTGTCTACGATCGTGATGATTTCTTTGCGTTTCTGCATGTTATAGGCACCATAGGCTTCATAGATCGTAGCACCGCTGTGCAGCTCATGAAGAATAAATTCCCGAAGTTCTTCTTCCTTTGGAGTGATGATACATACCCGGCGTTTGATATTATGGTCAAAAATAAAATGATCCAGAACAATTCCGTTAAAATACGTTCCAAGAATACTCAGGACTACCGTTTTCTTGTCGTAAACGAGTGCTGCAGACAGAGCAACACACATACCAGACAGAGACATGGCTTTTCCAAGCTCCATATGAAGATATTTATTCATGATCTTTGCTACAATATCAAGTCCGCCGGAAGAAGCATTTCTGTTAAAAAGAATACTGAGTCCCACACTGACTACAAGTGTATAGCACAGAACATCCAGCTCCTGACTGTTTGTCATTGAACCAAAATCCGGGAAGATTTTTCAAAAAGTCCAAGAAAAACAGGAAGCATGATACTGGTGTAGACGGTTTTTACACCAAATTCTCTTCCGCAGGTAAAAAAGCCGATGATCAGAAGTACTACGTTCAGAATCATGGTGATGGCGGAAAGGGGCAACGGTACAAAGTTGGAAAGTACGATACCAAGACCCGAAATACTGCTGACAGAAGTATGGCTTGGTACCAGAAAAAAATAGACTGCCGCTGCAATAATAGCAACAGCTGCTGTCAGGATCAGGATTTCCAACAGAATCTGAGTATCCTTCAATTGTTTTTTCATGTTAATTCTCCGTATCTTATTTTTTATGGATGGGAAGATCCCTTCTTTATATTAATGGCATTTTGAAGATATGTAAACCCTTTCCAGAAATCATTCCAACATATTTGTGTATCGTTGTTGCTTTTCCGTCAGCTTTCTGTAATGCATATCCTTTTTATTGCTTTTTTTCGTTCTATGCTACAATAATTTTGATACTTAATATTATCTTGTAACACAATCAGGAGAACATCATGAATGAAAAGGGACTGACCAACATTAGTCTACAAAAATTAAATAACTCAAAGGTTTACCAATATATTACAGAAAGAAAAAGACCTCCAAGCAGCAGAATCGTTCAGGAACTGCAGATGGGTTTATCCACAGTCAGCCAGAACCTCAACCTTCTGGAGCAGGAAGGTCTGATAGAAAAAAAAACGGCTTTTTGCATCCACCGGCGGAAGAAAAGCAAACGCCATTCAGATTGTATCCGATTTTAAAATTTCTATTGGTATCGGTATTTTAATTTCCTCCCATCCTGGCTGTGTCCTGCTTCCGTAAAATCAATCAGCAATTCTTCCAATGCCACGATATCAACTTTTTCTTCCATTTTTCAGTTCTTCCACAATCTCGTTATAACGTTTTTTATTTAACCGGTAGAAAAATAATACAACCGCAGTCACAATCCACAGTGCACCTGGAATCGTCGTAAATGCATGTTTCATAATTGAAAGTACAATTGCATTTTGTGTCTGATTTGCAATATAACCATATTTTCCAAGTAATCCTGCTAAAAGTGCTGTTCCAACTGCCATTCCGATTTTATTTCCAAGTGAAATAAATGCATACTGAAAACCGTCATTTCT
>ENA-OQCX01000258-OQCX01000258.1-human-gut-metagenome-genome-assembly--contig:-NODE-258-length-28137-cov-11.098965_pt1 | contig 28137 bp, 34 predicted proteins | sample MGYA00242762_ERZ504587 | MGnify/ENA primary metagenome ERZ504587 (study PRJEB26092, sample SAMD00036337) | human gut metagenome | host: Homo sapiens | study: EMG produced TPA metagenomics assembly of...
TTCCAAGAAGTTACTCCTATTATAACAGAAATAAGCGTTTTGAGCTTATAAAACTCTTAGAAAATCAAGAACTTTTAAATGAGTGTGGAATTTACTTCTGCACTGGAATTTACTTTTTCAAGTTAGCGCCTTCGATGGTAGATTTACAGTACCATTTCTACCATTGAAAGCAGCTATTTTGTCTTTATCGATATTTAATTATAGCCTATCATTAGCACCTGCAATGCGTTCCTTGCCACACCACTCTGAATGCCATAAATAGCAAGTACTATTTCTCCACCAACAAATCATCTGCCGTAAAGATTAACTTGCTATGTTCTAAAAGAATATCTATAATTTCTTTTTCATTTGGTCCTTCACACATGATGAGCAGTTTCATCTCATTAATTTTCTTTTCAGATTCATCAGTTCCTCATAATTTACGGCTGTGCGGAACGTATTATTATAAAACTGCTTACTCTTCAAGATTCCCGATCTGATATCATAGCTCTGATACATATTCAGGGTACTAATCTTTTCATCTGACCTACACACCCACAGATTATCCTGTCTATTAAATAAATCCAGCAACTCGCAATAGTGTGTTGAGAAGATAAGCGTTGCATTCTTTCGATTTACTTTCTTATCCTTGTACAAACTAATGATATTCTCTACTAAGGTTTTATGGAAATGGTTTTCTATCTCATCAATCAACAAATCAAATCCATTCTGCAATGATGCCACCACCATGATATACAGAAGCAGACCTTTTGTCGTACCACTGGACAACATATAAATAAGCTCTTTATCAGACAATGTTTTTATTTCATTTGCAAATGTCACTTTATAATTGTGGTCATCCACTTTCTCAAAACCTTTAATTGTTTCATCAAATATGCTGATGACATTAGTCAGAACATCGTTTGGTATCTTATATGTGTTCATTGCCTTGAACAAAAGCTGATACGTATCTGTTCCATCACCATAGCTATCAAAATACACTGCTGCAGTACTTTTCTTTTTTAATATAAAGAATACCTTTGATGTGTCCTCTGGAAGATCTCCCAGCTCTGTCAGTTGTACAAATCCCTCATCGTCAAAGATTTCATTAACCTTCGTCTTATAATACTTCTTCTGATATATACTCTGATTCACAAAAGTTGCTTTATTTCCAAATGTAGAGTCTGCTGAAAGCTCCGTATCATATCGGTAAATCATTCCATCCTGCCAAAAGAAAATGCGAAGCTTCACTCCGTCATAGGAATAATGCTTATTATCTATACTAAAATTACCAAGAATCGAATAACAGCAGTCAAGCAAATCAATGGCTGTTGTTTTTCCGGATGCATTCTTTCCTATAAACGCTGCTGTACTATATACATATAATTCCTCTGCTATATTTACGAGTTCATATTCTTTATCTTCAGAAGTCTTCTTCGACTGTGCTACTAAATTGATGTCTGTGTTATCCTGTAGATTCTTAAATCCGCTTGCTATTACTCTTAAAAGTTTCATATCAACACCTCCATCTATATTATATGCTGATATTCAGTTTTAATCAAGTTTTTTGTTCTAAACTTATTATTTGACATAACATCTATTTTATATCCCATTATTTTATTATGTCTAATGCTTATATTGCATTGTTTTTATAATTATATTTGAGACATCCTCAGAATGTGTGAGCAGGCAGTTTCATCTCATTAATTTCCATTCTCATCCCTACTCATCCATCGTGCCCATGCCGCAAGTCCAGCTCCGTGCTTTAAAACACCTGTTGCCACAAGTTCTTTGAATTCCTGCAAGAAACTGCCCCTCGCTTGCTTTCATAAATTGCCCGTCAACGTTTGGGACTGCCATAATTAGCACCACCATGATCACTTGTTTTCTTAACAAACTACTCACATTCTTCAGAAGAAACCGTTAATTCAAAATGATTTCGATTTGTTTTTATAAAGCCCTCTTTTTGTAACTTTGATATCTCTGTAGACATTGCTGCACGATCAATACAAAGATAATCTGCCAGCTGCTGCCTATCAAAAGGAATATCAAAAGATAACGACGAATGTCTGATAGATTCTGCCGACAGATATGATAATAGTTTATCTCTCGTCGTTCGCTTCCCAACATGTGTGATCTTATCGTTCAGAATCAGTATCTTATTTGCCAGGACACTGACCAGATTACGGATCAGCTTCTGATGATGCTCACACGCAGTTGGACAGGTAATCAGAAGTCTTTTGACATTTAAGAGAATAATCTCACAATCCTCATCTGCTACCACACTGATATTTAAGACAGCTCTCTGGCTTGCTGCATACGGCTCACCAAAAAAATCTCCTGCGTGGCATTTTGACAAAATATTTCGATGTCCCCAGATGTCTTCTTGAATAATGAGGACGCAGCCGGACACCACAATCCCCATTACTTCGGTAATATCACCTGCTCTGAAAATATAAGAATCTCGCTTTTTAGAAATTGTTGTTGCGTTTACACAATGCAATATGGATAATATCTCGTTATCAGTTAGACCTTTAAAAAATGGACTGTTTCTTAGGATTGATAAATATTTTTGCAAAATAGTTCCTCCCTGTTGGAAATCAAACATACTAGTTGTATTTATAATACTATAATTCTAGCATAAACAAACGCTAAATACTATTGACGGAGGTTAAAAATGATAAGAAAGATTATAAAGATTGATAAAGAAAAATGTAACGGCTGTGGTGCCTGTGCATCTGCCTGCCACGAAGGCGCCATTGATATCATTGACGGAAAAGCAGAATTGGTGAGAGAACATTTCTGCGACGGACTAGGAGATTGTCTCCCTGAATGCCCTACCGGAGCCATCTCATTTGAGGAGAGAGAAGCTCCTGCATATGATGAAGAAGCCGTAAAAGAAGCTCAGAAGAAAATAGCTGCCAAAAACCGGGCAATATCCTCTCGCTCCGGCTGTCCTGGATCTAAAATCATGCAGATCAGACGAACTGAAACATCTGAGCCTGTAAAAGCCACTTCAACCGCAGATTCAGGATCAAAGCTTCAAAACTGGCCGGTACAGATTAAACTGGCTCCTGTTAATGCACCATATTTTAACGGCTCAAAGCTTTTAATCGCAGCTGATTGTACTGCTTACGCTTATGCCGCCTTTCATCAGGATTTTATTCGAAACAAGGTAACTTTAATTGGTTGTCCTAAATTAGATCAGGTGGATTATAGTGAAAAGCTGACTGCTATTATTCAAAATAATAACATTCAAAGTGTAACTATTGTCCGAATGGAAGTTCCTTGCTGTGGCGGCCTGGAAATTGCGGCCAAAAAAGCGCTTCAAGCTAGTGGAAAATTCATACCATGGCAAGTTGTAACAATAAGTATTGACGGGAAAATCATGGAGTAACGTCAGCAACCACCAGTTCAACTGGTGGTTTGCTATAGCCCTCTATTAAGCCTCCCTGCACTTCTCATATGCAAAAAGTGCTGCACCAAGCGCTCCGCAAAGCTGTGCCTCATCGCAGATATACAGCTTTGCGCCGAGCTTTTCTTCAAGTGCATTTGTGATGCCTTTGTTCTTTGCCACTCCGCCGGTCATCATATACTCTCCCGGATTATCCTGCCCAAGCCTTGCTGCAAGTGCGCCTACCTTTGAAGCTACAGACATGTTTAGTCCGTGGATAATATCAGAAACAGCCTTGTTCTGTGCCACCAGCGATACTACCTCAGACTCTGCAAAAACTGTACACATGCTTGAAATCACAATGTTTTCCTTCCACTCAAGTCCCATGGTGCTCATCTCCTCAAGTGAAAGTCCGAGGGTCCTTGCCATCATCTCCAGAAAACGTCCGGTTCCTGCCGCACATTTATCATTCATCAGGAAATTTTTGACCGCACCATTTTCATCTATGCTGATTGCCTTTATATCCTGTCCACCTATGTCAATAACTGTGCGCACGTTGGGATTCAGATAATGCGCGCCCTTTGCATGGCATGTAATCTCTGTGATGCTGTCATCACCGCTGTTGATGTATGCACGACCATATCCTGTTGTAACAATCCTTACAATATCATCCTTTGATATACCGGCCTTTTCGACAGCCTTCTCCAGACTCTTTTCGGCGCTCATCATAGCGCCGCCACCTGTCGGAATAATCATTGTCGATTTAATTTTCCCATCCTGATCCAGTATCACCACATCGGTGCTTGTTGAGCCGCTGTCAATTCCTGCTACATAGTAGACTCCTGATTCCATCCTTCTTCTTGCCTCCTCGCTTATGCCTTTTGTAGGGTCCATGTCATCTGAGCCCTCTATTGTCTCTGCAAATGCCTGTATTCTTGTCAAAAGCTGCCCGGCACTCTGGCTTGTAAAATCCGTCTCAAGCTTTAAAAGAGGCACCTTAATATTATTCTTTATGCTTGCATACTCAAAACCATAGTAATCGCAGAACTTTATCGTGTGATATATGATGCCCTTAAGACTTGGGTCTAAAAAGAGCTGGTTTCTTCTTGTATTATTGTTCATTCTGGCACATGGCATCTGTCCGAGCAGACTCTCTGCATATGCTACAAAGAGAGCCTCATCATCCATATTTCTAAGATCCTTCTGTAAAATAATGAGATTTCTGCCGGATGTGCATGTCATATTTTCCACATCCATCTGCATATTTTCACGTATTGTCTTCTCAAGAATACTGCTCACATGCACACCCATAAGACCTATGTATGGCTTGCGCTCAGATTCAGGTTTTGCAAACGACTTTATAAAAAGCTCCCTGTCGAATGTCCTGTGCGAATATCTCTCATATGCCTTCTTCAAGCAAAGAATTGACTGTGCAAATTTTATGTTCTCACACTCGTTATCCTCATGAGGCAGATCAAGCATATACAGGAATTTGCATTTCTTTGTATTCTCTATGATATCATAGACTCTGCGCATTGAATCACAGCAATTCACGAGCACAAGCTCCTCTACCTTGTCCTCGAGCACCGCCTGTATCACTGATTTACCGAATCCACAGAGATTCGCATGAGCTATCTTATCTGATTTATCGAAATTCTCCGGCATCTCCTCAAGCACAGCACATTCCTGCCCAAAGCCCTTAAACAGCTCTACCGGAGCATATTTACAAACATAATGTATCATCTGTTTTCCACTTCCTGAAATTGTTTTATAGTAAATATCCACACACCTGACGCAATAAACGGTGTCTTATTTCTAATTACGTGCCTGCTCTCCAAGCATCTCCACAAATGCCTGAAGCCTTGTGGAAATCTGTCCGTCACTGGCATTGGCCGGGTTGCAGCCGTCTCCGTCTAAAACCATAGTTGGGAGTCCTTCCCTCTCGAGTGAGCGCTTTATAAGGCTTGATGCACCGATTGTATTCTTACAGCCCCAGTGCGCAAAAAGTACAGCACCATCTGCTCCAACTGTGTCGGCAAGCTCCTTTGCCTCCTCTATTCTCTGGTTTACACTGCCATTATAAATGCAGTAAACCATTTTCTCGGCAAGTGCCTCATATGGGTCATCCGACTCCATGCTTCTGAAGCCATCCGCTATAAAATCGCTTGCGCTGATATGGATTGTGTCACTGTAATTGAACACATCCTTCACTGCATCCTGCAAAAAAGGCATGGTGTGCATCCAAAGTACATGAAAGCCATCTCCTGCCGGTGCACGTCTCACATCATCCATAAGAAGCTGTGTATATCTGACTGATTCATCAGTTCCTGCAAGCAGATGACACATGAAAAGAGCATACAGCTCATTGGTGAGAGTTGATGCAATATCATGTCCTTTTCTCAGGTGAAGCTGCCTGTAATAATTATTTGATGCAATTTTGCTCTTGTCCACAGCCTTTTTCACAGACTCCTCTGTGATTTCTCTGCCTGTGACATCCTGTAAGAAATTCTTAAGCTCCCTAAGCTGCTTTGCTACATACATAACAGAGTCATGATTCTTCTCATATGGAACATCTATATAAAAGCTTGGTATTTCATATCTCTCCTTGAGATACGGAAATGTCATCATATTGCCATCGCATGCCAGGTTTGTATACACCATGCACTTTGGCTTTGGCACTATACCATTTAATGCTGCGCCCAGAAAAACCCTGTGATACGAGCACATAGTTTCCGGAAAGCCTTCCTTCTCAGTCTGTCTGAGAAAGGCCTGCTCGCATTTAGTTCCTGCAATAAAGCACGATAAGGCCTCAACCGAATACGGTGTGAGACCTGCCGCCGTCAAAAGCTCACCCGGTACAAAAATACTGACCATGGCGGCATTTTCAGGCTTTGCAAGTGCCTGTATAATATTATTCATGACAACCTTTGCCACATATTGCCCTGACATTGGAAGCTTTCTGTCCGGAAATAATGCTAATCTCTTTTCCTGTAATCTATATCCTGCAAGTAAAAGCTTCCTTGCCCTGACAGGATCTTTTTCTGCTGCCTCGCCTACTTTTGCTCCAAATCTATCTACTATACTCATCTGATATTTCAGCTCTTTTCTTTATTCAAATATATGTAAATATTCTGTTTACCATACTATTATAGCAATTATGCACAAAAAGTAAACTCTCATTTTAGCTATATTTCACTATAACTATTGTCAGATATCCTTTTGCCTCGGTAAGCTCATCCAGCCCCCTGTATACACGCTCCGACTCCATGCCACAATTGGTCACACCATACACTGTCATGTCAGCTTCTTCGTCTGTATCTGCCCCGCCATCGGCCGCTGTGCGAAGCACCTCTATCAGCTCTGCAAGCTTCTTCCCCGATTTCATGTATACACAGGTGCCACCGTAGCCCACGGTAGCCCTCACATCATACGAAGCCGGTATGATGTGTATCTCATCCCTCATCTCACCAAGCGAAATGCCAAGCCGCGCTGCCGCTGCACAAAATGACGGCACACCGCTTATCATCACTGCCGTAAAGCCTGCCTGAATGACACGCTTATGGATATACATATATGTTGAATACACGCTTGGATCCCCGATTGTAAGCATTGCCACATTTTTCCCTGCTTCAAGCGCACAAACAATGTCTCTGTATATCTTATTGTGTGATATAGCAAGCTTTTCCTTATCCTTTATCATGGGAAATGGAGTGCACATAATCTGTTTATTCTCTATATCCGGTAAAACAGCCTGCACTATGCTGTACGCATAGCATTCCTCTTTTGAAGCTGCAGGGATTGCAAGGATATCACATGCTTTTATTGTATTAATAGCCTTTAAGGTCATAAGCTCAGGATCTCCAGGACCTACACCGATGCCATATAACACACCAATATTATTTTTATTGTCATCACCAGCTCTTTCTATCTGCTTGTCCATCTTTATAATTTCCTGCTTTCTATACCACATTTACAAGTAATGCATTCCTAACAAAATCATCACAAATCGATATCATATATTCTTCTTGTATCAATTACCGTCTCTGTACCATTATCATCCTCAACTATCATCAGGTGCCCTATGCTATCAAGCTTTTTAAGATACCCTGTCACATGCTCATAGCTGCCACCCTCCTTGTGCTCATCCGGCACAAAATATGCCACCTCAAAATAATTCTCTGCCATGGTGTTTATGACATTTTCGTCATATAAACTGTCTGAATTTAAATTACGCTTTCTATAAAGCATCATGAGCTCATTCATTTTCTCATCAAGCTCTCTTTTTTTGTCCTCATCAGGCTCATGCCACTCTTTTGTCAGCCTCGCTGTCTCTGCAATAGCCTCCTCATGACCTGTAAGTGCCGCAAAAGGTGCAAACTGTGCTGAGCGGTCCCATATAGACATCTGCGGATGTACCTTTGACACATGATGTGGTAAATCTATAATATCATCATATTTTCCCATGCCATGCTCCTTATATACTTTTTTGTAACTATTATAAACTACTAAGAAAAATCCGATTAAGAACCACAACGGTTGCTGCTATGCCTTGTGTCCGCCAATCTGATTGTTCCTTGAAATAGTTGTGGCACCCTCCTCAAGATTCATACCCTTTAGCATGGCATTCTTTCCATATTTCTTCTTGACGGAAATCATAGCCTCCTGAAGCTTTCTCTCCTTGGAAAGTGCCTCATCCTCTTTCTGCTTTTCCTTAGCCCTCGCCTGATAATCTGTAAATAAATCAAGCTGCTCAAATTGCTCACTTTCCTGCACCTTGCTCTCATCACAGACCCTGTTTGCCACCACAGTAATCCTTCGTGTCAGAAGAGAAGGATCTATGATACGGTCATAAAGCTCCATCACAGCATCCATGATGATGCGCGTGGATGACGTATAACGCCCTAAATTTGCTGTACCATGTGCATGCTTTGGAACCTTTCTACCGTATCGGTCTATGGTAATTTCACCTGTATAATCTCTGTTTGTACCTTTATTACCGCCAATACTGTCTCTGCCTTTATTATTTACTGCGTGGTCATAATTATTGCCTGAAAAGCTATCAGCCTTATTAGACAGATTTGCAATATCATACCCTATAGTGAGTACTATCTGGTCTGTAACCAGCCTCTTATCTACCAGATCAAGCACAAGAAGGTCCGTCATCTCACGCACAATAAGCTTTGTCTTCTCATAATCATACGGCTCCTGAAGCACCTGCCCTGAGCTGATGCTGTTGGTCTGCGGTCTGTATGCCTTGATATCAGCTATTGTAACAGGCTCATACCCCCATGCATGGTCTATAAGAAGCTCTGCATTGATGCCAAACATCTTATACAGCTTTTCCTCATTGTAAAAATCATTCGAACCGCCTGTTGAGCACCTGGCCACATCTCCCATGGTATACATGCCGGCTGCCTCGAGCTTTTTGGCATAGCCAGCTCCCACCCTCCAGAAATCGGTAATCGGACGGTGATCCCACAGCTTTCGCCTATAGCTGTTCTCGTTAAGCTCTGCTATACGCACTCCACGCTCATCAGGCATAGCATGCTTTGCCATAATATCCATGGCTATCTTGCACAGATACAGATTGGTACCAATGCCGCAGGTTGCCGTGATACCGGTATCCTTAAGGACATCGTCTATCATCTTAGACGCAAGCTCCCTTGCCGTCATATGATAAGTGCGAAGATAGTGTGTCACATCCATAAAAACCTCATCTATCGAATAAACACTGATATCCTCAGGTGCGATATACTTAAGATAAATATTGTATATGCGTGTACTGTAATCCATATACAAAGCCATACGCGGCGGTGCAACAATGTATGTCAGCTCATACTCAGGATGTGCATCAAGCAGATTCGCATTATATGATGCATAATCAAAGCCTGCCATTGCGCTTTCTGTTATATCATTTTCTGCTATATCAATTTCTGTTACATATTTTTTTCTTTCATCCGGATTGCCCTCAGCCTGGAGGGTTTTTTGCTGTACACCTGCTGATTGTTTTCTATCAGATTGTTCGCCCTCAATTTGTCGGCTTCTCTCCACTGTCCCGGCAGCATGTCCACTCGCCATAAGCTTCGACAGACGCAGCTTGTTTACCTCCTTCACACGCTGTACCACCTCAAAAAGGCGCGCCCTGCCCGGTATGCCATATGCCTTAAGAGCCGGCGATACTGCAAGACAGATAGTCTTCTCCGTGCGGGTTGGATCTGCCACGACCAGATTAGTGGTCAGAGCATCCTTTCCCCTCTCTCTGCACTCTACTGATGCGTAAAATGATTTTAAATCTATTGCCACATAAATGTGCTCTTCATTATGCTTATCCATACTGCAATTCTACATTGATTACGCTCAATTGTCAAGAACATATGTTTGTATATGTGAATTATATCCGCACACAACAATGCCCCGCCAAGGATGGCGGGGCAAGGCGTTATATGCCATGGACGGCATGTAAAAGCTAATTATATCATTTTCGTACTATAACCATTATGAACCACTATGAATCACTAAGCTTTAAAACACTACACTACAAGGAAGAACTTCACAAGGAAGAGAAGCGAAATAGCATAAGTAAGGATAGAAACCTCCTTTGCTTTTCCTGTAAATACCTTGAGTACAGTATATGTGATAAGTCCTAAACCTATACCATGTCCGATAGATCCGGAGATAGGCATTGCAATAAGCATGAGTGCCACCGGAGCAACCTGTGAGAGATCCTCGAAATCCACCTTCTTAAGACCGCCAAGCATCAGGATACCAACATAGATAAGTGCTGATGATGTTGCTGCGGCAGGAATGATTGCTGCAAACGGTGCTATAAAGATGCATGCAAGGAACAGGATACCTGTTGTGAAAGCTGTAAGACCTGTTCGTCCACCGGCCTCTACACCTGATGCAGACTCAACAAATGTTGTTACGGTAGATGTACCTGTTACAGCACCAACCATTGTGGCAACTGAATCTGAAATCAAGGCCTCTTTCATATTTGGCATATTTCCCTCTTTGTCAACCATTCCTGCACGTGATGCAGTACCAACGAGTGTTCCGATGGTATCAAACATATCAATAATACAGAATGTGATGATAAGTGAAACTGCTGTAAACCATCCAATGCTGATGAAATCCTTGAAATCAAACTTGAACAGTGTAGTATCAGCCATATCCTTAAACTGTGGCACAAATGAAGCAGTTGCAAGTGATGCAAATGGATTTGTTCCGAAGAAGATAGCTTCTCCTGCCCAGTAAACCACGCAGCTGCAAGCATACCAAAAAGTACTGCTCCGTTGACGCCCTTATGAGCTAAAATAATGATAACAAAAAGTCCGATGAACATAGTCACAACAGTGAGCACCATTGAAGAATATCCATCTGTCATATTTGTTTTGGCAAGTCCCGGTGTAAGTGCACCGAAGAAATCCTTCATCACATAAAATGGTCCACCATCCTTTGAGTAAACACCGGCATTTGAGCCAAAGCCGATATTTAAAAGCATAAGACCGATAGCCGGTGAAATGCCCATGCGGACACCATAAGGAATAGCATCTACTATCTTGTCACGGATATTGAATATTGAAAGTATGAAGAATAAAATACCCTCAATAAGGATGATACACAGTGCAGCCTGGAATGAATCAACATATGATAGGCCTGTGATGCTTACGATATTGGCAACTACTACAGCAAAGAAGCTGTTAAGTCCCATACCCGGAGCCAGTGCAAATGGCTTGTTGGCAAGAAATGCCATGACAAACATACCGACTGCCGAAGCAATACATGTTGCCAGGAACACTCCGTTCCATAGTGCTTTTGTTCCCTCAGCACCAAATCCGGTGAGGAGGTTTGGGTTAAGAGCAATGATATATGCCATGGTCATGAATGTTGTCAGACCGGCAAGAATCTCTGTCTTGACCGTTGTGTTGTTTTGTTTGAGTTTGAAGATTTTCTCTAACATTTTTCTTCCTTTCCTTTTATCTTTTTTGCAGCTGTTATCCGCTTTTCCTGCTACAGACGCCTGTTAATAGCTGCATTATATAAAAATTGTGAATCACAATTGATTCCTTGTTTTTTCCACGAACTCACTCGTGAAAACATCAAGTGTAACCGGCTTTGAATAGAAATAGCCCTGAATAATATTACAGCCAAACTGCTGTAATAGCCTTACCTGCTCCTCATTCTCTGCCCCCTCGGCAACACACTCTATGCCAAGCTCATTAATCATGGATATGAGGTGCTTTAACATAATCCTGCTCTTCTCATTGCTCTCAAGGTTCTTGACCAGGGAACGGTCAATTTTGGCAATGCTGAATGGAAACTTAAAGAGCATCTCAAGATTAGAGTACTTCGTGCCAAAGTCATCCATCGAAAGACGAAAACCCATCGAAATAAGAGACTGGGCAATATTATTTATCAATACAATGTCCATATCACCAACAGACTCTGTTATCTCTATCTGAACAAGCCCCTCCGGGAGATCATACCTGTTCATTATCTCCTTCACCTGATCCAAGAGGTCTGCATATTCCAGTGTATTTTTTGAAAAATTCACAGATACCGGAACCACTCTCCTGTCACTTATACAGCGAAGCTTCTGCGCCTTGCATACCTCATCAAGTACAAATAAATCAATAAGATGCGAGCATCTGTTTTCTTCTAAAATCTCGATAAAATGAATTGGTCCTACAACGCCATGAGCCTCATCAAAAAATCTGATAAGGCCTCCGCCCCGACTGTGATGCCTGTTCTTGAATCAACCTTCGGCTGATAATACACCATGAAGCTTCCCTTTTCAATCTCAGAAACCACGTCCTTAAATACCTTATTTCTCATTATACTGTCAAGACTCTTAAGCTTTGCGTCCTTTTCAATATCATACATTAAGCGAACCTCTGAGAGCTGCCTTGCTATGTCGGGCTTGTCCGTCCAACTAAAGCCTGTCGATACTGAGAAATCCAGATCATCAAGGCTTTCCCTTACTATCCTGACAAGTCCCATAAATGATTTTTTATCAATATCCTTGCAAAAAACAACTATCTCATCCTGCTCGTACCTGTATATATCATAGCCTGTAAAAACGCCACTGATCACATCTGCAACCATCCTAAGACGCTCATTTCCTGCCGCATATCCAAATTTATCATTTATATCTGAAAGCCTTATGATATCTGATGCAAATACTCCCATTGAGCTGCAGTCATACTCCACATAGCTCTCTCCGAGATTGTTAAAGGTTTCCCTCTTTCTTAAGCCCGTAACCTGGTCAAAATTGAGCCTGTACTCATACTCAGCCCTTGCCTTCTCATAAAACAGACTATTCGATATTGAAATGCCAATCATATCAATCAAATCCATACTTCCTGAATTGGCTCTTGGATTCATAACCGCGATGGCACCAAAGCATTGTTCCCTCTTGTTTAGCAGAACCGCAGATGTAGACCATATTCTGACATCAGCCATACGCTTGAATAAATCCCTGTATTCACCCTCAATTGACTGAATATCACTTATAAACACACGACCGGCGTCATTAAACAGAGCGAGAAAATCTGTAATTGCACCTCTTGAAACAGATTCATTAACCACCTTTGCCATAATCTTGGCACTTGGTATATGTATCTCCTCAATTGTGTCCCACGCACTCTCTCCATTATAAATGACAGCCACACAATCTGCATTATAAAACTCTCTAAGCAGCCGTAAATAGTTCCTATACCCCAAGCCTTCGGTGGTATCATTAATAGCATCAATGAAATTCTGCATAAACGACCTGTAGTTGATTATCCGTCTCATAACAGCATTCAGCTTTGACTCATCACTCAAATCTATCATCATGAGCAGTCTATAGCCATTATAATCCTTATGATTCAGCTTGATTATAAGCTTCTTTTCGCCTAACAGCTTTGCAACTATATTGTCGGGATGATCCTTTCCTGAAAAAACCGATACTCTGTTTCCCTGCTCTTTTTTCCGCAAAAACAAATCAATAAACCCATCCTCAAACGGCTTTGAAATAAATTCATCAATCTGAGATGCTGTCATAACGCTTGAATTTCTGATAGCCTTATTGACAAATACTATTCTACGGCTCTCCTCATCTACTGCAAGTATATAGTCCGGCATTTCATCATACGAGAATATCTCCATATCTGACAGCTTACAGGGTGCACCTGTATTGGAAAGAGCACAGGAATTATGCGAAACGCTTATATCATTTTTCCTGATAGAATCGAAAAACGATATGCGATTCTTTCCCTGCCTCTTTGAGTAATACATAGCCTGATCCGCCTCATAGTACAGATCCTTAAAGGTCAGCTCTCTGTCATCGCCGGTAGTCATGCCGATTGATGCAGAATACTCCATATCAAAGATAATATTCTTCAGTCTGCCTGACAGCTTTACGCAGAACTCGTCCACAGCATCACTGTCCTCTAATCCAAATACAATCGCTGCAAACTCATCACCGCCAAGCCTGCCAACTATACCATTGGCTCCAACTGCTTCCTTAAGCACCTGTCCTGTCTGGCTTAATACCCTATCCCCCACATTGTGTCCCAAGGTGTCATTTACTATCTTGAAATCATCCACATCAAGCATCACAAATAAAAGCTTTGTTCCCTTTTGCCTGATAAGTGATGTACATTTATTCTCAAATGCAAGGTGATTGTATGTGCCTGTCAGCGAATCCAAAAGCCCCTTTTCATCTCTGATATCAAACATTACTCCAACTACCATACATACCTTTTTATCCAAACCAGGTATGCTGACCATGTACATCTCAACCGGCCTGCTCTTGCCATCCTCTGATATAAAGCTAAGCTGGAATGCAGTTCGCATAGGCCGAAGCAGACATTTATCGAGCTGCTTTTTGAAGCATTCGATGCTGTCTTCCGGACACTCTGACATGTATGTTTCGATATTCTGTTTAAAAAGTGGATATGCTGTCTCCTGAGCCGGAGAAGAGTTGACTATTTTGAAAATATATGCCTCATCATCTTCCACATAGTACTCAAACATGCGCTCATGATTGTTTTCTGCAACAATCTTCATCAGCTCATAGTAAGCCTCTGTTATTCTATCTGTAATTCTTCTCCCTCTGTTACGCTTATCTGCCATGTGGAAACCCCATTATCTACATATTCATAAACTTTACTTCAAATTAAATTCTCATCAGAGCTTTTCAATTTCCTCAAATACTCTGTCAGCCACCTGCGGCAGCTCAGAGAATTTGCGAATAGCAGGCACATCGTCATCTATTGTGCCAAACCCGTATGCTGCATGGATGAACTTTACTCCTGCCTTTTTGCTGGAATCGTAATCTCCCTGTATGTCTCCGACATACACTGCCTCATCTATATTATTGCGCTCTACAATAAGCTTTATGTTTTCTGACTTCTCAAGCTCATTGTTGCCGTAGCACTCAATATCCTTAAAATACCTGCCAAGTCCGTGTACGCAAAAAAAGACTCTATATAACCACGCTGACAATTGCTGACTATATAAAGGTCATAGCTTTCTGACAGCTCATCAAGTGTCTTTTCCACATCAGGATAAAGCTCTCCTCCGTGAGCGGTCAGGTAATCGTTTTCTTCCCTATAGCATACATTAATTAACTCATCTCTGCAAGTACAATTAGGAAAGATAATGGATGCCAGTACATCCATTGTCTTTCCCATTACTGAATACATGTCTTCTTTTGTGATAGGTGCTCTCTCATAGCCATAATCTGCTATGGCCTTATTCCATGATTTTGCCACATTCTCTGCAGAATCCCAAAGAGTTCCATCCATATCAAAAATAATACCCTTATGCTTCATCTATTGCCTTTCCGATATCATGTCTCATGTATTTATTATCAAACTGTACCACTCTGTTGCCTCGTAAGCCTTGGCTCTGGCCTCCTTGAGTGTGGCGCCTGTTGCAGTGATACCAAGCACACGTCCTCCGTTTGTGACGATATTGCCGTCAGCATCAAATTTGGTGCCGGCATGATAGCAGTAATAATCCTCTTTGCCGTCAAACTTCTCAAACCCTGTTATCTTAAAGCCCTTCTCATACTTGACAGGATATCCGTCTGATGCCAGAACTACGCATACGCATGCATTGTCCTCAAACTGCAAATCTATTGTGTCAAGAGTTCCGTCTACACAGGCCTCCATCACATCAATGATATCATTCTTCATACGAGGAAGCACAACCTGAGCCTCAGGATCTCCGAATCTCGCATTGTACTCAAGCACCTTTGGTCCATCCTCTGTGAGCATGAGTCCGAAGAAAATTACTCCTGTAAAAGGTCTGCCCTCTTTAGCCATAGCATCTACAGTTGCCTGATAAATATACTTCTTGCAGAAATCATCGACCTCATTGGTATAGAACGGACTAGGTGAGAAATTACCCATGCCGCCTGTATTAAGACCTGTATCTCCATCGCCTGCACGCTTGTGGTCCTGCGCAGATGACATAATCCTGATAGTCTTTCCGTCTACAAATGAAAGCACCGAAACCTCACGGCCTGTCATGAACTCCTCAACTACCATGGTGTTTCCGGCTGTTCCGAACTTCTTGTCCTCCATGATGGTTCTGACACCCTCTTTTGCCTCCTCAAGAGTATTACAGATAAGCACACCCTTTCCGAGAGCAAGTCCGTCTGCCTTTAACACGATAGGGAACTTTGCTGTCTCTAAATATTTAAGAGCCTCTTTGGCATCAGTAAAATTCTCATATGCCGCAGTAGGGATATTATACTTTTTCATGAGATCCTTTGAAAATGCCTTTGAGCCCTCAAGAATTGCTGCATTCTTCTTTGGTCCGAAGCACTTGAGCCCTGCCTTTTCAAACTCGTCAACGATACCTCCTACAAGTGGATCATCCATACCGATGATTGTAAAATCAATGGCATTATCCTTTGCAAATGATACGAGCTTGTCAAATTCCATCGCACCGATTGGCACACACTCTGCAAGTGCTGCGATGCCTGCATTGCCTGGTGCACAGTATATCTTGTCAACGCGTGGGCTCTTTGCAACAGCCCTGCATATTGCATGCTCTCTTCCGCCGCTTCCTACTACTAATACCTTCATTTTTGCCTCCTATACCTAAGCTATATATAAGCTTTTCATTGTCCGGTAATCATAATCTATCTGTGTTTACATACTAATTACTTACAGCACTGTCATTACTTCTCATCTATAATAACATGTCCGTCTTCTACTGACACCCTGCCATTTGCTATCAGGTCGATAGCATGCGGCATGATTTTCCACTCAGCCTGCTCCATAACTCTGCGCTGGAGCACCTCAGGTGTGTCGCCCTGCTTTACCTCGACTGCCTTCTGTAAAATAATAGGACCTGTGTCTGTGCCTTCATCCACAAAGTGGCAGGTGGCACCTGTCACCTTCACACCGCGTGCAAGCACTCCCTCATGCACCTTAAGGCCATAGTAGCCTGTGCCGCAGAAGGATGGTATGAGCGATGGATGGATATTTATGATTCTGTTTCTGTACTGCTTTATCATCTCAGGCGGAATCACTACCAGAAAGCCTGCCAGTACGACTAAATCCACATGATATGAGTTAAGCTGCTTTAAAAAATCCTCATTGAAGGCAGCTCTGTTTTCATAGCTCTTTGGTGAGATACACACTGCCTTTATTCCTGCCTTTTTAGCTCTCTCAAGGGCATATGCATCTGCGTTGTTGCTTATAACAACCTCTATCTGTGTGTTTGTAATTGTTCCGTTATCTATTGCATCTATGATGGCCTGAAGATTGGTGCCGCCACCAGATACACATACTGCAATTTTCATTCTTTTTCCTCACAAAGCCGTATACGTAATTATACGAGATCTACACCCTTCTCGCCGTCAATAATCCTTCCGACTACATATGGTGTATCTCCGGCAGACTTCATAGCCTCCATAGTCTTGTCAACGTCTGCAGGGTCAACTGCGACAATCATTCCAAGTCCCATGTTGTAGGTATTGTACATCATCTGCTCCTCGACATTACCCTCTCTTGCCATCATTGTAAAGATTGGTGGAACAGGGTAGCTGTTTTTCTCAACTACGGCACGCTTGCCATCGATGAGCATACGTGGAATATTCTCATAGAAGCCGCCGCCTGTGATATGGCTGCAGGCCTTTACTGTGACTCCTGCGTCCTTTACAGCCTTAAGAGCCTTTACATAGATTCTTGTAGGTGCAAGAAGTGCCTCTCCAAGTGTAGTGCCAAGCTCCTCATGATATGTATTTAATGTCTCCTTGTCCATCTTGAAAATCTTTCTGACAAGTGAAAATCCATTTGAGTGTACGCCTGTTGATGCCATTCCGATAAGTACATCACCATCCTTTAATCCCTCGCCTGTGATGATGTCCTTTCTGTCCACCACACCAACTGCAAAGCCTGCAAGGTCATACTCGTCCTCAGGCATAAGACCCGGATGCTCTGCTGTCTCGCCACCAACGAGTGCACAGCCTGACTGCTTACAGCCCTCTGCCACACCGCTTACGATTGTAGCAATCTTCTCCGGATAGTTCTTGCCGCATGCTATATAATCAAGGAAAAATAATGGCTCACCGCCTGCACATGCCACATCATTTACGCACATGGCAACTGCATCGATTCCGATTGTATCATGCTTGTCCATGATGAAAGCAAGTTTTACCTTGGTTCCGCATCCATCTGTTCCCGATAAAAGCACCGGATCCTCCATATCCTTGATGGAAGCAAGTGAGAACGCTCCTGAGAAGCCTCCGAGACCCCCTAACACCTCCGGTCTCATAGTCTCCTTTACATGCTTTTTCATAAGCTCTACTGACTTGTAACCTGCCTCGATATCAACACCTGAATTCTTGTAATCCATTATTGTTCCTCCTAATAATCTGCAATTCGTTCAATACCTATAGTATACCTTCATAGTGCCAAATTTTCCAATTATATATTGTAATTATTCTTATTAGTTTTACTAATATAATATATCTTTTATAGAAATAATACTTATAATTTATTTCACGGATTATATTGACATCAGACATCCATCGTCCTACACTATCCATGCAAATAAATATCAGGATTTACATGACAAGCTGTCAAATCACAAAGGAGAACAAGAATGCTTAAACAGATAAAAAATTTTCTGATAATGACTCTCAGTATCACCATTATGGCAATCGGTGTATACTATTTCAAGTTCCCAAACAACTTTACCTTCGGTGGCGTAACCGGTGCCGCAGTTGTGTTTGCAAAGATTACACCTCTCTCAGCGAGTATGTTTTCTACTATTGTGAACATGCTCCTGCTTGTAGTGGGTTTTTTCTTCCTTGGCAAAGGCTTTGCGATTAAGACCACCTATGCCACAGTTCTTTTATCAGTTGAGCTTCTGGCACTTGAAAAGCTGGACCCGCTCACTCATCCGCTCTCTAACGAGCCAATGCTTGAGCTGATTTTTGCCATCGCTCTTCCTGCAATCGCATCTGCACTGCTTTTCTATGTGGGTGCTTCAAGTGGCGGAACCGATGTCATCGCCATGATTGTAAAAAAATATACACATGTAGAAAATATCGGCATGGCTTTATTTCTCACCGACCTCGTCATGATTATAATTGCATGCTTTGTGTTTGACATAAAGACTGCTCTGTATTCATTTGTCGGACTTGTTGTGAAATCATTTATGATTGATGCAATCATCGAAAATATCATGCTCAGAAAATCCATAATGCTCATCTGCGATGACAAGGATGTGATATGCGATTACATTACCAACACACTGGAGAAGAGTGCCACATATGTGGAGGCACGAGGTGCTTACACCGGTGAGAGAAACTATATCGTTTTCAGCACTCTCACAAAGAAGCAGGCCATAGAGCTTAGAAGCTTCATACATCAGAATAAGCTGCACGCTTTTATGTCTGTGATGAGCACCAGTGAAGTGTTTGGTAAGGGATTTTCTTCTCTGTAAATTCATTAGAAATCTTCCCTTACCTGTACTTCAGGCTGTATCCGTCCTTCTTCCATAAAATCATCAGAAAACATATCCAGACTACTAAGCAATCCAGCCCATTCATTATCCTTCGCTATAAGAAAAAACATAACAGCCCCCCTATTTCATTTAGTCTATAATTTTGAATAAACTGCATCGTTTCTGGAAAGAAGATATACACAATACTGATTCATGCTGATACCTTCCCTCTTAGAATGTTCTGCAAGGGAACGATGAAGACTTCGTGGAATTCTAAGTTTAAACTGTCCAGAATAATCCTCTAAGCTGTCCGGCTCATGGATTTCAATACCATCTTCCATAGCAGCTTCTAACCATGCTTTCTTGGCATCTAAAGCGTTTGCGACAGCGGATTCTACTGTTTCTCCGCAGGTAATACATCCCGGGAGCTCCGGAAATGAAACCACAAAACCACCCTCATCCTTATCCTCTACAATTTCCATACGATAATTCATTGTAAAATAATCATTCAGCGTTTTCATCATTCACCGCCTCACTTTCCACAATCTGTTTTACCATCTCAACATACACTTTTTTGATATGTTCATGCTTCGGTATCGTAATCGGTTGACATCCGGCTTTTCTGAACGTGTAATGACTGCTTCCGCCCTTTGGGGCATTCATTACATATCCATAGCTTTCCAATACCTTACGCAATTCATCAAACCGGAGATCTTTTGATAAAGCACATATTCTCGTTAATAGTTTATCCCATTTTGACATTTTGAATACCTCCTATCTATATTATACGTGGTATCACATTTGGTGTCAATGACGTTTATTAAAAGAATTTTGCATGACCGTTTTTGTAGTTACATACTTGCAAACCAACCACTTCTTTTCCGTCCCAGTTTTATTTCAAAAACCACTGAATTTATTCATATTCTTGTCTAAATGTTGATAGAAATTTGATAACGTCATTTTCCTCTGATTCAGTAAATTTTCCACTTTCAGCTTCTGCTGCTACCGCATAAGTACCTCCATAATAATTCCATGAGCACTCTTCATATACTCCTCCGCCTCCCTTAAATGTGGTCTTACCCAAATAACTTTCCGGAACAACCGCGTAATAAGTTGGTCCATCAAATTCCTGTTCACCTTCATCGCTAAGACCATCTTCTATAGCAATAACCTTGATTTTTGCAACACAAAACTTTCCCAAATCATCCTCATTGCCTTCGGTTTCCATACGAAAATCACAATCTGCAACCTTATCCACGCTTGCAGTTTGCAAATCATATCCACCTCCATAATATTGAGAAAATTGTTCCGCATAGTGCCAAAATATAATTTCAGCACCATTGCGATCCTCTATCTTTTCCTGTCTATACTCTGTCCATTCACCAATATCTATATACTTCCAGTTTACTGAATAATCATATGCAAACAGTATTTTTGGTTTTTCCCTTCTTCCAAGAGTATAAAATGTTTCACCAAGTTCAGTATTTTCCTGTTCATTCTCGGTAGCCACTTCTGTCTCTTTTGTACTGTATACATTATTTTCTGTATCAACACCTGAATGAGCTTCTGAAGTATTATTTGAATTTACTTTTGTGCTTCCACAGGCAGTTAAGAGACTGATGCATACAAGCAGAATAGTAAATGATAATTTATTTTGATACTTTAAATGTTGCAGAATCATGACCTATTCCTTCCATTATTTCGTCATTTATTTTAATAAAGGCTCTAATATTGACCTTATCCGTTGATAGCACTCTTTCCGGCTTTGAAATCCACTCTCCTGCTTCAAGATTCAGCATTAAAGTTTCTTTATCTATTGTTCCCGAAAAACTATAGCTGCCCGGCTGTGTATATTTGTCTATTCTATCAGGTGTATAGCTATAAGAGCCCGACACCTCATCGCCATTTACCTCTGAAATATTAAGAGATACTGTTCCACTACTTCCGGCAGCCGTGTAATTTCCAGTCCACTCACCTGTAATATCAAGATTTTCTAATTTTGCGTTAGTCTCAATTGATGGTTCATTCCAACCGCTACTGTAGGTAAATGTTAATTCCATTTCCACAGAAAATGTAACATATTTTTTAGTTAGTGTTGCACTGCATTTAACAGTCTGTATGGTTCCCTTCGCTCCCGAAGACTGTTCTTTTATTTTAAAATTACTTATCTCCGATTCTGTCATAGGTATTTTCTGAACTGTAGAATCACTTATTATCGAAACTAAACCTGAACCATTTGACTTATTACCATATTGAAAAAATTGTTTCGTAATATAGCTTAATATTGATTTTTCTGAGGTATCCAGTTTTTTGTCTTCTTTGACTTCAGATGTTACATTAGATGCATCGGTTACACCTTTAAAATTCCACTCTTTATCAAAACTATATTCAACAATTAAGCTTCCCTTTGCTTTTTCTACTGCACCATCTAAAGTGATATCAACAGTTATTTTATCTCTTTTGTTTTTCAAGTCTGTTTCCTGCTTGGTTATCGATAAATCACTGATTTCATCTTTTTCTATTTCCCATTCCTCATTTTTAAGCTTTATTACTTCACCTACAAGATCTGATTCTATGACTTTTTTACTTACTCCTTTAAGAGGCGTAATTTTCCACTCTGAATTTATATTTACTTGAACGTTTGCCAACTCCCATTCCTTAGATTTTTTATATATTGCATTCACTTGTTTTTCATATGATATATCATTCTTTTCTGTTTTTACTGTACAATATAGCGTATATGAATCATCATTACTTTCAGAATTATCAATTTTTACCGAATCAATTTTTTCCCCGCCGGATTTCAAATTTTCATTTTCAAAAGACTTCAAGTCTTCCGTTACTTTTTTTTCATCCGGCTTACTAGAACATCCCGACAGCATAAATGCCATACATACAGTCAATAATATTATCTTTACTAATATTTTTTTCATTTTTTATTTCCCCCTTTTTAATATAAATGTGAATAATAGTCCAATATCGGAACTCTTTTTTCAATCAACAAATTTCCCACTGCTTCCTCAATATCTGCTCTCTTATACCCTTTTGGAATATTTTTTAACGGAAATATCAACACAAAGTCCCTATTCCACTCTTTTCCAAGCTTATGAATCAATATTCCTGATGAATTGTGAAGCCATGTCTCTTCATAGCTTTTTGAGTAAGGATTGTATACGTTGTGTTTTCTATCATACTCATGACTACTCTGTGGAATATCAAAATTTACATCATTACTTGTAGCCACAACACCCACATATCCATCTTTTGTAAATTTAATCCATACCAAATCTCTTTCATCTTCCAAATCAAACTCTGATTTTATTCTGCTATAATCTAATTTTTGTGGATTAAATATCGGATTATCTATTGTACTTATTCCAATTTCATTCAAAAACTCTTTAATATGCTTAATTATCATATCCACATCAACCGTAGCATATCCAGCCTGTTCTTTTGCTTTGTTATAACGAATATAACTCTTTCCATGAACAGACTGCATATATTGTTTTCCATTATACTCGTAATACGCTTCCGGAACTCTATATAAATATTTTTCCAGTATTTTGTTCATCTCTTTTATCTCCTACAAGCTTGTATGTTATCTTACAATGGTTTCAGACTCTTTATGACCACAATATTTACATATGTACCACTGATAATAATATAATTTCGTTACAGGTACATCCTTTTCATATGTTCCGGTCACCTCATGATTTCTATTGTAAATATTATATTCTTTTCTTTCTACAACATTTTCCTTACCTAAAAACTCCCTTTTACCGGGTTTCATGGCAAATATTTTCTTACATGCCGGACATCTGTCCATAGATAATGCAAACCATACACCACCTCCTCCAATTGCTAAACATATAATACCAGCAATCATCCATCCCAATGCACCATTACACCAAACCTATGTGATAAAACTAAATTCGCAAAAAAATTCAAGTAACAGCATCAATAAAAAAAAATGCTCCTATAAGGCCTATAAAGCCAAAAAAAATTAAAGCCAACACCTGTAAAAATCTTTTCATAAATATACATCTCCTTTGTAATTTTTATTAATTATATCACATTGTGAATATCTCCACAATATTTATTTTAATAATACATAAATATAATCAAGCTATCAAATATAAGGAGATGATAAATATTATTAGCTATGCACCATTATGGAAAACACTAGAAATGAAGAACATTTCTCAATATCACTTATTAAAATCAGGCTTGGATAATAAAACTTTAGACGGTTTAAAGAAAAACAAAAACATAACTTTGCTAACCGTAGAAAAATTATGCAATATCATTGATTGCACTCCGAATGATATTGTAGAATTTAAATAGATAATTGAAAATAGCCGTAACCGCGATTTTCTTTTTCAATCGCAGCTACGGCTGTTATATACATGTATTAATTATCTACATGAACTAATTTATTTCAAAAACTAGTGCTTCGGAATAAGCTTCTCTGTACCACCCATGTATGGCTGAAGTGCCTTAGGAATATTTACAGAGCCATCTGCATTCAGGTTGTTCTCAAGGAATGCGATGAGCATACGTGGCGGAGCAACAACTGTGTTGTTAAGAGTATGTGCAAAGTATTTCTTGCCATCCTCGCCCTTCACACGAATCTTAAGACGTCTTGCCTGTGCATCGCCTAAGTTAGAGCAGCTTCCAACCTCGAAGTACTTCTTCTGTCTTGGTGACCATGCCTCTACGTCGCATGATTTAACCTTGAGATCTGCGAGGTCTCCTGAACAGCACTCAAGAGTACGGACAGGCACATCGAGACTTCTGAAAAGCTCTACTGTGTACTTCCACATCTTCTCATACCATTCCTTTGAATCCTGTGGCTTGCAGACAACAATCATCTCCTGCTTCTCAAACTGGTGGATACGGTAAACACCTCTCTCCTCAATGCCGTGTGCACCCTTTTCCTTACGGAAGCAAGGTGAGTAGCTTGTGAGTGTGTATGGAAGCTTTGATTCATCGTTTATTGTATCGATGAACTTACCGATCATTGAGTGCTCAGATGTGCCGATGAGGTAGAGGTCCTCTCCCTCAATCTTGTACATCATGGCATCCATCTCCTCAAAGCTCATAACACCTGTTACGACATTTGAACGGATCATGAATGGTGGGATGCAGTATGTAAAGCCCTTTCCAATCATGAAGTCACGCGCATATGCTGTCATGGCTGAGTGAAGACGTGCGATATCTCCCATCAGATAATAGAAACCATTTCCTGCAACCTTTCCTGCTGCATCGAGATCTATTCCGTCAAATCTCTCCATGATATCTGTATGATAAGGAATCTCGAAATCAGGAACAACAGGCTCACCAAACTTCTCGTTCTCCACGTTGAAGGTATCATCCTTCCGATTGGAACTGATGGATCGATGATGTTTGGAATCTTCATCATATCCTCAAGCACCTTGTCCTGATACTCCTTCTCGAGTGGCTCAAGCTCTGTAAGGCGCTTTGAAATCTGTGCAACCTCAGCCTTTACAGCCTCAGCCTCTTCCTTCTTGCCCTGTGCCATAAGAGCACCAATCTGCTTAGAGACCTGATTCTTCTTTGCACGAAGATCATCAGCCTCCTGCTGTGCTTCTCTTGCCTTCTTGTCATACTCGATTACTTCATCGACGAGTGGAAGCTTGTGGTCCTGGAATTTCTTTTTAATATTTTCTTTTACGAGATCCGGATTCTCTCTTAAAAACTTTAAGTCTATCATAATTCCTCCAAAGTATTATGTTTTTATAACTTATAACATTTTACTCTGAAAACCCTTAAAATGCAAGAGGATACTTGTCAGTAAGTGTCTTGATGATAGCCTTTGCAGCTCAACTGCGCTCTCGCCCTCTTTGATGATCATGCGATTGCCTCTGCAACCTTGTCGAAATCATCCTCCTTTAAGCCTCTTGATGTAGCAGCAGGTGTTCCGAGACGGATACCACTTGTGACAAATGGCTTCTGTGGGTCGTTAGGAATAGTATTCTTGTTGGCTGTGATATGAGCCGCATCGAGAAGCTTCTCGATAGACTTTCCTGTAAGACCAAACGGAGTTAAGTCTACAAGCATGAGGTGGTTGTCTGTGCCGTCTGATACAATCTTGATGCCACGGCTCTGAAGCCCCTTGCAAAGTGCCTGTGCGTTCTTTACAATCTGCTTCTGATACTCCTTGAACTCAGGCTGTAATGCCTCCTTGAAGCAGACTGCCTTTGCAGCGATAACGTGCATGAGAGGTCCACCCTGGATTCCCGGGAAAATAGCCTTGTTGAAATTGTACTTATCCTGCATCTCCTGGCTGCAGAGAATCATTCCTCCACGAGGTCCGCGAAGAGTCTTGTGTGTAGTGGTTGTGGTGACATGTGCATATGGGATTGGGCTTGGATGAAGTCCTGCGGCTACAAGTCCTGCGATATGAGCCATATCAACCATGAGCACTGCGTCTACCTTGTCCGCAATCTCTCTGAAACGCTTGAAATCTATAGTTCTCGCATATGCAGATGCACCTGCGATAATCATCTTTGGCTTACATTCAAGGGCAATCTCCTCTACCTTGTCATAGTCGATGAAGCCTCATCATTTACTCCGTAAGGCACTACATGGAAATATGAGCCTGAGAAGTTGACCGGTGAACCATGTGTGAGGTGTCCGCCGTGGTCAAGGTTCATTCCCATGATGGTATCGCCCGGCTTTAAGATGGCAAACTGAACTGCCATGTTGGCCTGTGCGCCTGAGTGTGGCTGTACATTTACATACTCTGCGCCGAAAAGCTCCTTGGCTCTTTCTCTGGCAAGCTCCTCTACCTCGTCCACGCACTCGCAGCCGCCATAGTATCTTCTTCCCGGATATCCCTCAGCGTACTTATTGGTGAGGATGCTTCCCATAGCTGACATAACAGCAGGGCTTACCCAGTTCTCAGAAGCAATAAGCTCGATGTGGCTGTTCTGGCGCTCAAATTCGTCTGTGATGGCGCTTGCAATCTCCTGATCTTCTTTCTTGATGTCGTCAAGTGTATACATATATGTGTCTCCTTTTCTTTATTGCAAAATACTTGCATTATTTATCGCAATTATATGCTTTGCTGTGATTTATTACTTTGATGCGCTACCGCATAAAAATAATCCTTGCTACAATTCTACTATTTAAAGTAAAAAGTGGCAAGGATTATTTGTTATATCCTTCATATTTAATTCTTATAAGTAACTATACCTAAATCAAATAACTAAAATCACATATATGAATACATTTAAAAAATACGGTCATCCTATAAAAAAGGAGGTCTGAAAACATGACTACTGACCAAAAAGAAAAACGAAACGACGAATATAACAAATATGTAAAGCGCGTCACACCTACTCACTGCCTTTCTGCAAACATGCTTAAGGCATTTATACTCGGCGGAATCATATGCACTATCGGACAGCTCATAGTAAATACCTGCACACAATACTTTGGGTTAAGCAGCGATGAAGCCTCTGCCTGGTGCAGCATGATTTTGATTCTCATAAGCTGCATACTGACAGCGCTAAACCTGTATGCACCACTCGCAAACTGGGGAGGCGCAGGCGCTCTCGTTCCTATAACAGGCTTTGCAAACGGAGTATGCTCATCCGCATGTGAATTTCAGGTCGAGGGGCAGGTATTTGGCATAGGCTGTCAGATATTCAGGATTGCAGGTCCCGTGATACTGTACGGCATATTTTCAAGCTGGGTGCTTGGTGTGATATACCTTGTTGTAACGGGCTTGTGATTGATTAGCGATGTAATCGGCACAGTCAGGATAATTCCCATTGTGCCTGATATGCCTCGCATTATCTCAATCGCCATAATATTCTGTATTGCCTTGTTCCTTCTATACCATCACAGTCTATGTTCCCATCATAGCAGATATTCTTTTGTACCAAATCATTTCTTTCAAGCTCCAGCTGCCTGTCAAATTCATAATTTAGTAATGCCATGTTTATTTCGATACCAAAGATTCTACAAATTGATATTTTTTTCCAATTGCCAATCCCCTTCCTTATTTCTATAATATTCACATACAATATATTCAAATGCAGCATATAAAGAAAGGGAATTTTAAATGAACACTTTTTCAGAAGTTTTTAAGGCTATCGCAAGCTACCCATGGCAGGTAAATGTGGGTGTGCTTTCACTAATACCACTGTACATCATAGATTTTAAGTTTTTCTGCAAATTAAATATTGGTTTACAGCGCAAGATAGCACTTGCAAAGGAGCGTGGACATGTAGTGCGAGGCATGATTGTGAAGGAGGATGCGAAGAGGCTCGTTGTCAATAATTCACAATCCGCTTACAGCTACTGGGCTGCCAGATACACATATACTGTAGACGGAAAGGAGTACCGCAAGCGTTTTTCATGCGATAACAGTCGGATGTGATACCTTCCTACACAAAAATCCGCTATACCAAATACAATGGTTAGCGGATTTTTGCTATTTACATTTTGATAAATTATTCATGCCTGATGCTACACAGTCTCAGGCACCTTATAGCCTGCTTCACTCATTAATTTTTCAAACTCACTGACACTGACACCGGCTTCCTCTGCTGCAGTATCAATATCGAGCTTGCCCTTTGTTACCAGAGTAAACAGCATCTTATTTGCACCTTTTTCTATACCCTTTTCTATACCTATTTCCATCCCTTCCTCGATAGCATCAGCTCTTTCAAGCTCAAGCTGCCTGTCAAATTCATAATTTAACTGCATACTCTTCGTCACCTCACTTCTGTAAGTCTTTAGAAACTCCTTCAGAATATCATTGTCAATACAATAGTCTA
>ENA-OQCX01000259-OQCX01000259.1-human-gut-metagenome-genome-assembly--contig:-NODE-259-length-28109-cov-2.496033_pt1 | contig 28109 bp, 42 predicted proteins | sample MGYA00242762_ERZ504587 | MGnify/ENA primary metagenome ERZ504587 (study PRJEB26092, sample SAMD00036337) | human gut metagenome | host: Homo sapiens | study: EMG produced TPA metagenomics assembly of...
GACGAATACTTTTGCATGCTCCACATCCAGATCATCCGGATGAGTAAGTGCAAGATCGAAATTCTGGATAAAACGGTCGATCTGGTCGTTATTCTCGTCAGTTCGCATGGATTCATACTTCATACGTACCTTCTGCGGCATCTTTCCCTGACAGATAAAATATCCAAGATAATCGTTGTCTGCTTCGATCCAGGCACTGACGCGTCCGGCAATATCCTTATAATATTCCGGGGAATCCCCCATTCCGCAAGTTCCGAATAAAGCGATCTGTTTGCCGCTTAAGTCACTTAAGAAGTCACTGACCTCCATACTGCAGCTTCCGCGGTGCACGCAGAATCCGATGAAGTAGACATTGGCTTCCGGAATTGTCTTATCTGTATCGATATCGATCAGATCTTTGGAATTGCCGGGAAGGCGCGAGAAGATAGATGCAGCAATTTTCTTTGTATTTCCGGATTCACTCTGATATAAAACAAGATAATCCAACATAAGAATTCCTCCTTTTTACGTTTGCTGATGGTCACAATTTATTGTACATCTGAATTACATTGAAATTTCATAAGTTACATATAATGGCCGCCGCTGTAACCGCCTGGGGCACCGCAGCACATTCCGCCGCTGCAGCATAAGTTGCAGACGATGTTGGCAATACATAATTTTACACACCAGTCGCTTCCGCCGCCGAAGGTGGTGGTATACGGATTCTGGCGTTGGCGGTACCAGCTTCCGCCGCTTTCAAACTGGTTAACTAACATCTGGTATTGATAGTTGGCTGGTTCCATGCGGAGCGCTTCTTTGGCATGCTGAAGGGCCGTTGCATTGTTGCCGAGACCGGAATTGGCAATCGCACTGTAGTAATACCACTGGGCAGTATGCTCGTTGATTCCGTTTAATACGTTCATTGCTTCCTGATACCGGCCGTTGTTGATGAAGTTGGCAGCAGCTCTTAAGTGAAGATCCTGCTCACTTTCCTGACCTGCATTACCTGCATTACCGGTCTGCCGGTATTCTCCGTAGAAGCCGCGGAACGGACCATATCCGTTCTGGCTATATGGACCGTAATTCCCGGAAGAGCCATATTCCCGCTCTTTCATGATCTGCTGATAGGCCTGCTGGACTTCTTTGAATTTCGCCTCTGCCTGATCCTTGTTCGGATTATTGATATTGGCATCCGGATGATATTTTCGGCTGAGGTTACGATATGCTTTTTTTATCTCGTCATCAGAAGCATCACGGGATACTCCTAAGACACTATATGGATCTGTCATTGTTCTTGATCTCCTGTTGTTGAATTATCTGTGTCAGGATGTAGTCTCTTTGCTGTGACAGCCGTATATCTGCTCCATACTCCGGAATAGAGAACGTTCCGCAAGATCTCTGCATGCAGCAGTATCGGAAGCTGTTCGAATTCCCTGGAGCATTCCGACATCATAAGCGTCAGAAGGCTGCGGCAGTCATCTGCAAATGCAGGATCGTCCAGGTATGCCTTTCTGAATGGATTATAGCTGCCGGATTTGATGTCTTTTTCGACATCATCGTAGGCATCCATCAGATAGATGAATTTTCCGAGGAAGAATCCGATCTTACGAAGAGAGGATTCCCATTCATCGTGGCGGTATGCAAAATCTCAGCCATGATATTGCCAAAAAGTCCGGACATAAGATCCAGATTCTGTTCATTTTCTGCCTCATATTTTGAGATTTGGGCGAGATTTTCTGAGATGACCTTACATTTTACGGGATATAATTTTTCAATCTTCTTTATCTTTGAATGCAAAAGTTTTGCGGCAACAAAAGCTTTCTTCCTGTGTTCGTCTGCCCAGTCATCTTCACACTTATAATAAGATAACAGCATGTTGATGGCTGCGGCATATTCAGTAAATTCATTGGTCTTTGCCGCATGCTTTTGCATGGGATGTGCAATACAACGGACCATCTCTGTCTTCGTGTCCGGTTCATAAAGACCGGTGAGCAGGATCACAAGAAATGTCATATCAAAGGATAAAGTCACCTGACCTCTTCTACCATAACATTCTTTTAAGACTTTGCATAGTCCACAGTAATAAGAATGATAGACATCATAATCTTTGAATTTCATCTCGGCTTTGTTGATAGAAATATAACCAAACATGGGAACTCCTTAGCTTCGTTTGATAAATCTGGTGTTACACTTCGGGCAGCGGATCTCAATCTTGCCTTTTCCTTTTGGAACACGAATCTTCTGTTTGCATGACGGACATTTGTAAATGTGGTGTGTCTTGCGCTGTGTTATCATGTTACGCTGCCTGTAGAAAAATGTCCGGATGCCGCGTGTCATCTGCAGATATTTCTGATTCTCGGCGGCTCGTTTGTAAGTATTTTTGGAAAACATCCGGAAATAAGAATAGATGATACCGGCCCATGCCAGCCAGGAAAGGATTCCCCGATGCGTCCATCCTGCGATAAGCATAAGGATCAGGGATCCCCAGATGGTAAATTTGCCAAAGGAATCAACACCATATCTTCCGTACATAAAACGTATAAATCTGTCTTTTAGTTTCAATTCATTCACCTCTTAAAATAGTACTTGCAATATACATTTAATCATACGCCGGGAATAGGAAAAATCAATAAACAGAGTATTAAAATTTCTAAAGATTTTAGATGAGAAAAGTGCAGAAACTGTGGTGGATGTGTTAAGATAAGAATGTTAATTTCGTAGAACAGGGTTGATAACGGGGAGGAGGCAGAATATGCAGAATCTGACGGAGCTGATCAGAGAAGATATGAAACCGGCACTTGGCGTGACCGAGCCGGGAGCTATCGCATTTGCCGTGGCAAGTGCGAAGAAATATACGGAAGGTAAGATTGTAAATGTACATGTGGCATTGAATTCCGGTATGTACAAGAATGCATTTACCTGTGGAATTCCTAATTCGGAGAGATTCGGCAACTATTATGCGGCGGCACTTGGGGCGGTAGCGGCAGATTCGGAAAAAGGACTGGAATCGCTGGCAGATATCACACCGGAAGATGATGAGAAAGCGGCGCAGATGGTGAGCGACGGTCTGGTGGAGGTGGTTATGGATCATGTCGGATCCGAGATCACGATCGATGCCGTGGTGACAACGGAGAATAACCGGTGTAAGGTGATGATCCGGGATGCACATACGAATATCGTAAAGATAGAAAAAGACGGCATTGTAATATTTGAGACAGAAGATAAGATGTACAGGATGAATCCCGGAAAAAGCAGGCACGTCCGGTAATTCACGGATATTCCCTGGCAGAGATTCTTCGATATGTAAATACAGTTCCGGTTGAAGAGATTGCGTTTATAGGAAAAGCGTATACGATGAATCTGGAATTATTAAAAGAAGGACTGGCTTCGGACAGGGCAGTGTTCGCAAAGAAACTTTATCGTGAGAATGGCAACCGGATCATATCCAGGGATGCACTTAAGACGGCACAATTACTGTGTAACGGTGCGATAGAGGCCAGGGTTCTGGGCCTTTCCAGACCGGCTATGAGCATTACCGGGAGCGGTGCACACGGAATCATTGCGACGATGCCGTTGTATGCGTACCGGCATGCTAATGAAGATAAGACGGATGATGAGACCCTGTGGAGAGCAACTGCACTCAGCTATCTGATTACAATGTATATCAAAGAGTACTCAGGAAGATTATCGGCATTTTGCGGCTGCGGGATTGCAGCCGGAACCGGGATGGCCTGTGGACTGGCATATCTGCAGGGAGCGGATGGAGAAAAACATACAAAAGTGATTCAGAATATGGCAAGCGGTCTGACCGGAATGATCTGTGACGGAGGCAATCACGGATGTACGATGAAAGGATCGTGGCAGTAGATGCAGCATTCCGTGCAACAGATATGGCAATGGATGATATCTGCATAGAAAATATTCATGGAATCAACGGCAGGACCCCGGAAGCAACTATGAAGTACATGGGAATGATCGCATCCCCTGGAATGACAGGGACGGAAAAGACGATTGTAGAGATTATGGAATCGAAAAAGTAAAGAAAATAGAACAGCACAGGAAGGGATCGAATCCGGAATGAGAAATGAAAATGCAGACAATGAAAGAAAAAAACATCACGCGGAAGAAGGCGGAAGAAAAAAGGGAATATAATCGCCAATGTGAATTCTTGTGATTGCAACTGATCGTATTCTGCGTGTCGGGCTTTCAACTGTTTAAGATCGGAAAAGGTTATCTGGATGGAAGAAGTGAGTATGATAAAGTGCGGAAACTTGCGGTGACGGATGATAAGAATAAAAATGATAAAGATAAAAATCATAGTGAAGACGGAGATGATACATTCTCTGTTGATTTTCAAAAACTGCTTGAGATCAATCCGGATACGATCGCATGGATCAGATTCCCGGATGAGCCGAGTCAGATCAATTATCCGGTTGTTCAGGGAACGGATAACAGTAAATATCTGAAGAAAACATTTTCGTCTAACGAAAATACGCTGGGAGCAATCTTCCTGAATGTTGACAATCAAAAGGATTTTTCGGATAAAACTCTGTAATATATGGACATAGAATGCGGGACGGTTCGATGTTCCGTCACCTGCAGGATTATGATACCCGTGAATTCTGGAAGAATAATCCATATTTTTACATATATACCGTTGATGGAAGAATTCTGAAATATCATATTTATTCGGCAGGACAGGTAGTCGACACTTCGGAATCGTATCAGACAACATTTGAAACAGATGAAGAATATCAGGAATTTTTGAATATGACGCAGAGTACTTCTCTGTATAATACCGGCGTGGAAGTGACAACGGCAGATACGATCGTTACATTGTCGACCTGTACCAGCGCCAGTGATAATCACCGGTTTGTTGTAAGAGGGGTAAAAGAGGAGGAGACGAAACAGTGATGAAGAAAGAATATACCTATGAAGTAGGAGATGTGGTAACAATGAAAAAGCCGCATCCATGTGGAAGTAAAGAATGGGAGATACTAAGGGTTGGAGCAGATTTCCGACTGAAATGTATGGGATGCGGACATCAGATCATGATCGCCCGCAAATTGGTAGAAAAAAATACAAAAGATTTGAAGAAAAAAAGCTTGAAAAAATCGAGATTTTATGGTAACATAGGAACTCGTGATACAATAATTCTGTCCTAAAATAGAGACAGAAATCCTTGCTCCCACATAAGATGAGCGGGGGCCAAAAGACCAGAAGGAGGTGCAGGACGACATGAATAAGTATGAATTAGCTGTTGTTGTCAGTGCAAAAATCGAAGATGACGAGAGAGCACAGGTTATCGAAAAAGTTAAAGCATTAGTTGAACGTTTCGGTGGCAAGATCTCTGACGTCGATGAATGGGGTAAGAAGAGATTGGCTTACGAAATTCAGAAGATGAAAGAAGCATATTACTATTTCATCCACTTCGAATCTGAAGCTGATGTTCCAGGCGAGATCGAACAGAGAATCCGCATTATGGACAACGTGCTCAGATATTATGCGTTAGACAGGAAGCATAAGCAGGAAGTAGAGGTAATTATATGAATAAAGTAATTTTGATGGGACGCTTGACAAGAGATCCTGAGGTAAGATATTCACAGGGTGAGAATTCTACAGCGATCGCAAGATATACATTAGCTGTAGACCGCAGATTCAGACGTAACAACGACGGAGAGCAGACAGCTGACTTTATCGGATGCGTAGCTTTCGGAAGAAGTGCAGAATTTGCTGAGAAATATTTCCGTCAGGGACTGAAGGTTATCGTAACCGGACGTATTCAGACAGGAAGCTATACCAATAAAGAAGGTCAGAAGTATACACAACAGATGTTGTTGTAGAAGATCAGGAATTTGCTGAAAGCAAGGCAGTAAGCGACGCAAATGCAGGAAGTTTCCGTGCGGCAGCTCCATCACCGGCTCCGGCACCAGCCACACCAGTATCTGATGCAGGTGACGGCTTCATGAACATTCCGGATGGAATTGATGAGGAATTACCTTTTAATTAGGCAATAGTACCATGCTGTGGTACTTGCCGCATTTCATTTTGTTGAAAGGAGAAACCAAAATGGCTTACGATAAAGGAAATCGTCCAGAAGGCGGCTTCAAGAGAAGAGGCGGCGGACGCAGAAGAAAAAAAGTTTGCGTATTCTGTGGTAAAGAGAATAACGAGATCGATTACAAGGATGTAGCAAAATTAAGAAAATATGTTTCCGAGAGAGGAAAAATCCTTCCTAGAAGAATCACAGGAAACTGCGCGAAACATCAGAGAGCTCTGACTGTTGCTGTTAAGAGAGCACGTCATCTTGCTATGATGCCATACATCCAGGACTAATTTGGAAGTGTTTACCGCCATCCGGAAGGATGGCGGTTTTTCTATCTAGAGCGTGTTTGAAAAAACATTTCCGCAATCTGCAAGCCCCACTTTGCGGTATATTTCACCCGAATTCGGTTGCCGTAGCCCACTACGCGCCTCATCCGGGCAAAATCTCCCACAAATTGTGACGCACATCTTGCAGAAAGCCTTTTTCAAAACACGCTCTAAACAACGACCTACATGAAAGGAGCAGAAGATATGAAAATCGGATTTATCGGATGTGGAAATATGGGTTCTGCAATGATCGGTGGAATCCTGAAAAATGGTGTGTTTGAAAAAAATGAGATTATTGTTTCAAATCTCACAGAAGAAGGAAGCAGAAGAAGTCGGGAAAAACTTGGAGTTGTGACAACTCTGGATAATTGTGAAGTTGTGAAAAATGCAAATATTGTTATATTAGCAGTAAAGCCTCAATTCTATGAGGAGGTAATCGGTGAAATTAAAAGTTTCCTGACACCACAGCATATGATCGTAGGAATTGCGCCCGGTAAAACTCTTGCATGGCTGGAAGAAAAATGTGAGCAGCCGTTAAAGGTGGTACGTCTTATGCCGAATACCCCGGCGCAGGTAGGGGCAGGAATGACAGGTGCCTGTGTCAATGATCGGGTAACAGAAGAGGATCTGGATCAGATTCTTGCCATTACAAACAGCTTCGGTCGCACAGAGGTGGTACCAGAAAGGCTGATGGACGCAGTTAGCGCAGTCAGTGGGTGCTCTCCGGCTTATGTATTTATGTTTATTGAAGCAATGGCAGATGCAGCTGTGGCACAGGGAATGCCAAGAAAACAGGCCTATCAGTTTGCTGCCCAGGCTGTACTTGGAAGTGCGAAGCTGCTTCTGGAGACAGGTATGCATCCGGGAGAACTGAAGGATATGGTATGCTCCCCGGCAGGAACGACCATTGAGGGTGTGCGTATCCTGGAAAAAAATGGTTTCCGCAGTGCTGTGTTTGAAGCATTGCAGGGAGCTGCTGATAAAGGAAAGAAAATGTGAGCTTTGCCTACAAAAAACACCTCGCGGAATATTACCAGTGAGCAGTAACTATAAGTAAATAATTGTGAAAATGAATCAGGAGGTTTCACTATGAGCAAAAAAGTATACATCTTCCTCGCCGACGGTTTCGAAGATATTGAAGGCTTAACTGTAGTTGATCTTATGCGAAGAGCAGGAATCACTATTACAACCGTTTCTATTAAAAACACCAAACAGATCACCACAGCCCATGGAATCACCATGCTGACCGATACCACCTTCTGTGAGGCGGATTTCTCCGACGCGGACATGCTGGTTCTCCCGGGCGGACAACCTGGAACCACTTATCTTGGAGGATTCGAGCCACTTACCGATCTGGTTAAAAGCTTCTATAATAATGGAGGTAAGATCGCAGCCATCTGCGCGGCACCTACTGTTTTTGCAGAAATCGGACTTTTACATGGAAAGAAGGCCACTGCATACCCGGCCTGCATGGACGGTCTTGGAGATGCTGTGAAGTCTGAAGAAAAGGTTGTAATTGATGGAAACATTACTACAAGCCGTGGACTTGGAACTGCAATTGACTTTGCCCTTTCCCTGATTTCCCAGCTCCTTGGTCAGGAAAAAGCAGAGCAGATTGCAGAATCCGTAGTATACAAGTAGGAAATATTCTGAAAAACCTTGATTTTCAAGGAATAACAGGGAAAATCCCCAAAAAAATAACCGGGAAAACCATAAAAAACACTGGCGTTTTTAATTGGGTTGTGCTATACTTCTACAATGACTGTAATAATAGGGGGAAACCCTGCGCATTTATAACCGCAGAAAGAATGCAGAGAGATATATATTAAGGAGGAACACGAAAATGAGTTTACAGGTGGAGAAATTAGAGAAAAACATGGCGAAGCTTACCATCGAAGTTTCCGCTGAAGATTTAGACAAAGCAATGGAGAAAGCTTACCAGAAACAGAAAAGCAGAATCAGCCTTCCAGGATTCCGTAAAGGAAAAGCTCCGAGAAAGATGATCGAGAGCATGTATGGCAAGGGTGTATTCATGGAAGACGCTGTTAATTCTCTTGTACCACAGGAATATACAAAAGCTCTTGGCGAGTGCGATCTTGAGATCGTTTCCCAGCCGGAGATCAATGTTACACAGATGGAGCCTGGTAAAGCTCTTATCTTCACAGCTGATGTAGCTGTGAAACCAGAGGTTACTCTTGGAGATTACAAGGGTGTAGAGGTTCCGAAGTCTGAGATCGCTGTAACAGACGAGGAAGTTGACGCTGAGGTTAAGAAAGAGCAGGATAAGAATGCAAGAACAGTTGCAGTTGAGGATCGTGCAGCTGCAAACGGCGATATCACAACAATCGATTTCGAGGGATTTGTTGATGGTGTTGCATTTGAAGGCGGTAAAGGAACTGACTACGCACTTACACTTGGTTCCGGTACATTTATCCCGGGATTCGAGGATCAGCTTGTTGGAGCAAACACTGGTGACCATGTAGAAGTTAAGGTTACTTTCCCAGAGGAATATCAGGCAAAAGAGCTTGCTGGCAAGGAAGCTGTATTCCAGTGTGACGTTAAGAAGATCGAGACCAAAGAGGTTCCGGAGCTTGACGATGAGTTTGCGAAAGACGTATCTGAATTTGATACTCTTGCTGAGTACAAAGAAGATGTTAAGAAGAAACTGACAGAGAAGAAAGAGAAAGAAGCAAGAACTGCAAAAGAGAACGCTGCAGTAGATAAAGCAATCGAGAATGCACAGATGGATATTCCGGAGCTTATGACAAAGACAGAGTGCCGTCAGATGATGGACGATTTCTCCAGAAGAATGCAGCAGCAGGGATTATCCATGGAGCAGTACTTCCAGTTCACAGGCCAGAGCATGGACAAGATGATGGAAGACATGAAGCCACAGGCTCTCAAGAGAATCCAGACAAGACTGGTTCTTGAGAAAGTAGCTGAGGCTGAGAACATCCAGCCATCTGAAGAAGAGATCACAGAAGAAATCCAGAAGATGCAGATGCTTACAAGATGGAAGCTGACAAGATCAGAGAAGCTATCGGTGAGAGCGGACTTGAGCAGATGAAGAAAGATATGGCTGTTCAGAAGGCTGTTACTGTTATCGCTGATGCAGCAGTTGAAGTTGAGAAAGCAGCAGACGCTGAATAATCAGCAGGCAGATAACTGCACATCCCAAGAGGGAAAAATTATTTTGTTATGAAAGCGCTCTCTCTGGCGCATTATAATGCAGACCAGGTGGAGCGCATCTGATAAGAAAAGAGGGAATATATGAGTTTAGTGCCTTATGTCATTGAGCAGACAAGCAGAGGGGAGAGAAGCTACGACATCTATTCAAGGCTTCTGAAGGACAGAATCATTTTCCTGGGAGAGGAAGTAAACGATGTAAGTGCCAGCCTGGTAGTTGCTGAGTTGCTTTTTCTGGAAGCAGAGGATCCTGGAAAGGATATCCAGCTTTATATCAACAGCCCGGGTGGTTCTGTGACAGCTGGTATGGCTATCTACGATACCATGCAGTATATCAAGTGCGACGTTTCCACTATTTGTCTGGGAATGGCTGCCAGCATGGGAGCATTCCTTCTTGCTGGTGGTACAAAGGGTAAGAGATTTGCACTGCCGAATTCTACGATCATGATCCATCAGCATCTGGCGGAGCCCAGGGACAGGCTACTGAGATCCAGATCGTGGCAGATCACATTGCCAAGACAAAGAGAACATTAAATGAAATTCTGGCTGCAAACACCGGACAGCCTCTTGAGGTAGTAGAGAAAGATACAGACCGTGACAATTACATGTCCGCAGAGGAAGCATTGGCTTATGGTCTGATCGATGGTGTTGTAACCCACAAATAGGGAAAAACTGTAACTGGATAACCGAGTGTACACTGATGAAGATGTAGTATATTTGTGTATTTCCAGTATAAACTTTCCCGCCTAAACTGAAAACAAAAGAAATCCCCCTGGAGCTTTTAGAACTCTAATAGCCGGAGTTTTCTTTTGCATGCTACTGTAAGAAAAGACTCCTGAACTAACAGGAGTCTTATCTTGTAAAATGGGATAATTTTGTAAAATAGGTATATTTTACAGAATAATTTCAAATTTTAAGAAATAAAGAAAACTTTTTTCAGAATAGCTCTGAATAAGGTCGCTTTATTTAAAAGAAAGGAAAAGTTAAAGATTCATGGCTGAGAAGATAAGAGAAGGAAAAGTAAGATGTTCCTTTTGCCAGAAAACCGAGGATCAGGTCCGCAAATTAATCGCCGGACCGGATGGTGCCTACATCTGCGATGAGTGTGTAGGTATCTGCTCGGAGATCATGGAGGAAGAATTTGGAGGATACGATCAGGAAGATATTCTTGGATCTGAGATCAATCTGATGAAACCAGAGGAAATCCATGCAATTCTGGACGACTATGTAATCGGACAGGATGAGGCAAAGAAAGCACTTTCTGTTGCTGTATACAATCATTACAAACGTGTTACTGCTTCCAGAAATCTGGATGTAGAGCTTCAGAAGAGCAACATCCTTATGCTTGGACCAACTGGTTCCGGTAAGACACTTCTTGCCCAGACACTGGCAAGACTTCTGAATGTACCGTTTGCCATTGCAGACGCCACTACCCTGACAGAGGCAGGATATGTAGGTGAAGATGTTGAGAATATTCTTCTGAAGATCATCCAGGCTGCTGATTATGATATTGACAGAGCACAGTACGGAATTATTTATATAGATGAGATCGACAAGATTACACGTAAATCAGAGAACGTTTCCATCACTCGTGATGTTTCAGGAGAGGGTGTACAGCAGGCACTTCTGAAAATTCTGGAAGGCACTGTTGCAAGTGTTCCTCCTCAGGGTGGAAGAAAGCATCCGCATCAGGAATTCATCCAGATTGATACTACAAATATTCTGTTTATCTGCGGCGGTGCCTTTGACGGTCTGGAGAAGATCATTGAGGGAAGACAGGATACCAAGGCAATTGGCTTTGGCGCAGAAGTCGCTTCCAAAGAGGAACAGAATGTTGGTGAACTGTTCAAGCAGGTAATGCCTGAGGATCTGATCCGTTATGGACTGATTCCGGAGTTTGTAGGACTGTGCCTGTAGTGGTAACCTTAGACGGACTTGATGAGAACGCACTTCTTCGCATCCTTCAGGAGCCGAAGAACGCACTGACCAAGCAGTACCATAAACTGTTTGAACTTGATGGAGTAGAGCTTGATTTTGAAGATGAAGCACTTCGCGTTATGGCGAGAAAGTCCATGGAACGCAAAACCGGAGCCAGAGGACTTCGTGCGATCATGGAGAGCACTCTTATGGATCTGATGTATAAGACTCCGTCTGACGATACCATTCGTAAATGCATTATTACAAAAGAAGCTGTAGAGGGAACTGGTGAACCTCAGATCGTTCATGGGGAAGCTCCTGCGCAGCCGGTGAATCCGGCAAATACAGGCAGAAGAAGCCAGCGTACACACAAAAAGGGTACTCCGGAAACAGCCTGATGAAGGGATTTGACTACAAATGAGTGAGCCAATCAATGTACTTCCTGCCCTTGCCCTTCGCGGAACTACCATTCTTCCGGGAATGATCATCCATTTCGATGTAAGCAGGAACGTTCCAAAAAGGCAATCGAAGCGGCAATGTTTCAGGATCAGAAGATCTTTCTGGTAACCCAGAAGGATCCCCAGATTGAAGATCCTGGATTTGTACAGCTGTTTCAGGTAGGAACTATTGCATATATTAAGCAGGTTGTGAAACTTCCTGACAACCTGCTGCGTGTTCTTGTTGAGGGAAAAAGAAGGGCAGAACTTCTTGGTCTGGAACAGGAGACACCATATTTAAGAGCAGAGACTGTTCTTGTTAATGAGGAAGAAGAGGAGCTGCCTCAGGCGATGCTGGAGGCAATGTACAGAAGTATCAGGGAGCTGTTCCAAACTTATTGCGCTAAGGGTGGAAAGATTGGAAAAGAACTGTCTGCCCAGATCATGAATATAGAGAAAGCACCGGAGCTGATCGACCAGATCGTAATTAATCTGCCTCTTTCCTGGCAGAGCAAACAGAAGCTTCTGGAGGCAGCCAGGCTGACAGACAGATATGAGCTTCTTGGTGCCATTTTGAGCAATGAGATCAATGTGCTGGATATCAGCCACGACCTTCAGCAGAAACTGAAAAAGCGTGTAGATAAAAACCAGCGTGAATATATTTTGAGAGAACAGCTGAAACTGATACGGGAGGAGCTTGGCGAGGACAATACTGCTGATGAGGCTGAGGAGTTCCGCAGAAAAGCCAAAGAGCTTACTGCTTCCCAGGAAGTAAAGGATCGCATTTTCAAAGAAATCGGCCGCTTTAAAATCACCAGCACCAATGCAGCTGAGAGCAGCATTCTGCGGGGATATATTGAGACACTTCTTTCCCTTCCGTGGGATAAGTGCTCTGAAGATTCTGAAGATCTGAAAGCAGCCTGGAAGATTCTTGAAGAAGGTCATTATGGTCTGAAGGATGTAAAAGAGCGTATTATGGAATTCCTGTCTGTACGTAAGCTGACACATAAAGGAAAATCTCCTATACTTTGCCTTGTGGGACCTCCTGGAACCGGTAAGACTTCTATTGCAAAATCTGTTGCAGAAGCCACTGGCAAGCGTTATGTCCGTATCTGTCTTGGTGGTGTGAAGGATGAAGCTGAGATCCGCGGACATAGAAAGACTTATGTGGGTGCTATGCCGGGAAGGATTACGGTTGCCCTTCAGCAGGCAAAGGTTGCCAATCCGCTTATGCTTCTGGACGAAATTGACAAGACGAGCAGTGATTACAAGGGAGATACTTCTTCTGCGCTTCTTGAGGTGTTGGATCCGGAGCAGAACAGTCATTTCAATGACCATTATGTGGAGCTTCCCCAGGATCTTTCAGAGGTGTTGTTTATTGCAACAGCCAACGATATTCAGGGAATCCCAAGACCGCTTCTTGACCGAATGGAGGTCATTGAGATCAGCGGTTATACGGAGAATGAGAAAGAGCACATTGCAAAGGAGCATCTGATTCCCAAGCAAATGGAAGCCAATGGAATTGAGAAAGGCAAACTTTCCATTCAGGGCGGCGCTCTTCGAAAAATCATCAATAATTATACGAAGGAAGCCGGTGTCCGCAATCTGGAACGTCTCATCGGTCAGATCTGTCGTAAGACAGCACGTCTGATCATGGAAGATGGCAAAGAGAAGGTAACGGTCACAGGCAAGAACCTTGAGAGCTTTCTGGGGCAGGAGAAATACAATTACCTGATGGCGAATAAAAAGGATGAGGTTGGTATCGCAAGAGGTCTTGCCTGGACACAGGTTGGCGGTGATACCCTTCAGATCGAAGTAAATATTATGCCGGGTAAAGGGGAATTTGTGCTTACCGGACAGCTTGGAGACGTGATGAAGGAGTCTGCAACAGCGGGCATCAGCTACATCCGCTCTGTAGCAGCCAGATATGGAATCAATCAGGAATTTTTCCAGGAAAATGACATTCACGTACATATTCCGGAAGGGGCAGTGCCAAAGGACGGTCCGTCAGCCGGAATTACCATGCAACTGCAATGCTTTCTGCCATTATTGACAAGCCGGTAAGAGCGGATCTTGCCATGACTGGTGAGATCACCTTAAGAGGTCGTGTACTTCCAATCGGCGGACTGAAAGAGAAGCTTCTTGCAGCTAAGTACGCCAAGATTAAAGAAGTACTGGTTCCAAAGTCCAATAAACCGGATATCAAAGAACTGGATGAGGAGATCACAGACGGACTGAAGATCACGTTTGTGGAAAATATGAATGAAGTGCTGGAACGGCACTTGCCTGAAATGAGAGGTAGGAAAATGGTAATTAAAAATGTTTCACTGGATATCGTTTGTGGTATCACCAGCAAACTGCCAGACACAGGAAGACCTGAAATTGCTTTTGCAGGGAAATCCAATGTGGGAAAATCCTCCCTCATTAACGGTCTGCTGAACCGAAAAGCGCTGGCAAGAACAAGTTCCCAGCCGGGAAAAACACAGACTATCAATTTTTATAATGTAAATGATTTTATGTACCTTGTGGATCTTCCAGGTTATGGATATGCCAAGGTTCCGGAGACCGAGAAGGCGAAGTGGGGAAAGATGATCGAGCGTTATCTTCATACCTCACAGACTCTGAAGGCAGTATTTCTCCTGATCGACATCCGGCACGATCCATCTGCAAACGATAAGCTGATGTATGACTGGATCGTAAATAACGGATACAATCCGATCATTATTGCAACCAAGCTGGATAAGCTGAAAAGAAGTCAGGTACAGAAGAATATTAAGGCTATCAAGGACGGACTGAAGCTGCGCCCGGGCAGTAAGATCATTCCTTTTCCGCTGAGACAAAGCAGGGAAAAGATGAAATCTGGGCGTTAATGGACGAGTTGACCGGTGCAGTTCCGGCAGCTACGGACGAGCTGAAGGCCTGACAGACGAGGAAAAAGAATATGGGAATTATCAAGGCATTCAAGCTGGGATTTGACTATCTCAAGTATGATGAGGACGGCAATGTGGAAGCAACGCAGCGTGCTGTCAATGATGTAAACCTGGACATTGAAGCCGGCGATTTTGTGGCCGTTCTGGGGCACAATGGTTCCGGAAAATCCACATTGGCGAAGCAGATAAATGCATTGCTTATCCCTTCAGAGGGAACCATGTGGGTGGATGATATGGACACAGCCAAGGAGCCGGAGCTGTGGAAAATCCGCCAGAAAGCGGGATGGTTTTTCAGAATCCGGACAACCAGATCATTGGTACGGTTGTGGAAGAGGATGTAGGCTTTGGTCCTGAGAATATGGGAGTACCTACAGACGAAATCTGGAAGCGTGTGGATGACAGTCTGAAAAAGACAGGAATGACCGCTTACCGTTATCAGTCTCCGAACAAGCTTTCCGGAGGCCAGAAACAAAGAGTTGCCATCGCAGGTGTTGTGGCGATGCGTCCAAGCTGTATTGTACTGGACGAGCCAACTGCAATGCTTGACCCGAATGGCAGGAAAGAAGTATTGAAAGCCGTTTCCGAGCTCAATAAAAAAGAAAATGTAACCGTTGTCCTCATTACCCATTATATGGAAGAAGTGATCCATGCCAACAAGGTTTATGTGATGGATGGTGGAAATGTGGTAATGCAGGGAACTCCAAGAGAAATTTTTTCCCAGGTAGAGACACTGAAGAAATACCGGCTGGATGTACCCCAGGTGACATTGCTCGCCCATGAGCTTCACAAGGCTGGCGTGGACATTCCGGAAGGAATACTGACGAAAGAGGAATTGGTGGGTGCATTATGTCGATAGAGCTTAAGAACGTGACCTATACTTACAGTCAGGGTACTGCTTATGAAAGCCACGCCCTGAAAGATATAAATCTTGTAATTCCGGATGGACAGTTCATTGGTGTGATCGGTCATACTGGAAGTGGAAAATCAACCTTGATCCAGCATTTTAATGCTTTGATCCAGCCTACAAGCGGTCAGATCCTTTATAATGGAGAAGACGTGTGGGCGGAGAATTATAACCGCCGGGCTCTTCGAAGTGAGGTGGGGCTGGTATTCCAGTACCCGGAGCACCAGCTGTTTGAGAATACAGTTCTGGCAGATGTTTGCTTTGGCCCTATGAATCAGGGACTTTCCAGGGAGCAGGCTGAGGAAGAGGCAAAAAAGGCCCTTGCCCATGTAGGTGTGAAGGAAGAGAATTTTACCAAGTCTCCTTTCGAGCTTTCAGGAGGCCAGAAGAAACGGGTTGCCATTGCAGGTGTTCTGGCAATGAACCCGAAAATCCTGATCCTGGATGAGCCTACTGCAGGGCTCGACCACAGGGAAGAGATGACATTCTGGATCAGATTGCGGCTCTTCATAAGATGAGAGGAATTACCATTATCCTGGTTTCTCATAGCATGGAGACATTGCCAAATATGTGGAACGCCTGATCGTTATGAATCATGGGGAAATGGTATTTGACGATACACCGAAGAATGTATTTTCCCATTATAAGGAACTGGAAGGAATGGGACTTGCGGCACCGCAGATCACCTATATCATGCATGCGCTTTCCGAAAATGGCCTGAATGTGGATACCACAGCTACCACTGTGGAGGAAGCCAGGGATACGATTCTGGAAGCTTTAAAGAAGCAGAAGCCTTCACTTCTTAAGAAGGGAGGCAGAAGCGAATGATCAGAGATATTACGATCGGACAGTATTATCCGGCAGATCCGTGATTCACAAGCTGGATCCAAGAACCAAACTGGTAGGAACCATTGGATTTATTGTATCTGTATTTTTGTTCCACACCTTCGCAGGATATGCAGTGGCTACTATATTTCTTGCAGGAATGATCCTGTTGTCCAAGGTTCCGGTGAAGTTTATTTTTAAAGGTCTGAAGACTATTTTCATGCTGCTTCTGATCACCATATTTTTTAATATGATTCTTACCCCTGGTGAGGTGGTATGGAAGCTGGGATTTATTAAGGTGACAAAGGAAGGTCTGGTGCTGGCAGGTACTATGGCGATCCGACTGGTTTATCTGGTGATCGGTTCTTCCATTATGACATTGACGACGACGCCTAACCAGCTGACTGATGTCTGGAGCGTCTGCTCCGCCCGCTGAATAAGCTTCATGTACCAGTACATGATATTGCTATGATGATGTCGATCGCCCTACGTTTTATCCCTATTCTTCTGGAAGAAACGGATAAGATTATGAAAGCGCAGATTGCCCGCGGAGCTGATTTCGAGAATGGGAATCTGATCCAGAAGGCGAAGAACATGGTTCCCCTTCTGGTGCCGCTGTTTATTTCCGCATTCCGACGGGCAAATGATCTGGCCATGGCCATGGAAGCAAGATGCTATCATGGCGGCGATAACCGTACCCAGATGAAACCGCTTTGTTATAAAAAAAGAGATCATATGGCATATGTGATTTTGGCAGCGTATCTGGCTGTTGCAATTGGATTTAGGGCAGCTGGAATTTAAATCGACTGAACATCCATTTAAAAAGTTATAGTTCCCTCATCTGTATTCAGAGTCTTAAAATAGACTACGGATGCAGATGAGGGAATTTTCACAAGGAGAAAGATGATGAAACGAATTGGACTTGTTGTAGCATATGATGGAACGAATTATTGTGGCTGGCAGACACAGCCCAATGGAATTACAGTACAGGGAGTGTTGAATGATACACTTTCTGAGCTTCTGGGAGAAAAGATTGAAACGATTGGTGCCAGTCGTACAGATGCAGGCGTACACGCCCTTGGAAACGTAGCGGTATTTGACACCAACACCCGTATCCCGGGAGAGAAGATTTCTTATGCTCTGAACCAGCGTCTGCCGGAGGATATCCGGATTCAGATGTCCGAAGAAGTGGAACCGGACTTCCATCCAAGATACTGTGACAGTGAGAAAACATATGAATATCGCATTCTGAACCGCAAATTTCCGGTACCAACAGAGCGGCTTTATTCCTATTTCTATCATTATAAATTAGATGTGGACAAAATGAGAGAGGCAACATCCTACCTGATCGGAAGGCATGATTTTGCCAGTTTCTGCGGCTCCGGAGCCAGGTGAAAACAACTATCCGTACAGTTACCGGAATTGAAGTTTTCCGTGATGGTGACATAGTTACGATTCGCGTTTCGGGAACTGGTTTCCTCTATAATATGGTCCGCATTATTTCCGGCACCTTGATTGAAATCGGAAATGGACAGTATCCACCGGAGCGCATGCAGAAAATCCTGGATGCCAAAGACCGTTCCGCTGCTGGTCCTACCGCACCGGCGCAGGGACTCACCCTGATGGGGATACAGTTCTTTGATTAATGAGTTAACGTTGCTATTTAATGTGTTGAAAAGTTCTTCAGGAGGGACGCATTTGGACAACTTTCAACATATTAAATAGCAAATTTCGAGATGCACCTTTCCAATACTTCTTTTTGGCATATCACTTCACACATTAAAAATGTCAATAGCACATAATTACAATCTAGCATAATTTCACAACAAAAATGTCCACCCCAGCACAATTTTGTGCATATCATAACACAAAAAATGAAAGAGCAATCCAAAATTAGTCCATTTTACACAGAGCATCGATATGATATTATAATCCCATCAAAAAGCTATAGAACATAGCAAATAAAAATGATACGGGAGGTTTTTTCATGAAGAGAAAAGTAGCAATGGCAATGGTAGCAGCAATGGCAGTTGGTTCACTTGCAGTTCCGGTAATGGCAGAAGACGGAGCAGCTGGCGGAAAGATCGGTATTTCAATGCCTACACAGTCTCTGGAGCGTTGGAATCGTGATGGTTCCTATCTGCAGAAACAGTTCGAAGATGCTGGATACGAAGTAGAGCTTACATACTCTGACAACGAGACAGACCGTCAGGTAAACGATATCCAGAACCTGATTTCCGACGGAGTTAACCTGTTAGTTGTAGCAGCTATCGATGGCGAGGCTCTTAATACAGTTATGGATGAAGCAGCAGATGCAGGAATCCCGGTTATTTCCTATGACCGTCTGATCAAGTCCGACGCTGTTTCCTATTATATTTCTTTTGATAACTACACAGTAGGTACCCTTCAGGGACAGTACGTAGTAGATTCTCTGGATCTGGACAATGCTGGAGACAAGACATACAATATCGAGTTTACAGCTGGTGATCCTGCTGATAACAATGCCGGATACTTCTTCAATGGAGCATTTGATGTATTAAAACCATACATTGATGCAGGAACCTTAAATGTAGTTTCCGGACAGACTGATTTTGATTCTGTTGCAACACCTGCATGGGATACCCAGACAGCACTTGAAAGAATGCAGAATATTCTGGCATCCTACTATGCAGACGGAACACAGCTTGACGTAGCTCTTTGCTCCAACGACTCCACAGCACTTGGTGTAACACAGGCAATCGAGTCTGACTATGCTGGTGATAACACAGTTCTGATCACAGGACAGGATGGTGATGAAGCAAACCTTGCAAACATCGTTGACGGAAAACAGTCCATGACCGTTTACAAAGCAGTTGCCAATGAAGCAGTCGTAACACTTGACCTTGCAAAAGCAATGCTGGCTGGTGATACAGTTGATGAGTCTCTGATTGAAAAATCTGGTTGGGATTTCGAGTGTGCATATGATACAGAGTCCTATGAGACATCTGAAGGCAACAAATGCCCATCCTTCCTTCTGGTTCCTACAGTTGTAACAAAAGACAACCTTCAGGAAGCACTGGTTGACCCAGGATATTACACAATGGATGATGACGGATATCTTCATCCGGCAAACTAATGAAGACTGAACGAAAACGTCATACAAATCAAAAATAAAGGTTTAAATGTGGGCGGGGTGAAAAGCCCCGCCTGCTTTATGGGAAAGGGGGCGCCATTTTGGCTGACAATATTTTAGTAATGGAACACATTACGAAGGAATTCCCCGGTGTCAAAGCTTTGGATAACGTTAACCTTGAAGTTCAGCGTGGCGAAATTCATGCGCTGATCGGTGAAAACGGTGCGGGAAAGTCCACATTGATGAACGTATTAAGTGGTCAGTATCCATACGGCAGCTATACTGGAACGGTTACCTACGAGGGTGAAGAGTGTAAGTTTAAAAAGCTTAATGACAGCGAGGCAAAAGGTATCGTTATTATTCACCAGGAGCTTGCATTGATCCCACTGCTTTCCATCGGTGAAAACATGTTTCTCGGAAACGAGATCAAAAATAAAAGAGGAGCCATCGACTGGGATAAAACATACAGCGAGGCTGAGAAACATATGGCTCAGGTAGGTCTTCATGAATCTGCCCAGACCCTGATCAAAGATATCGGAACCGGCAAACAGCAGCTGGTAGAAATTGCGAAAGCTTTTTCAAAAGATGTTAAACTGCTCATCCTGGATGAGCCGACTTCATCCCTGAATGATGAAGATGCAAAGATGCTTCTGGACCTGCTTATGGAATTTAAGAAACAGGGACTGACATCTATTATTATCACACACAAACTGAATGAGATCATTTACTGTGCAGACCGTTGTACCATTCTTCGAGACGGAAGCACAATCGAGACACTTACAAAAGGCGTGGATGACTTAAGCGAGGACAGGATCATCAAAGGAATGGTTGGACGTCCTATGGAAGATCGTTATCCGAAACGTGAGCACAATGTAAGTAAAGAAGTGATGCTGGAGGTAAAGAACTGGACGGTTCATCATCCTCTGTATCCGGAAAAAATAGTAGACGACAATATTTCCTTTAAAGTACATAAAGGTGAGGTTGTTGGTTTCTCAGGACTGCAGGGTGCAGGCCGTACAGAGCTGGCAATGTCCATCTTCGGTAAGAGCTATGGAAGTGCAATTTCCGGAGAATTGTACATAAAGGGTGAAAAAGTAGATTTGAAAGATCCTCGTGCAGCCATCCAGCATGGTCTTGCATATGTAACTGAGGACCGTAAGACAAACGGACTGATCCTTGATGAGTCCATTCGTTTCAATACAACTCTTGCCCGTCTGAACAAAGTCTGTGATAATGGAATTATCAACACGGACCTTGAGGTACAGCTGGCGGAGCAGATGACAAAAGAAATGGGAACGAAAACACCTTCCAATGAGCAGCGTATTGGTAACCTGTCTGGTGGTAACCAGCAGAAAGCCCTTCTTGGAAAGTGGATGTTCACAGAACCAGATATTTTGATTCTGGATGAGCCTACCCGTGGTATCGACGTAGGTGCAAAATATGATATTTACTGTCTGATCAATCAGATGGTGGAACAGGGAAAATCTGTAATCATGATTTCCTCAGAAATGCCTGAAATCCTTGGTATGTGTGACCGGATTTATATCATGAATGAAGGTAAAATGGCCGGAGAACTGGATGCGAAAGAAGCTACCCAGGAAGGCATCATGGCACATATCATGCAGAATCAGAAGAAATAATGAAGGGGGAAAACAAAATGAATGCAAAAATAAAAGACTTTTTAAGAAAATATACGATGGTTATTGCACTTGTAATCGTATTTATCCTGTTCTGTGCTCTGACTGATGGACGACTTCTTTTCGCACAGAACATGTCAAACCTTATGCTTCAGAACGGATACGTACTGGTTCTTGCATGTGGTATGTTACTCTGTATCTTAACTGGTGGTAACATCGATCTTTCTGTTGGATCTGTTATCTGCTTCGTTGGTGGTGTTGCAGCTGTCCTGATCGGCAGCAAGGGCTTCAATCCATTTATCACCATTCTCCTTTGCCTGGTAATCGGCCTTCTGGTTGGTGTATGGCAGGGCTACTGGATTGGTTATAAGAGAATTCCTCCATTTATCACAACACTTGCCGGCATGTTCATTTTCCGTGGATTTGGACGTCTGGTACTGGATAATAAGACAGTATCTATCCAGAACAAATCTTTCCTGAATGTATTTACATCCTACATTAACATTCCGGGACTTGATGATGGAAAGAAATATTCTGCACTGATCGTTGGTGTTCTGATCGCATGCTATATTATTTTCTCTACCATGCGTTCCAGAGCAAACAAAGCGAAAAAAGGTTATCGCCAGAATACAGCAGCTTCTGATTACAGCAGAGCAGCCGTGATTGCAGTTGTTATTCTGTGGTATTGCTACAAATTATATCAGTATAAAGGTATTTCCGTAATGCTTGTATGGGTAGTTGCAATCTGCATGATCTACAACTTCATCACATCCAAGACAGCGTTTGGACGTTACTTCTACGCAATCGGCGGTAACGAGAAAGCAACACAGCTTTCCGGTATCGATACAAATAAGGTTTATTTCATTGCATATACAAACATGGGCTTACTTGCTGGCCTTGCAGGTCTTCTCTGCGCAGCACGTGTAGGTTCTGTAAATGGTAGTACAGGTACATCCTTCGAGATGGATGCAATCGGTTCCTGTTTCATCGGTGGTGCTTCTGCATACGGTGGAAGTGGTACTGTAGGTGGTGTTGTAATCGGTGCTCTTCTCCTTGGTGTTATCAACATGGGTATGTCAATCATGGGTATCGGTGATTCCTGGCAGTATGTTGTAAAAGGTGCCGTACTTCTGATCGCAGTTGTATTTGATGTTATCTCTAATAGAAAATCCAACTAAATAATTGCCAAAAAACTGCTGAGAGTGCAGTAAACAGTAATCAGAAAGGAGCTGTTGCAGAAATGCAATGGCTTCTTTTGCATATAGCATGCAAATATGGTAAACTGTAGATGTTTGAAAGCATATTTATTTTATAATAAAATGGCGGTTTGCCTACAGGCAAAAGCGCGGGCAATAAAGGAACTTATTAATTATGAAAAAATCCACATTGACTGTTTTTTTTATTATAGTAGGCTGTATGTTATTTCTCTCTGGAATCTGGATTTATTTCCAGAAAAAACTGGATCAGGTGGATCTTGGTGAAGGCGAGGGTGCATCCAGCTACGCAAAACATTATCTGATGATAGCAGGAGAGGAAAATACCCTGATGTGGGATTCCATCTATGAAAGCGCCAGCCAGGCGGCAAAGGATGCAGATGCTTATCTGGAATTGATCGAGCCCGGACACGATTCCAATTATAGTCAGGCGGACTATCTGCGTATTGGAATTGCCTCCCAGGTGGACGGGATCATTCTGGAAGCTGATGGAAGCGATGAAGAGCAGGAACTGATCCAGGAGGCCTCAGATGCGGATATTCCAGTAGTTACGGTGCTGACAGATGATTCCTCCAGTGCCAGAATCAGCTTTGTTGGACTGAATAGTTATCAGCTGGGAAATGCTTACACGGAACAGATCCTTGGACTTTTAAAGGAGCATGAGAATACGCAGGTCCTTCTTTTGTCAAATTCCCAGTCCAAGACACAGGAGACCAATCTGATCTATTACCAGATTAAAAAAGAACTGGAGGAAAAAAAGAAGGATTATCAGACCGTAACGATTTCAGAATACAACATTGACAGCAGCTCTGGCTTTGATACAGAGGAATTTGTCCGGGATATTTTTGTAAGCGAGGAGAACCTGCCAGATGTGCTGGTGTGCATGGACGAGGTTGTGACAGAGTGCGTTTACCAGGCTCTGGTTGACTATAACCAGGTTGGAAATGTGGATGTAGTTGGTTTTTATTATTCCGATGTAATTCTGGATGGTATCAGCAAAGGGATTATTTCTTCAGCTATCGCTCTGGATATGGATGAAATCGGAAGATACAGCGTGAATGCTGGAAGAGTTTCCTCCCTGGACATACCAGCAATTATTACAGTGTGGGACAGCATGTGATCACCAGAAGCAATGTTGGGACTTACAGAACGGAGGGGGATTAAGTGAGAGAGAGAAAAGGAAGCCTTTCCGTCCAGAATTCCATACAGACAAGATTAAGCTCTGTTATGGCCCTTGTCATGGTGTTTGTAGTATGCATCAATTTTTTTATCTTTGAACAGATTCATACCGGTGTAGACCGGATTGATGCTGTTTTTTCCAGCAATGCAGCAATTAATGATCTCTCGGACACCTTAAACAAGCTGGAAGGAACGGTTTATGAATATCTGAATATAAAGGGAACCAAGGCTCTGGAAAATTACTATCGCTATGAGCAGGATTACCGGGAGCTTCTGGATAAGCTGAATGACCGGAAATGTGGATAATGAAGTAAAAATGCTGGAAAAAAATATACGCAGAATGTCAGAAAGCTATCTGAATCAGACCAGCGAGACTGTTCAGCCAAGCGAGGCAGAAATATTGAGAAGTACAAGGCTTCTTATGAAAAAGAACTGCAGCTTTATGAATATATTAATTCTTATATTTACAAGCTGAATAATCTGCGCTTCCGGATGAATTCCTCCAATTACCAGCTCCTGCTTTCTTCTATGGATGTACTGTATCGGCTGGCACTGGTGGTTATTTTCATTGTGGCGGCAGTAGGCGTGGCCATTATCATTCTGTTTGTGCAATCCATGATCCGGCCGCTGACCCAGCTTTCCAGTACTGCGCATGAGGTTGCCATGGGAAATCTGAATGTGCCAATTCTGCCTGTTGTCTGCGAGGATGAGGTTGGCGTGGTAACCCGGAGCTTTAATCAGATGCTGGACAGCATACGCATTCATATTAAACAACAGCGTGAGAGTATAGAGAAGCAGGCACAGATGAAGGAGAGGGAGCTTCTTATGGAGACCCATCTGAAAGAAGCACAGCTGAAATATCTTCAGGCTCAGATCAATCCTCATTTCCTGTTTAACTGTCTGAATGCCGGGGCCCAGCTTGCCATGCTGGAGGATGCAGAGCGTACTGGCGTTTTTCTGGAAAAGATGGCAGACTTTTTCCGATATTAATGTGCGGAAAATGGAGGATGATGCTCTTCTCTGGGAAGAGGTGGATGCAGTTGACAATTATATTTATATTTTAAATGTCCGATTTGCCGGAGATATCAATTATGAAAAAGATGTGGATGAGGGAATCGGGAATTTCAGGATTCCAAGTATGATTTTGCAGCCTCTGGTGGAAAATGCCGTGCAGCATGGAATTCACGACTGTATGGAAACTGGGAAAATCAGAATGTCCATTCACAAGGATGGGGATGACCTGGAAATCACAGTCAGTGATAATGGCGCCGGAATGACACAGGAGATGATTCGGTCTGTTATGGCAGGGAAAGCACGAAATAATGGAGAGGACCGTTATTCTACAGGCATAGCAGTAGGAAATGTAATTGACAGATTGGAATTGTATTATAAACAAAAAGATCTTCTTACCATAGAAAGTGAGGGCCTTGGACTTGGAACCAGTGTGCATATCACCTTACCGGTGGAGGTTGAAGGTACCAGTGAATGAGTAAAAAGTGATAGCATGGAGTATGCTGCAATGAGCAGTGACAGAGGCTGAATAAAGGGGAGCAAAAAAATGTACCGTATTCTGATAGCAGATGATGAAGGACTTATGCTGGAAGCTTTTAAAGGAGTGATTCTGGCTGAATTCGGAGATAAATGCAGTGTGGAAACTGCGAAAACAGGAAGGGCGGTAATCGAGAAGGCGGAGACCTTTCACCCGGATATTGTGTTTATGGATATTCACATGCCTGGAATTAATTGGAATTCAGGCTATGCGGGAAATCCGGAAGTTCAACAATTCCGCCTTGTTTTATGTAGTTTCTGCATATGACAAATTTGATTACGCCAAAGAAGCCATCAATCTTGGTGTGGAACAGTATCTTACGAAACCGATTTCGAAAAGTAAGATTATTTCTGTGGTGGAAGAAGCGACAGCAAAGGTGGATAAGGTTCGTGATCAGAGAAGTAATCTGTTGAAAATCCAGGAAAAGCTGGAGACAGTTATCCCGGTTGTGGAATCTGGTTATGTGAATTCTCTTCTTTTCCAGAAGGAGATGGCAGCAGCAGGTTATTACCAGCAGCTTCTGGATATTGAATATGGCCAGGGTTATGTTATGGTGGTGCAGTTTGGACAAAGCTATGAAAATGGAAGACTGGTAAGCCCGGTTGGAATGAATGTGAAGGCGCAAAGCTTTTATCCGGAATTCCGGGATGTGGTGAAGTCTGCTTTTCCCTGTGTGGTTGGAAATATTATGTCCAACCGTATCCCTGTGGTAGTGCCTTGTGAAATTTTCCAGAATCCTTATGAAGACCGTATTGATCTGGTGGAAAAGGCAAGAGAGCTGGTGGCAAGATTGGAGGGCAGACTGGATGCAAAATTCCGTGTGGGAATTGGAAGAGTATGGGAAATGGAAGAGCTTGAGAGATCTTACCGCGAAGCACTCCGGGCATTAAACGGAAGCCTGGGCAGGGTAATCCATATAGAGGATCTTTCCCAGAATGGTGTCTATGACGAGGCTTTTCCCGGCAATGATGAGAAGAGGATGTTCCGCTGTCTTGAGGAGGGAAATGAGGAGGGGATGCTCCAGGAGGTGAACTTCTTCTGTGACTGGATGGTAGAGCATTATTCACAGGATATGAATAATATCCGCCTGAAAATACTGGAGTTTATTATCTGGGGTGAGAAGATTGCTTTTGAAAGCGGCGCGATCAATTATGGATTTAGTTACCGCAGGGACTATTTGGATACTGCCATGTCGCTTTCAACCTATGAGGATCTTCGTAAATGGTTCCAGGAAAAGATGGTAAATGTATGCCGGGCAATCCGGGATCAGAAGGAAGATCAGTCCAATTCCGCGGTAAAGAAGGCCATGCTTTATATTCAGGAAAATTACAGCAGGGATATTTCTCTGGATGATGTGTCCAGTCAGGTGAATATCAGTCCTTATTATTTCAGCAAGATTTTTAAGGAGGAGACTGGAGAGAATTTTATTGAGTATCTGACCAGAGTCCGGATCGATAAAGCCAAAGAGCTTCTGGTAGATGCAAATGTGAGCGTAAAGGAAGCGGGAATTCAGAGCGGCTATTCGGATCCCAATTATTTCAGCAGGATTTTTAAGAAGCAGATGGATATGACTCCAAGTGAGTATAAAGCGAGGTATGGAAAATGAGAAAGTGTCGTTGGCTGATCTTGTCGTTGGCTTTGCTCCTGGCAGCTGCATTGGCAGCAGGTTGCGGAGGTAAGCCTCAGGAGTCGCAGAAGGAAGAAGCAAAAGAGGAAGATAAGCTGCAGATCGGGCTTAGCTTTGACTCTTTTGTAATTGAGAGATGGCTGCGGGACCGGGATATGTTTGTTTCTACTGCCAGAGCCTTGGGCAGAAGTGAATGTGCAGGTAGCCGGAGGCGTTGTGGAAGAGCAGATTTCCCAGATAGAGTATTTTTATTAAGAAAAAGATGAATGTGATCGTGGTGATCCCTATTGATGGAAATGCGCTGTATGATGTGCTGAAGGAAGCCCGGGAAATGGGGATTTATATAATTTGCTATGACCGCATTGTGGAAAATGTTAATGCAGATCTGTATATTACCATTGATAATGAAAAGGTTTGGAACCCTTATGGGAAGAGGCGCTGATCCAGGCTTGTCCAGAGGGAGGAAATATTTTTGCCATCAATGGATCTCCTACAGACAGAAATGTGGATGAAGTTGTGAGGGGGTTCAATAAAGCCATTGAAGGCAGTAATCTGAATGTGGTTTATACGGGATATTGCGATAACTGGATGGCTGAGCTGGCCGGAAATCATGTGACTCAGGGGTTGGAAGTTACAAAAGATATTGTAGGGGTGATGTGCGGAAATGATGATCTGGCAAGTCAGGCAGTGAAGGTGTTGTCGGAGAACCGGCTGGCAGGGAAGGTTGCTGTGGTGGCCCAGGATGCGGATCTGGCAGCTTGTCAGAGGATTGTGGAAGGTACACAGGAAATGACCGTCTATAAGCCTATTGAACAGGAAGCGAATACGGCGGCCGAATTCGCAGTGGCGCTTGGCAAAGGAGAGGATATTACTTCCGGAGAAGGGGAATACAAGGCGGTAGAAACCTTCAATGATGGGACATATGACATTCCTTATTATAAAATCGATCCAATTGCGGTGACGGCGGAAAATATGGATAAGGTGATCATTGACGGGGGATTTCATACGAGAGAGGATGTTTATTTGAATATTCGATAAGGAAAGGTGCTTCAAAGCGGACGCAGTGCGGACGAAATAACAAAAAGACTGGTTCTTCAGGCAGCTACATGAAGAACCAGAGCGTGTTTGAAAAATCATTCCCGCAATCTGCACGCCCCACTTGCGGTATATTTGCCCGAATCGGTTGCCGTAGCCCGCTACGGCGCCCTCATCCGGACAAAATCTCCCACAAATTGTGACGC
>ENA-OQCX01000260-OQCX01000260.1-human-gut-metagenome-genome-assembly--contig:-NODE-260-length-28087-cov-7.289986_pt1 | contig 28087 bp, 29 predicted proteins | sample MGYA00242762_ERZ504587 | MGnify/ENA primary metagenome ERZ504587 (study PRJEB26092, sample SAMD00036337) | human gut metagenome | host: Homo sapiens | study: EMG produced TPA metagenomics assembly of...
TCAAGCTATCTAAATAATGGCTATATTTGTATCATAATACGAATTTCAAAGAACGACATTTAGTTTTGGAATTATAACCAAAAGTTATGAAAAAGAATCAAGTGTTACTTTGTATATAAGTGCCTTATATTTTAGGTGCGTCTTCTCCTACTTATCCGATTGCCGAGAGTGTTTATCATAAAGGCTGGGTCAATGCGAATACTTTTCTGAATGGTCGGGAGTATTATGGCATCAGGCTTCCTCTCGGAAACGATAACGGTAAGGGCGGTCCTTTGTTCTTTACTCATTACTCTTACATGGGGCTTGATCCGCATGGCTTGAAGGACCGCTATGCTGACTACGAGGAACAAATGAAGGCCCATACCTTGATTAACCGTGCCTATTGTATCGACAATCCGAAGGGATATAAGGGTTACGGTGAGAAATGCTGGGGATTGACAGCCAGTGACGGTGATAAAGGCTATTCGGCCCATAGCCCCGGAAATGATCGCGGCGTGATTACGCTACTGCGGCCCTTTCATCCATCCCTTATACACCGGAATATTCTTTGGAGGCCATGCGCTATTTCTATGAAGAACTGGGTGACCGTCTTTGGGGTGAATATGGTTCAAAGATGCATTTAATCTGACTGAGGATTGGTTTGCGCCTTCGTATCTTGCCATTGACCAGGGACCGATTATTGTGATGATAGAGAACTATCGCACCGGTTTAATTTGGAAGCTTTTCATGAGTCATCCCGATGTACAGAAGGATTGAAGAGATTAGGCTTTACGTCTCCTTATTTGAATAAGCTGATTAGGTTTGGCAGGATTTGATTTTGGTAAATTTTATATAGATTAAAAAGGATTATAACCATGAAAAACGTGCTTTTCAATAGTGTATTGGTTGCTTTCGTATTGCTTGTCGCCTCGTGCGGCAAGCAACCGGAAGCTAAGGTGGAGGTGATGTCGTTTAATATCCGTCTGGATCATGTAGCGGACAGTATGAATAACTGGAAATACCGTAAGGATAATGCAGCACAGATGATTGCTTATTATGCTCCGGACATTGTGGGCATGCAGGAGGTGGTAAAGAATCAACTCAATGACTTGAAGGAGCGTCTTCCTCAATATACTGCCCTTGGCGTAGGTCGTGCAGATGGAAAAGAGAAAGGCGAATATTGCTCCCTTTTTTATAAGACAGAGCGTTTTGAGCTTTTAAAGAACGGAGATTTCGGACTGAGTGAGACTCCCGATTCCATCGGAAAGAAAGGCTGGGATGCGGCATGCGAGCGTATCGTGACTTGGGCTGTGTTGAAAGACAAGGTGAGTGGCAGGAAAGTAGCTGCTTTCAACACCCACTTTGACCATGTAGGTGAGGTGGCACGTCGAGAAAGCGCTAAGTTAATACTCGAGAAGATAAAGCAAATAGCGGGAGAGCTTCCGGTAATTATCACTGGAGACTTTAATGGAACGGTAGACTCCGAGCCGGTCACTATATTGACGGAAGGTGGAATGAGGAACGCTTGTTCCACGGCAAAGGTCGTTTACGGACCGACATGGAGCTTTCATGACTTCGGACGTATTCCGGTGGAGAAGCGCAGGCTGATAGATTTTATATTCGTAAATGCTTCTGTAGAGGTGGAGCGTTACCGCACAGTTGGCGATAAGCCGGACAATGGCTATCTTTCCGACCATGCTCCCGTATTGGTTACTTTGAAACTGTAAAGAGGCACTCGTCTAATTCTATTCTGCATTATTTACAAATCATAAGGCTCAAGAAACACTTGTATACTGAACCTGATTCAGTCGTATAGTGAATGCCATTCAGTCGTATACTGAATAGGGTTCAGTCGTATACTGAATGCACTGTATTCTAACTGTACTGATAATCAGTAAATTATAAAACGGTGTTACGCCTTTGATAAATTACAACAAATAATGAATACATGAAAAATAAACTATCCTGGGGAATTGCCTTGTTGCCCTTTGTTCCTTCGGTTTGGATGCAAGGACAAGAACAGAAACAAGGAATAGGAAACAGGCGTCCTAACATTATTTTTATCATGAGTGATGACCATGCCCGACAAGCAATGAGTATATATGGACATCCCATAGGTAAAATAGCTCCTACTCCCCATATTGACCGTATTGGGCATGAAGGGCGGTATTTCAGAATAATTACTGTTGCAATTCCATTTCCGGTCCCAGTCGTGCAGCCATACTGACTGGTAAGCATAGTCATAAGAATGGTTTTATGAGGAATGGAAATAAAGGATTTGACGGTTCGCAGCAGACACTGCCGAAGATATTGCAAGCAAACGGTTATGAAACAGCCATTATCGGCAAGTGGCATCTTGTTTCAAAGCCTACCGGGTTTGACCATTGGATGATTTTGAATGATCAGGGAGATTATTATATCCGTATTTTATTACCGAGGGAGATACCACTCGGCATAAAGGATATGTAACTGACCTCATCACTCAATATTGTGAAGACTGGATGAGTGGGCGCGAGGATAAGAATAAACCTTTTTTCCTGATGATGCATCACAAAGCCATTCACCGTAATTGGGTGCCTGCCGAACGGCATTATCATTTGTACGAACACACGCAGTTCCCTTTACCCGACAATTATTATGATGCATACGAAGGACGTTATGCGGCACAAATGCAGAAGATGAATATATACCGTGATATGTACGAAGGTCACGACTTGAAGATGGTTGCGGGTATGAATAGCGACAGTCTGCTATTCGACCGTGGCCTCATGCTTTTCTTGGTACGATGGAGCCGGATGAGCGCCGCCGTTTTATGGATGCCTATCGTGAACGGAACAATGAATTTTATTCGAAACAGCGTACTTTCAAAGAGGTGGCAGAATGGAAATATCAGCGTTATTTGCAGGATTATATGGCTTGTGTGGCAAGCGTGGACGAGAGTGTAGGAGAAATATTGGATTATTTGAAGCGTACCGGATTGGATAAAAATACGATTGTCGTTTATACTACAGACCAGGGGTTCTATCTGGGCGAGCACGGTTGGTTTGATAAACGTTTTATGTACGAGGAGTCTTTCGGTATGCCGATGGTAATGAGCTGGCCGGGACATATTAAGCCTGGAACGCAGGTAACAGGATTAACTCAAAATATTGATTTCGCTCCCACTTTTCTCGATATGTGTGGAATTGAGATTCCTGAAGACATGCAGGGAGTGTCATTTCGTCGGTTGGTAGAGGGAGAAAATACTCCACGAAACTGGAGGAAGTCACTTTACTATCACTATTATGAATTCCCCGGTTTTCATAGTGTCCGTGCACATTACGGTGTCAAGATGGAGCGCTATAAATTGATGCATTTTTATGTGGATGACAAGTGGGAACTTTATGATTTGAAGGAGGACCCGGCAGAAATGCATAATTTGTATGGTGAAAAAGGGATGGAGAAGGTTGCTGCAGAATTGAAAGCGGAACTTGCCCGCCTGCAGGAAGAATATGATGTTCCTGAATCTCTGTGCAAATAATAGTGCATATTTCGTGATGTATAAATGAATATTTAGAAATATAAATGTGGATAATATGATGAAAAGATTAAGTGGTCTGGTGCTGCTGTTGTGTTTGGCGAATTTCCTTTCTGCACAGGACATGCGTATGGATACTTATTGTAATCCTTTGAATATCGATTACACGTATATGATTTATAATTCGGATAAGAGTATCTCCTACCGTTCCGGTGCCGATCCTGCGTGGTGGAGTTTCGGGGTGAATATTATATGTTTGTCACCCGTTCACACGGTTATTGGCGTTCCAGGGATTTGCTGAACTGGGAGTTTGTACGTCCGGGCAGGAACTGGTATCCGCAAGGGTGTAATGCTCCGGCGGCACATAATTACAAAGATTCGGTACTTTATGTGACCGGTGATCCTTCCGGTTCCATGAGTATCCTTTATACGGATAATCCGGCTTCAGGAAACTGGGAAGCTGTTCCGGCAATTTTGCATAATCTGCAAGATCCCGATTTGTTTATTGACGATGACGGTAAAGCGTATATGTTCTGGGGTTCTTCCAATGTGTATCCTATCAGGGGAATGGAACTGGACAAGAACCGGCGTTTCATCAAGAAGGGAGAAACGAAAGAACTCTTCAATTTGGATATGCCTAAACATGGCTGGGAACGTTTCGGTGAAAACCATACGGATACTGTATTGGGCGGATATATTGAGGGGCCTTGGCTGACGAAGCATAATGGGAAATACTATATGCAATACGGTGCTCCGGGAACGGAATTCAATGTCTATGCCGATGGTGTTTATGTGGCCGATTATCCGATGGGCCTTATACTTACCAAAAGCATAATCCGGTGTCCTACAAGCCGGGTGGTTATATGAACGGTGCCGGACATGGAAGTACCGTGCTTGGTCCTGGGGGGCAGTATTGGCATTTTGCTTCGATGTCACTCTCTATCAATGTGAATTGGGAACGTCGCCTTTGTATGTTTCCGGCAGGGTTTGATAAAGATGGCATTATGTATGTAGATACCCGTTTCGGAGACTATCCCCGTTATGCACCTGCCGTACCGGGCAAGGCTGGACAGTTCCGTGGCTGGATGTTGCTCTCGTATGGCAAGCCGGTGACGGCTTTTACTACAAAAGACGAATTTAAGGCAGATGCCCTAACGGATGAACTGACTAAAACTTTTTGGCTTGCCGAGGCTAATGACGAACGGCAGTGGGTGATGATTGATTTAGAGAAACCTGCTGATGTGTATGCTGTTCAGATAAACTATCACGATTATCAAAGTAATATGTACGGTCGCTACGAAGGACTCCATCACCGTTATCTCATCGAAGGTTCTCTTGATGGTGAGAATTGGGATATATTGGTGGACCGTAAGGAAAGTTATAGGGATACTCCGAATGATTATGTTGAACTGGCATTACCCAAGTCTGCCCGTTATATCCGTTATAAAAATATAGATATACCGACACCGAATCTGGCTATATCTGAACTTCGCGTCTTTGGATTGGGTACGGGGAAGGCACCGCAACAACCCAAAAAGTTGGTACTTGACCGCCAAGCAGACCGTCGTGACATCTCCATCCGTTGGGAGGCTGTGAAAGGTGCACAAGGTTACAACATACTTTGGGGCATTGCACCGGACAAACTTTACAGCTCTTGGATGGTCTATGATAAGACTGATTTATTGATGAAAACCCTTACTGCTGATCAGGATTATTATTTTTGTGTGGAGGCTTTCAATGAAAATGGTGTATCTTTATGTTCGGAAGTTAAACATGTAAAATAAATAATAAGATGAAACGTATAATCGGCATCCTTTGTGGATTATTCTTTTTCTTGTTTTCGTTTGCACAAGAAACCTTTCAAAAGGAAACTTATATCTCTTCCCGTGGAGATACATTGTTGTATCGTTTGTTGCGTCCAGAGGTGATGAAACCTGATGAAAAGTATCCTTTGGTGCTTTTCCTGCATGGTGCCGGAGAGCGTGGCAATGATAATGAGAAACAATTGGTTCATGGTGGGCAGATGTGGCTTAATCCTGTAAACCGCGAAAAGTATCCGGCGTTTATTTTGGCTCCGCAGTGTCCTGAAACCGGATATTGGGCATATACGGAGCGCCCTTCATCTTTTGCTCCGGCAGATATGCCGTTGGAAGTGCCTGTTTCTCCTATTTTCCGTACGTTGAAAGAGTTGTTGGATTTCTATCTGGCCATGCCGCAGATAGACAAAGACCGTATCTATGTTATGGGACTTTCTATGGGAGGAATGGGTACATTTGACATGGCTGTCCGCTATCCGGAGATTTTTGCGGCAGCAATACCTATTTGTGGAACAGTGAATCCGGCACGGTTGAAGGCTGGCAAATCGGTCAAGTTTCGTATTTTTCATGGAGATGCGGATAATGTAGTAACTCCTGAAGGATCGCGTGCAGCATATCGGGCCTTGAAAGCTATTGGTGCCGATGTGGAATATATTGAATTTCCTGGTTGTAATCATGGTAGTTGGAATCCGGCTTTCAACTATCCTGGTTTTATGGAGTGGCTGTTTAATCAGAAGAAAAAATGATGAGGATATTGTCTGTTATCGGAGCGCTCTTTTTAGGGGGCGCTTTTTTAACTTCTTGCACCACTTCCGGTCGGGTAAGTACTTTTGTGGTATTGCCGGATACGCAGACTTATCTGGAACAATGTCCGGAGGTCTTCGAGTCGCAAGTGGACTGGTTGGTTGCCAACCGTAAGAAAATAGATGCCGTGTTCCAAGTGGGAGATTTGACACAAGATAATTCTCCGGTGGAATGGGCGTATATGCAGAAAGCTTTTTATCGTATCAGCCAAGCGGGAATACCTTATTCTGTCGTGTGGGGAAATCATGATATTGGCAGTAAGCCCGGCAAGTTTTCGGACGTGCATAACACTGCAATGGCCAACAAGTATTTTCCTCTTTCCGATTATATGCAGAAGAACTATTGGGGAGGCAGTGCGGATGGAAAGACATTGGATAACTATTACATAAATTTCAGGTCGGGCGATACCGATTGGATGGTCTTGAATCTGGAATTCGGACCTTCTGATGAGGCTCTGCAATGGGCCGATTCCATAGTGGGTATTCATCCGGATAAGCTTGTCATATTGAATACACACGCCTATTTGTATTGTGACAGTACGTTGCATGACGGGAAAGACTGGTGGCGTCCTCAAGGATATGGCATCGGCAAAGAGCTCGGGCGCACAGTGAACGATGGCGCTGGAATCTGGAAGAAATTGCTTCTCAGACATCGCAATGTGATAGCTGTCTTTTGTGGGCATGTCTTGAAAAGCGGAGTTGGCACGCTGGTCTCTATAGGGAAAGAGGGGAATAAAGTGTATCAGATGCTGGCAAACTATCAGCGTGGTGTGGAAGGCAGTAGATTGGGAGGTGAGGGCTACTTACGCATTGTAACTTTTAACCGGAAGACAAGGGAGATAGATGTGAAGACCTATTCGACTTGGAATAAAGCCTATCACCCCTCCGAACATCATAACTTTAAGTCAGAGAGGTGGACTTTGATAAATATCTACGCTGAAATTTTTCAGAAAATAGATTCCTGTGTCTGTGTGGTCAGCAGTTCCAAAGCCTTGATGCCCATAACGGAATTCCCTTTCTGGTTCAGTCTTGGGCTCCATACTGCGACTGAATAACGCAGTGGATAAACTGCAGCTATGCCGCCTCCTACACCACTTTTTCCAGGAAGGCCTACTAGATAAGAGAACTCTCCGGCTTCGTCATAAAAACCACATGTTTGCATGATGGCATTGATCCTTTTTACCTGAGAGGAGGTCAGAGTGATGTTTTCGAACGCAAAGGCTTGTTTATGGTTGGCGAAAGGTAAAAATGCCTTAGACAAATCATAACAGCTCATCTCTATGGAGCATTGCAGGAAATAGAAGCGGAGTACGCGTTCTATGTCATTGTTTATGTTATGATGATATTTCAACAGATTGGTAATTGCCGCATTCAGGTAGCCGTTTTCGCGTTCGGATAGGGCTACTTCTTCATTATAATCAATCTGGTTGTTTCTGCTGAGTGAACGGACAAAACGGATATATTCCTCTTTTGGATGCTTTAAATGGCTCAATAGAATGTCGGTCATCACAATGGCGCCGGCATTGATAAATGGATTTCGGGGAATACCTTTTTCTACCTCTAGTTGCACTAGCGAGTTGAAAGCAGTGCCCGAGGGTTCTTTACCCACTCTTTTCCATAGATTGTCTCCTTCAAGGCTTAGGCACATGGCAAGGGAAAATACTTTCGAAATACTTTGTATGGAGAAGCCGGTAGTAGCTTCTCCATGCATGAAGGTTTCGCCTTGTATGGTGTGAATGCACATTCCGAACTGGTCCGGATTGATTTTGGCGAGTGCCGGAATGTAATCAGCTTGCTTGCCAATAGTGGCATAAGGCTCTATTTCCTGATGAATACCTTTCAGTATTTTCTGATAATCCATATTATAGTTCTTTTATTTCTCTATATAGTCGCCATTGTCCCTAATGAGTTCTATCAGCTTTTCCACCGCCTCTTCTTCGGGAATGTTCTTTTCGATGCACTCCTTCTTCTTGTAGAGGCTGATTTTGCCTCGTCCGGCGCCTACATAGCCATAATCAGCATCGGCCATTTCTCCGGGACCGTTGACAATGCATCCCATGATTCCTATCTTGAGTCCTTTCAGATGGCCGGTGGCTGCCTTGATACGGGCAATGGTACTTTCCAGGTCGTAGAGGGTGCGTCCGCAGCCGGGACAAGAGATGTATTCGGTCTTGCTGGTACGTACACGTCCGGCTTGCAGGATACCGAAAGCAGTGGCATCCACTACTTTGCCGCTTATGGTTTCTCCCTGGTTGAAGAGAAGGATACCGTCACACAGACCGTCGAAGATGAGTGCTCCCATATCTGCAGCCGCTTTGATTTGCAGATTTTCCAGTTCGCTCTCTGCGTAGTGCTCAAAGAAGACTACCGGGTTTTTTAGGCCTTTCTTCATCATCTGGTGTACTAGAGCGCGTTGTTCGCCCAACCGGTTGATGATTGCTTTGCGAAATCAATACGACTTCCGGATGATACTTCAGGCAGGCGATGGCTTCGTCATTCAATCCCATATACGTGATGAAGAGGAATTTCAAGGAAGCGCCACAACTGCTTAGGAAAGGAAGCTGGTCTCCTTTAAAGGCGGGCCAGGCATTGTCCGGTTTTGTCTCGCTGTTGCTTTGTTCCATCCAGACATCGGCATCGATGATGCATTGCATGCCTTCCGGAAGTTGTTTAGGGATGGAACGTCCCGTATAGATATAGTCCGGCACGAATTGCGGATTGAAGTCCATGTCCCGTCCAGGCGTGCGGCAATGACCACGGGCAGATTGTCTCCGCCGATATTGTGTACGGCGCAGTCTCGCGGCGGGTGGGAGAGAGATAATTGAATTCCGGCACATCTGCTCCGGGGATATAAGGATGGTCGTGGCGCTGCACGATATAGTCCACCAATTTGCGGGCTACGGGGATTTCCGCCTCCGGAGCTTCGCTCAGGGAAACCCGGATGGTGTCACCCAAGCCGTCTGCCAGCAGGGCGCCGATGCCCAAGGCCGATTTGATGCGTCCGTCTTCTCCGTCTCCGGCTTCCGTTACACCGAGATGCAGCGGGAATCGCATACCTTCCTGCTCCATGACGGCTGCCAGCAAGCGTACTGTCTTTACCATGACCACTGTATTGGATGCCTTGATGGAAATGACCACATCCGTGAAATTCTCTTGTACGCAGATGCGCAGAAACTCCATACAAGATTCCACCATGCCTTCCGGTGTATCGCCATAGCGCGACATGATGCGGTCGGATAATGAACCGTGGTTCACGCCGATGCGGATGGCAGTATGGTTCTCCTTGCAGATATTAAGGAAGGGGACAAAGCGGTCGTGTATCTTCTGCAACTCCTGAGCATACTCTTCATCGGTATACTCCAAATGTTTGAAAGTACGTGCTGCATCCACATAGTTTCCCGGATTGATGCGTACTTTTTCTACATACTGTGCTGCCACGTCCGCTACCTTCGGGTTGAAGTGAATGTCGGCCACAAGCGGCACCATATATCCGTCCTGGCGTAGGCCTATGTTGATATTCATCAGGTTTTCAGCCTCTTTGATGCCTTGGGCCGTGAGGCGTACATACTCTCCTCCGGCGTCGACAATACGTTTGGCTTGCGCCACACTGGCTTCTGTGTCCTGCGTAGCGGTGTTCGTCATACTTTGTATGCGGATAGGATTGGAGCCGCCCATAGGGGTGGCTCCGATGTTTACTTCTGATGTTTCCCGTCGGGAATAGTTGAATAAATCCACGGTAATAAGTGATTAGCGTTTAGTGATAAGTGATTAGTGATAAGGATAAGTGACTATATCTCATCTTACTAATCCCTTATCCTTAATCCCTAATCCCTCAATTAGTCTTGTATTCGTACTTCACTTCCTTCAAGTCCTCATTTGCCTTGACTATTTTCTTTTTCAGCCTTCTTTATAGGCGGCGAATGTTTCAGCCAATGAGGAATCGCTCAATGCCAGCATCTGTACGGCAAGGATGGCAGCGTTCATGGCACCATTAATGGCAACGGTGGCTACTGGTATGCCCGGAGGCATCTGGATGATGGAGTAGAGTGCGTCTACGCCATCGAGTGCGGACCCTTTTACGGGAACCCCGATTACCGGCAGTGTGGTGTTGGCAGCAATGACGCCGGGCAGGGCGGCAGCCATACCGGCAGCGGCAATAATCACTTTAATGCCGCGTTGGCGGGCATTCTTGGCAAATTCCTCCACTGCTTCCGGTGTGCGGTGAGCAGAGAGAGCGTTCATTTCGAACGGTACATGCAGGTCATTGAGCAATTGCGCGGCCTTCTCCATAACGGGGAGGTCGGAAGTGCTGCCCATGATGATGCTAACGATTGGAGACATGAATCATTAAATTATTAAAGGGTTAATTTTATAAGGGTTAGGGATTAACGATTAGGGGTTAGGGACTGCGCTATCATTCCATCCGGTGTTAATCGCTAACCCCTAATCCCTAATCTTTTCATTTCATTTCATTCGTTTATCAGCGCTTTGTAGGCTTCGGCATCCAGCAGGCTGTCGAAGTCGGCATCAGCGGCGGGTTTGATTTTGATGAGCCAGCCTTCGCCGTATGGGTCCTGGTTTACCAGTTCCGGCTGGTCGGCAAGGGCTTCGTTTTGCTCCAGAATCTCACCGGTTACGGGCAGGAAGAGGTCTGATATGGTTTTTACTACTTCGATGGTACCGAACACTTCGTCGGCAGCCAATGTTTCACCTTCGGTCGGGATGTCGACAAACACAATGTCACCCAGTTGCTCTTGTGCATAATCGGTAATACCTACATAGGCTACATCACCTTCCAGGCGAATCCATTCGTGTTCTTTGGTGTACTTTACATTAGTCGGGAAGTTCATGATCATTAGTTTTTAAGGGTTGATACTATGTAAATTAAAAAGTTGAAAATTAAAAAATTAAACAAGGCTCTTAAAAGAGGAAGATTCGGAACAGTATGTTGCTCAGCGGGTGGAGTACCAGCAACGAGCAGATAAGCCCTACGGCAAAGCTCCCATAACTTCGCCCAGTGTGTGGTGTCGCAGGATGATGCGGGCGGTGCCCAGCACGCCAGCCACCAGTATAAAGAGGCATAGCCACCATACGGGATTGTAGCTGAACAAGGCGCTGAAAGCTACCAGTCCGCCAATTACGGCTCCGGCGCTGCCATGTGTTCGCTCAGTTTCCATTTTAAGTTGACAATAACGCAGATTATCATCACTACCAGGGCGGAGAGTATGATACCGGTCATGTACCACGGGATATTGAGCCGGTGCATCATGAGCAGGCAGAATACATAAGAAGTGATGGTCAGAATAAAGGGAATGTATCTCCTTTTTCGTTCCACCAGTTCTTCCGGACTGAAACCGTTGATTTTGCGGAAGATGAAGATAGTCAGTGTAGGCATCAGGATGGTGAAGCAATACACCACGCCCAATACTATCAACTTGTACTGCAACGGCATGATGCGCAGGTACGAGAATATAAACAGAACCAGAAAAGCCAGAAAAGGGATGGAGAACGGTGTGAATACCGCCGAAATCACTTTCGCTGTTCTGATTAAAGTTTTATCTGCTATAATATGCTCTTCCACAACCTAATTTTATTTACGATTTGACTATTTACAATTTACTATTTGAATGCACTAATCTTTAAACCTTAATCCTAATCGCTCATCCTTTTCTCTCATCTTCTCAGTCTTGCCACGGGGATATTCATCTGTTGGCGATACTTTGCCACCGTGCGGCGGGCTATGGGATAGCCTTTCTCCTTCAGCAGCTCGGTCAGTTCGTCATCGGTCAGAGGCTTTTTCTTGTCCTCGTTGTCAATGCACTCTTTGAGTATCTTGCGTATTTCGCGTACAGACATCTCTTCGCCGTCTTCGGTTGTGTAGCCGTCGTTGAAGAAGAATTTCAGCGGGTAGATGCCGTAGTTGGTCTGTACATACTTGCTGTTGCTCACACGGGAGATGGTCGAGATGTCCAACCCGGTACGTTCGGCAACATCTTTCAGAATCATGGGGCGGAGCAATGACTCGTCTCCTTCGAGGAAGAAAGGACGTTGCAGGTCTATGATGGCCTGCATGGTGGTCATCAGCGTATTCTGGCGTTGCTTCACGGCATCGATGAAACCTTGTGCGGCATCCATTTTTTGTTTGAGGAACATCATGGCTTCGCGGGATTCCTTAGACTGGTTGGCCCGGTTCTTGGTGTGTTCTTCCACCATCTCGGTGAAGTCGCGGCTCATGCGCAGTTCCGGCACGTTGCGGTTGTTCAGTGTCACGTTGATGGTACCGTCGTCATAAGTGTCTACCAGGAAGTCGGGCACAATCTGCTGCATGTTCTTGCCGATGGCTTCGCCGAGCGAGGCACCGGGACGGGGATTCAGCTTGCAGATTTCCTTAACGGCTTGTTGCAGGGTATCTTCGCTGATACCTAATTTCTGCATAATCTTGTCCCAATGCTTGCGGGTGAACTCTTCGTAGCACTGGGTAAGAATATCTTCTTCTATATAGTATTGTGGAGGCGAGGGCATGGGCCGTTGCGCTTCCTTGCGTCGAATCTGGATGAGCAGGCACTCTTGCAGGGTGCGGGCGCCCAGACCGGCGGGGTCGAAGTCTTGTATAATCTTCAATACTTCTTCCAGCTCTTCGGGAGAAGCGTCGATACCGGCGTAGATGGCGAGTTCGTCGCTGATACTGTCCAGCGATTTGCGCAGCAGGCCATCGTCGTCCAGCGAGCCGATGAGATATTCGGCCAGTTCGCGCTGGTGCGGAGTCAAGTCCTGCTCGCCGAGCTGCTGGCGCAAGGTTTCATAGAAGGAGGTGGCGTCGGAGAAAGGAATTTCTTCTGCCTGCTCCCCTTTGCTGCGGTTGTTCTCCTGCAGCTTGTAGTCGGGGATATCGTCTTCGTTCAGATAATCGCTTAAAGAATCATAGCTGGTGTCTCCACCGTCTTCCGTTCCGGTTTCCGTATCAGGAGTGTCGGGGTATTCGTCGCCGGGAGTATCCTCCTTACCCTCTTCCAGTGCCGGATTTTCCAAGAGTTCGGCACGTACGCGGTCTTCCAGCTCCACGGCAGGGAGTTCCAGCAGCTTTACCACCAGAATCTGTTGCGGCGACAGTGTTTGTATCTGCTGTTGCGCTTGAGTCTGTACTTGTCGGGAACCTTGTGCCATACTTTATAAATTACAAATTACGAATAAGGGAAATTTCTACCGCAAAAATAGTGAATAGTTCGGGAACGCGAAACCTTCTCTTATGATATTTAACAAGAAAACGGGAGCTTGGTTGCTTTTTTGTTCCTATCTTTGCCATATAACTACTAAAAAATGGAACGTTATGTTTGCTAAAGAAACGTATGTGCAGCGCAGGGCCCGGCTGAAAAAAACGATTGGCTCCGGAGTATTACTGTTTTTGGGTAACGATGAACAAGGGTTGAACTATGAGGACAATACTTTCCGTTACCGCCAGGATTCCACTTTTCTCTACTATTTTGGCTTGTCGTTTGCCGGGCTGTCGGCTCTCATCGACATAGACGAAGATAAAGAAATCATATTCGGCGATGAGTTGACCATCGACCATATTATCTGGATGGGTATCCAGCCCACCCTTCACGAAAAAGCTTCTGCCGTGGGCATTTCCGAAACCCGTCCTTTTGCCGACATTGTCGGTTATCTGCACAAGGCTGTACAGAAGGGACAGACCATCCATTATTTGCCCCCTTATCGTGCCGAGCATAAATTGAAACTGATGGATTGGCTGGGTGTTCCTCCGGCACGTCAGGAAGGTCCGTGCCGTTTATCCGTGCGGTGGTGGCACAGCGCAACTACAAGTCGGCAGAAGAAATAGCAGAAATAGAAAAGGCCTGCGACGTGACTGCAGACATGCACATTACCGCAATGAAAGTGCTTCGTCCGGGCATGTACGAATACGAGGTTGTGGCCGAAATGAACCGCATCGCCCAGATGAACAACTGCGAGTTGTCTTTTGCCACGATTGCCACTATCAACGGGCAGACTTTGCACAACCACTATCATGGAAATAAAGTAAAGCCGGGCGACCTCTTCCTGATTGATGCCGGCGCCGAGCTTCCTTCGGGTTACTGTGGCGACATGTCGTCCACCGTGCCGGCGGACAAGACCTTTACTCCCCGCCAGCGTGCCGTTTACGAAATCCAGAACGCCATGCACTTGGAGTCTGTCAAAGCCCTCCGTCCGGGCATTCCTTATATGAAGGTGTACGAGCTTTCCGCCCAAGTGATGGTGGAAGGGCTGAAAGAGCTGGGCTTGATGAAGGCAATGCCGAAGATGCGGTGCGCGAAGGTGCCCATGCGCTGTTCTATCCTCACGGACTGGGGCATATGATGGGAATGGATGTGCACGATATGGAGAACTTCGGTGAAGTTTGGGTAGGCTATGACGGCCAGCCCAAGAGTACGCAGTTCGGCCGAAAGAGCCAGCGCCTTGCCATCCCTCTGGAACCGGGCTTTGTGCATACGGTTGAGCCGGGCATTTATTTCATTCCCGAGTTGATTGATTTGTGGAGGGAGAGAAGAAGTTTATGGACTTCATTGACTATGATAAGGTGGAAGAATACCGCAACTTCGGTGGCATCCGCAATGAGGAGGATTATCTGGTTACCGAAACGGGAGCGCGCCGTCTGGGTAAGAAAATTCCACTGACGCCGGAAGAGGTGGAGGCATTGCGCTGAATCCGTTAAGATATAGAATGATAAAGCCTGCTGCATCTTGTGTGAGGATGCGGCAGGCTTTGTGGAAAGTTCATATACCGAAAAGTTTTAATTATACTTCAAACTTTTGCTGATGTATCATTTTAGATACTTGTCTATTGTTGTTGTCACTTGTTTGTCACTTGGTCTTGGAGCATTCATTTCAACAATATTGCCTTGTTTGTCGAAAATGATGTATCGGGGAATTAATTCCAGCTTTAGCTTTTCCAGCATTTTGCTGTTCTTTGGATTTGTGATGAAGAAATTGTCGGGTACTTCTGATAAGCCCTCCTGCTCTACCGCCATTTTCCAACTGCTTTCCTGGTCCTTGAAGGCGAGATAGACGAATACCACATCTTTTCCCTTGTACAGTTCTCTCAGCTTTTCCGAGGGAGGCATCTCTTCCCGGCAGGCACACACCAGCTTGCCCAAAAGTCCACATAAATGACCTTTCCCCTGTTCTTTTCCAGCAATCTGTTTAGGTTGGCAGGCTTTCCATGAATGTCCTTCAGCAATAGCTGGTTGGCATCGGCAGACAAGTTGTATTGGTCTCTTATCCTGTCGGGCAGCAGTGTGTCTTGGGTGATGTGGATATATTTGTCAAGATAGCTGTTTACGTCTTGTGCCGAAAAGTTCTCGCCGATTTCTTTGATGCAGCGTTCAAGCAGGGCTTGCTTGGATTTTGGCTGGAACGGTTTCGCAGATAGCTCATCGAAGGTTTGACGCCAGTCCTTGCTTCCTCCCTGGGATTTGCGTATCGTCGGGATATGCTGGTTGAAGAACCAAAGGTAGTAGTCCAGAAATTCACGGTAGGAGGGATAACGGATATATTTGTCAGCTATTTCGGGTTCCATCTGACGGTAGAAGGCGGTGTCTTCATTCAGCATTCTCCGGGATTCATAGTCTTTCAGCTTGAGCAGGCATTGATAACGGTCGTGTATCTCGCTTGAGATAAGTTGCTGTTCTTTAAAGGAATTGATGGTATCTGTATAGTTCTTCTTGTAACTGTCGAACATGGATTGTAATGAATCCAAAGGGCAGTAATCCATTAGTAATGAAGTCCAGTTATTTGCCCGTATTATATCAATCGATTTGGCAATCCGCACCCAGTCACCCCCAAGACAAGTCTTTGCTTCCAGTCCTGCATGGGTCTTCCCTTTGCGCAACTCATAGTTCATGTTATAGATTCTGCTATATCCGGGATGATGCTTGCTGCTTAAAATGGGGTAGCCAAGGCTATCCATGGAAATAATAACGGTATCTCCTTTCATTAATGGGTAGTAGTTGAACTCAAAATCTCCATAGTTCAGACCCAACTCCTTGAAGTGTTCAGTGGAATAGATGGTCAGGGTATCGGAATCTTTGTTGGGCATGTATTCCACAAGAGTTCCTATGCTGTCGGTATAGAGGACTTTAGGCATCGGCATGTGTCCCACTCCTCCCGGCGTCTTGTATGGTTTAGGATGATAATGGTCGAAACATACTATAATGTTCTTCTCGCATTTTTCATTGACGGCTTGCTGCTGGCAGGATGAAATGCTTATTGCCAGAAAAAGGATGATACATAAATACTTCATAAGTACAAGATTTTAATTTATGATGGTATTGAATAAGGAGCGGGAGGGGGGATGGTTGTACCTGTTATTCCAAAGAATACGGTTGAAGCGGTAAGATACAAGACTTGTTTCATGCTTTTTGCTTTTGGGCTTATGGCAAAGTTAGCCAATTTTTATCTATTGCGCAATAAAGCATGTCTCATTTTTGAGGTGAATTGTCTCATTTTGCATGATACATGTCTCATGTATCGGAAGGAGTGCTGTTTATCATGCTTTTTAGCCGTTTTGTAACTTGTCGTTTCAGTGCAGGCTGCCAATAGCACGGTCAGTATGGATGTAAAGGCTATGGTTTCGTTGTGCTCCGCATGCGTGTTTCTTCCGAGAACCTTTTGATTTGCCAATGCTCCACTACAGTGAACAAGTCGGCTCACTAAGGTGAACAAGACAGACCACTACAGTGAGCTGAACAGACCACTATAGTGAGCCGTTGTCAATACACTGTGTCTAGCACAAGAAATGTATATGCTTTTCTTAATAAAAGACGGGGGAGAGGCGGACGAAAGCCCGTGCGTACTGAGGGGGAGTGGCAGCAAGTAACCGGGTAACTGAAAAGAGTGAGGGCAAATTTTGCCCTCACTCTTTTTATTTGCTCTCACTCGCCGCTGCAATGCCGATGAGCAGGGCGTTTCAGAAAAGCGGTGAGGGCAGTGAGGGCAGGTTTGATAACTTCTTGTTTCTTTCTCGCTTGCTGCTGAATTCCACTCTATTCTGTACCAACCTGCCGTTAAGCATGCAGTTCTAGTACAAACCGTGCCCCCTTGCTGTAGCCGGTATCCAGTGTCAGGCTGCCGTTCATCTTGGTGGCTATCAGTGAGCAGATGGGAAGCCCCAAGCCGTCGCCCAGTGTCAAGTCCTTCACTTCGGTGAAGGGCTTGAAGATGTTTTCGCGTTGCTCTTCGGGAACACCGCAACCGGTGTCGCTGACGATGAACTGATGCGTGTGTGCACCGCGTTTCTTGAAGTCGAGCCATATCTTACCTCCGGCGGGAGTGTATTCGGCGGCGTTCTCTAAAAGGTGCAGCAGTATGCGTTCCAGTTGCTCCGGATTGATTTTTACATTCAGCTTTGGAGCATTGACGGCCAGGGAAACGTCTTCCCGGGTTTTTCCCTTAATCTTGTCCATGATAGCCTCGCAGAAGGCGGAGATGTTCTTCTCTTGCATTTCGTAAGGTTCGGACAAGGTGTTCTCCAATTCGGACAGTTCCTGGATGTGGTTGGAGAATGTATGCAGGGCCTTTACTCCCGGCAGCGAAGCGTCGAGCGTGTCCAGTGTCGGTTCCATCTGGGCGGAGATGTTTTGGATGAATTTTGTTTTCAGTTCGTTGTGCTCGTTGGCGATACCGATGGCTTTCTTCTGCTTGCGGGTAAGGACGATGAAGCGCAACAATACGATAGCACCGAATATCAGGACTGCGGCAAGGATGGCAGCCAGTACGCAGAGTCCGATGATGATGTATTGCTTGGCGCTCAAGGAGTCGTCCTTCTCCTGGATGGTGGCCAGGCTTTCATCGTACTTCTTCTTCAGGACGTTCAGTTCGTCCTGTGCGGTAAGCGCTTTCACGGAGTCGGTCCAGAGGATATACTTGTCGTAGGTGCGTGCCACCAGTCCGGCATTGTTTGCCTTGCGGGCAATGCTGATGAGAGTCTTGTAGCATTCGTCTACCTTGGCGTAGTTCTTCTGTTCCTTATATTGCCCTATCAGGCGGTTGGTGGCGGCATCACCTTGCGCATTCATGCCGAAGGTGTAGTAATAGTTGGCCTGCGTATAAAGCAGGTCGTTGCTCAGAGAGTCGTTGTGAGAGGCTTTGGCGGTCTCTTCCAGTTTGGTCAGCTGTTCCTTGGCACGTGCGGGATTTTTCAGGTTGATGTACATCTGCAGGCGTTCCTTGTTGATGCGGAAACGTAGGTTGGGCATGGCCTTGCCCGTTTTCTGTTCGCCGGTTGCCACCACTTGCTCGGCACCGCGCAGCAGTTCAAAAGCTTCTTTATAGTAATTCTCCCGATGGTAGAGGCGCTGGCATTGACGCCGCATTCCACTGCCTGGGCATACTTGTCTTGCGTGGCAAAGGCATTGTAGGCTTGCAGGAATAGATAGCGGGCTTTGATATATTCTTTTTTCGTAAGATTTTCTTGTGCTTGTTTCATCAATTCGTCTGCACGGTTTTGCGCATGGAGTTGAGTAAAGATGCAGAAAGTCGCTAAGAGAAGTATCGAAATAATTTTTTTCATGTGTACGTTTGTTTTATTTGCTCACAAAGTTAGAATAAAAACTTAGTATTTGAAGCTACTGCCTCCTAAAAATTCTCTCAATAAGGATGTCGGTGGAATTTCTTTGTCCTGCACGGGGGTGAAATATTTGATGAATTTCAGCAACCGGTAGGCTTCTGCGTATTCCGGACAGTTCCGTGGAACACTGGTAAGGATGGGCTCTGCGTGGCAGCGGAGCACGGCAAATTCGAACAAGAGGGCGGAGTTGAACATGACATCGGCATTTTCCTGGTAGGGGAATATCCATTTGTCCTCGCCGGCACGTACACTGGGCCAGCGTGAAATGGTCTCTTGTGCCGAGTAGCCGCGGTAGTTGAAGTCGCGGATGATGCGGCGCAGCAGGCGGTTGTCCGTGGTGGGAATCCAGTTGTGGTCGTCCAGCGAGATGGTGGTCAGGGCGGATACATAAATCTTGTATTTGCTGGCGGCGGGAATCTGTGGTGTCAGTTCAGGGTTCAGGGCATGGATTCCTTCCAGGATGAGGATGGTGTGCTCGTCGATGCGAAGTTTGTCGCCCTTGTACTCTTTCTTCCCGAGGTTGAAGTTGAAGCGGGGCAGCTCCACTTCTTCGCCACGGAGCAATGCCTGCAGCTGGGTGTTGAAGAGTTCGAGGTCGAGGGCGTAGAGTGATTCGTAGTCGTAGTTTCCGTTTTCGTCGCGTGGGGTGTCTTCACGGTCTACGAAGTAGTTGTCCAGCGAGATGGGATAGGGACGCAGGCCGTTGGTCATCAACTGCACGCTGAGCCGCTTGCTGAAAGTCGTCTTTCCGGAGGACGATGGACCGGAGATGAGTACGAGCTTCACCCGGTTTCCGTTTTCGCCGCGGTGGTAGATGTCGTCAGCTATTTGGGCTATCTTTTTCTCCTGCAGGGCTTCGGCTACGTTGATGAGGTCGGTGGCATGGCCTGTCTCGCAAGCCAGGTTGAAGTCGCCCACGTTACTCAGCCCCATGATGTAGTTCCAGCGCAGGTGTTCCTTGAATACGTCGAGCATCTTCTCCTGTTTCACCACTTCTTCCAGTACATTCGGGTTCTCCTTGTTGGGGATACGCAGCAGCAGGCCGTCGTAATACTTCACGATGTCGAACAGCCAGATGAACCCGGTACTGGGCAGCAGGTTGCCGTAGTAGTAGTCTACGGTGTCGCCCAATGTGTAATAATAGGTATATAGCGAGCCGGAGGTTTCCAGCAGCTTAACCTTGTCGTTCATGCCCCGTTCGCTAAAGATACGCACAGCCTCGGTGGTGTGGCATTCTACACGATGGTAGGGGATGTTTTCGGCGATGATTTCCTGCATCCGTTTCTTGATGGCGGTCACATCTTCCAGCTCTATGGAACGGCCGATGCGCAAGTTACAGAAGTAACCTTTGGATACCGGATGCTCTACGAACAGTTTTCCTTCCGGAAACAGCTCGCTGACAGCTTTGTAAAGAATGAAGCAGAGGGAACGGACATAAGTGCGCATGCCTGAGGAGTCACGTATGTCGAGAAACTCTACATCCTTATTGTTGTATACACGGAAATTCAGTCCTTCGGAACGGTTGTTGACTTTTGCACTGACTACCTGATAGGGGAAATTTAGATTAAAACCGTAATAAATATCCAAAAGTGAGCTCCCTATAGGGAATTCTTTAGAAATATTATTATTTTTGCAACAAATTTGTAACATGTGTTTCATGATGTCTCGTTTTTAGTGGGTTGACACGTTAAATATAGGACATTATAACACGTGAAGGAATGAAACACCTTAAATAATTAAAGATGGAATATTCTTTTTATGATTTTTTAAAGCTACTCGGCTCATTGGCACTGTTTCTTTACGGAATGAAGATTATGAGTGAGGGGCTTCAAAAATTTGCCGGTGACAGACTGCGGAAAATATTGACCGCAATGACAACCAACAGAGTGACCGGTGTGTTGACGGGCGTGCTGATTACAGCACTTGTACAATCTTCCTCTGCAACCACGGTGATGGTTGTAAGTTTTGTCAATGCGGGGTTGTTAACGCTTTCACAGTCCATAGGTGTCATAATGGGTGCTAATATCGGTACGACTGTTACGGCATGGATTATTTCAGCTTTAGGTTTCAAGGTGGACATTGCCGCCTTTGCTCTTCCTCTTCTTGCTTTCGGCATTCCTCTCCTCTTCTCTCAAAAAAGTAACCGCAAGTCTGTCGGTGAATTTATTTTCGGTTTCTCATTCTTGTTCATGGGGCTTTCCTATTTGAAAAACAATGCTCCTGACTTGAGCCAAAATCCTGATATGCTGTCATTTGTGCAGGACTATACCGACATGGGCTTTATCTCCATACTTCTTTTTGTGGGTATCGGTACGGTGTTGACCATGATTGTGCAGGCATCTGCGGCAACTATGGCCATTACGCTTATTATGTGCGCCAACGGCTGGATTAGTTTCGAATTGGGGGCAGCACTGGTTTTGGGAGAGAATATCGGTACAACCATCACGGCAAACCTTGCGGCGCTGACCGGTAATACGCAGGCAAGGCGGGCTGCTTTGGCTCATTTGGTATTCAATGTGTTTGGTGTGATATGGGTGTTGTGTCTTTTCACCCCCTTTACCGAGGCTGTGTCATGGTTCGTAGAGAACGTGATGGGTACTAAAGATCCGGCTGTGGCCGTATCCTTCAAGCTTTCGGCATTCCATACTTGCTTCAATATCTGCAACGTGCTGATATTGATATGGTTCGTGAAGTTTATCGAACGTACGGTCTGTGCCATTATTCCAATGAAGGAGCAGGACGAGGAATATCGCTTGCGTTTTATCTCGGGCGGTATGCTTTCTACGGCAGAGCTGTCCATCCTGCAGGCAAGCAAGGAAATACATCTTTTTGCCGAACGTACCCGCCGTATGTTCGGAATGGTGCAGGACTTGCTGCATACGGAGAAGGATGATGATTTCAACAAAGTGTTCAGCCGTGTGGAGAAGTACGAGAATATCAGTGACAGCATGGAGCTGGAGATTGCCAATTATCTGAATCAAGTGTCCGAAGGGCGCCTGAGTTCGGAAAGTAAGTTGCAGATACGTGCCATGCTGCGTGAAGTGACGGAGATAGAGAGCATCGGCGACAGCTGTTATAACCTGGCACGTACCATCAACCGCAAGCGCCAGACCAATCAGGATTTCACCGAGAAGCAGTACGAGCATATCCATTTCATGATGAAGCTGACGGATGATGCCTTGGAGCAGATGATTGTCGTGGTGGAACATCCGGAGCATGCAGGCGCGGATGTGAACAAGTCCTTTAATTTGGAGAACGAAATCAATAATTACCGCAATCAGCTGAAGAACCAGAATATTTTGGATGTGAACAACAAGGAATATGATTACCAGATGGGTGTTTACTATATGGACATCATTGCGGAATGTGAAAAGCTGGGCGACTATGTGGTGAATGTAGTGGAAGCCAGCAGCGATATAAAAGAAAAGAAAGCGTCTTAGGACGCTTTCTCAAATTCTTCTTTGCCTACTCCACACAAGGGGCAAACCCAATCTTCGGGAAGGTCTTCGAAAGATGTTCCCGGTTCTATTCCATTTTCAGGGTCGCCCAATTCAGGGTCATAGACATAATCGCATACAGTGCAAATGTACTTTTCCATAAATTTCTTTTTTAGGTTTATTCTCCTATAATAACGTTTAAAAGCCCTTTTTGTTCTATTGTTGAACAAAAATAGTTTATTTTTGTTCTCTATTAAAACAACATTTTATGAAAATGACCGACAAGCTGTTCAGGGCGATTATGCGGAATCTGCACGCCTATGTACTGCTGATAAACCGCGACTTCACTGTATTCTACACCAATTACTACGATATTACCGGAGCTGTAAAGCCTGCCGAAACTGGACGGGTGGGAGATATTCTGCGCTGTAACAATGCCTTGTCGGCAGCAGGAGGTTGCGGCACTCACGATTTGTGTGAGCACTGCCCCGTGCGGAATGCCATAGAGAATGCCTTTGTGGTGCAAAAGAACTTCACGGATTTGGCAGCTATTCTGAATCTTAGGGATAGCGAAGGCAGAACTACGGAATGCAATGCTTATGTTTCCGGCGAGTATATGGAGATTGAGGACCGCGACTGCATGGTGATTACCGTGCATGACATTACCCGACTGAAACAAGTGGAAGCTGAATTGAAACTGGCACGTGAGAAGGCAGAGAATGCCGACCGCTCCAAATCGGTGTTCCTGGCGAATATGAGCCATGAAATCCGTACCCCGCTGAACGCAATTGTCGGATTCTCGGAATTGCTGGCCTCTGCATCGACAGACGAGGAGAAGACACAGTTCCTGGAAATTGTGCAAAGTAACAATGAAATGCTGCAACAGCTGATTGCTGATATTCTGGACCTCTCGAAGATAGAAGCCGGAACATTGGAATTTGTGTTCTCGGATGTGGACATCAACCAGATGATGTTCGATTTGGAACAACAGTTCCGTATGCGGGTGGCTGAGCTGGGTAGTGGAGTGCAGATTGTCCGGGAGGCTTCTGAGAAGGAATATACCATGCATACAGACAGAAACCGGCTTGCACAAGTGGTATCCAATTTTATGACGAATGCCCTGAAGTTCACCCAGGAAGGCAGTATTACCCTCGGATTCAGACCCTATGAGGAAGGTCTCTATTTCTACGTAAAAGACACGGGAACCGGTATTCCCCAGGAAAAGTTGCCACATGTTTTTGAACGTTTCGTCAAGCTGAAGCAGGAAAAGAACGGTACCGGACTGGGACTCTCCATTTGCCAGACCATTGTCCGCAAATTGGGGGCGAAATAGGCGTGGAATCGGAAGAAGGGGCAGGTTCGACTTTCTGGTTCACATTGCCGTGGGAGCCTGCAACCAGACCGAAACTGGTGAGGGAAAAAGAGAATCAATGACAGTCAATTAATCACTAATCATTATATAGGTATTGTTTTCCCGGATTATTATTGTATTTTTGCGTTCCAAAATTAAACCTAAAGACTTGCATGACTGCAATAAAGGATGATTATTATCATGTCGGACTGACCGACGAACAAGTGCGGAAGAGCCGCGACGAACATGGAGTAAATTTATTGACGCCTCCTAAACGGCCTTCCTTATGGAAATTGTATCTGGAGAAGTTTGAGGACCCCGTAGTAAGGGTATTGCTGGTTGCCGCTCTGTTTTCTTTGATTATTTCCATTGTAGAGAATGAATATGCCGAGACTATCGGCATTATAGTAGCCATTCTGCTGGCTACCGGTATCGGTTTCTTCTTTGAGTATGATGCCGGAAAGAAGTTTGACCTGCTGAATGCAGTGAACGAAGAAACTTTGGTGAAAGTAATTCGTAACGGACATGTGCAGGAGATTCCCCGTAAAGATGTAGTGGTGGGTGATATAGTGGTGCTGGAAACCGGTGAAGAGGTTCCGGCGGACGGTGAATTGCTGGAAGCCATTTCCCTGCAAGTGAACGAATCGAATCTGACCGGTGAGCCGGTAGTGACGAAAACTACCGTAGAAGCTGACTTTGACGAAGAGGCTACGTATGCTTCCAACCGCATTTTGCGCGGTACAACGGTGGTGGACGGACATGGCACCATGCGTGTGGAGGCTGTGGGCGATGCTACGGAAATCGGTAAAGTGGCACGTCAAAGTACCGAACAGAATACGGAACCTACTCCGCTGAATATTCAGTTGACCAAATTGGCCAATCTGATTGGAAAGATTGGCTTTTCCGTAGCGGGTCTGGCTTTTCTCATTTTCTTTGTAAAGGATGTGGTACTGGTTTATGACTTTTCTTCATTTCATACCTTCCGTGATTGGCTGCCGGCCTTGCAGGCTACTTTGCAATACTTTATGATGGCAGTTACCCTGATTGTGGTGGCTGTGCCCGAAGGCTTGCCGATGAGCGTGACACTCAGTCTGGCGTTGAATATGCGCCGCATGCTCTCCACCAACAACCTGGTGCGCAAGATGCATGCATGCGAGACGATGGGAGCCATTACAGTGATTTGTACCGACAAGACCGGTACATTGACCCAAAATCTGATGCAGGTGCATGAACCCAATTTCTATGGTTTGAAGAATAACGGGCAGCTGGGGAATGATGACCTCAGCAAGCTGGTAATGGAAGGTATCAGTGCTAACTCCACTGCTTTCCTGGAAGAAGAGGTGACTGGCGAGAAGCCGAAAGGGGTGGGTAACCCCACGGAGGTGGCACTGCTGCTTTGGCTGAACAGCCAAGGATGCGACTATCTGGCGCTGCGTGAGAAAGCTACGGTTATCGACCAGCTGACTTTCTCTACGGAAAGGAAATTCATGGCTACCCTGGTGCAATCCCCCTGATTGGGAAGAAGGTGCTGTATGTGAAGGGAGCTCCCGAGATTGTTTTGGGTAAATGCAAGGATGTCATGTTGGACGGCAAGCGTGTGGATGCGGTGGAATACCGTTCTACAGTGGAGGCTCAGTTGCTCAACTACCAGAATATGGCTATGCGTACACTTGGCTTTGCATTCAAGATTGTGGATGATGCGGAAGCGTCTGATTGTGTGTCATTGGTTGCTGAAAATGACTTGTCGTTCCTCGGTGTGGTTGCCATCAGTGACCCTATCCGTCCGGATGTGCCTGCGGCCGTTGCCAAATGCCAGTCGGCAGGTATCGGAGTGAAGATTGTGACGGGAGATACACCGGGTACGGCTACCGAGATAGCACGCCAGATTGGTCTGTGGAAACCGGAGGATACGGAAAAGAACCGCATTACGGGAGCTGCATTTGCCGAATTGACGGATGAGGAGGCATTGGACCGTGTGATGGACTTGAAGATAATGTCGCGTGCACGCCCCATAGACAAACAGCGTCTGGTGCAACTGTTGCAGCAGAAAGGTGCGGTAGTGGCTGTGACGGGTGACGGCACGAATGATGCTCCTGCGTTGAACCATGCGCAAGTGGGACTTTCGATGGGTACCGGGACTTCCGTTGCCAAGGAGGCCAGCGACATCACGTTGCTGGATGACTCCTTCAACAGTATAGGTACGGCCGTGATGTGGGGACGTTCTCTATATAAGAATATACAGCGTTTCATTGTTTTTCAACTGACTATCAATTTTGTGGCTTTGTTTATCGTTCTCCTGGGTTCACTGGTGGGTACGACGCTTCCTTTGACCGTCACGCAGATGTTGTGGGTGAACCTGATTATGGATACGTTTGCGGCCCTGGCCCTGGCGTCCATTCCACCCAGTGAGAGCGTGATGAAGGAAAAACCGCGTAAGAGTACGGATTTCATTATAACCAAGTCCATGAGGTATTACATTCTGGGAATGGGGTCTGCCTTCCTGGTGTTACTTATGGGAATGCTCTTCTGGTTTAACAGTGAAGAGGGGGGGATGACTACCTATCGGTTGACTGTGTTCTTCACGTTCTTTGTTATGCTTCAGTTCTGGAACTTGTTCAATGCACGTGTGTTCGGCACTTCGGACTCGGCGTTCAAGGGCATTTCCAAATCTTATGGCATGGAGCTGATTATACTTGCCATTTTGGGCGGACAGATACTGATTGTACAGTTTGGTGGAGCTGTATTCCGCACAGTGCCGCTCGATTTTATGACTTGGATGACGATTGTCGTTTCTACCTCGTTTGTTTTGTGGATAGGTGAACTGGTTCGCCTTATCCGACGTTTAACACAGAAATAGTGATGAAAAGAAGAGGAATCAAGAACCTTATTATTGATTTTGGCGGAGTTCTGATTGATTTGGACCGCCAGCGCTGTTTAGAGAATTTCAGAAAGCTGGGATTGCCGGACGTGGAAGTCATGTTGGACCTCTATCACCAGCAGGATTTCTTCCAGAAATATGAAAAAGGGTTGATTACCAGTGCGGAGTTCCGGGAAGTGATTCGTGGAAAGATAGGGAAACCGGTGACTGATGCCCAGATAGATGACGCCTGGAACAGTTTCCTGGTGAGTATTCCTACTTTTAAATTGGATTTACTGTTGGAACTGCGCAAAAAATACGTTGTCTATCTGCTGAGCAACACCAATGAAATCCATTGGCAATGGTCGTGTCTGCACGCGTTTCGCTACAAGCTTTCCGTGCAGAGGACTTTTTTGAGCATATCTATCTCTCTTATGAGATGAAGATGGCAAAACCGGATGCCGATATATTTCAGAAAGTACTGGATGAGACCGGTATTCTTCCCAACGAGACTCTTTTCATTGACGATTCTGAGGCCAATTGCCGGACAGCGGAGGCGTTGGGTATTTCTACCTATACGCCAAAGGCCCATGAGGATTGGAGACATGCAGTTGTTTTGTGAAACATCGGACATTGGTTCCCGTCCAAGTGTAGCCACTATCGGTTTCTTTGACGGAGTACATCGGGGACACCGCTACCTGATAGAGCAAGTGTGTGCGGTAGCTGCCGGGCGTGGGCTTGCTTCGTCGGTCGTGACTTTTCCGGTACATCCGCGTAAAGTGATGCAGGCCGATTATCATCCGAAGTTATTGACCACTTGTGATGAGAAAGTTTCCCTGCTAGCCAAGACTGGGTGGATTATTGCATGATGCTTGATTTTACTCCTGAAATAGCCCGGCTTTCGGCACGGGAATTCATGTCCATACTGAAGGATCGCTATCAGATACAAGCTTTGGTAGTAGGATACGACCATCGTTTCGGGCATAACCGCAGCGAGGGTTTTGAAGACTATGTGCACTATGGTCGCGAATTGGGTATGGAGGTGCTTCTTGCGCGCGCGTATTCTTATAGTAAGGAAGCATCGGTAACGGAGGTTACTGTCAGCTCCTCGGCTATTCGAGGTCTGTTGCAGGAGGGAAACGTTTCGGAAGCTGCCGAGTATCTGGGATATGATTTCTTTTTGGACGGTACGGTTGTCGGCGGCTATCAAGTGGGGCGTAAAATAGGTTTTCCTACGGCTAATCTCCGTGTTTCCGATTCTGACAAGCTGATTCCCTGCGATGGTGTGTATGCCGTCCGTGTCTGTGTTGAAGGCAAGGAGTACGGCGGTATGCTAAGCATTGGCTACCGACCTACGTTGGAGAACGGCCCCGATCGCAGTATTGAGGTCCATATATTCCGGTTTGATGCTGACATTTATCAGCAGCCGATGCGTCTTTCCTTTGTGCGCCGCACCCGTCCTGAACTGAAATTCGACAGTATAGAAGAACTTATTGCCCAGCTTCACCGTGACGAGGTGGAGATTAAATCCATTCTTTCTTTATAAACATAAGGCGATAAGGTCATTTATCTCCTTGCAGTTCTATGTATTTTCCCGTTTGAAGTGTTTGCTTTCTGTATATTTATCGTAAAACGCGTTTTTTTTATTGTTTTTCGATAAAATATTTTCTGTTTTTCTTTGTCATACCAAAAAAAAGGTCTTTTTATT